>Ga0315545_1002064_pt1 | contig 18600 bp, 23 predicted proteins | sample SalMarSW160210MG_FD_203096 | JGI IMG/M metagenome (GOLD analysis project Ga0315545, IMG submission 203096) | Salt marsh sediment microbial communities from the Plum Island Ecosystem LTER, Massachusetts, United States - Salt Marsh Sediment SW1602-10 ...
TGAGATGATCCAGGGTCTGCACAAGGAGAAAAACTAAGCAATGAATCTCAATCAAAGACCTGTAGAGTGCGTAAATGTATACGCCAATTCACTGCGTAAAACTATACGCCTCTTGACAAAGGTTGTGGAGGCTGTAAAGAGAAAAATCCAAAGAGCCAAAGAAAACCAAGAGTCTATAGATTATCTAACTTTTGTTCCTGATGGTGAACCCACATTGGATGAAAATCTGGGGAAAGAAATTGATAGAAACAGAATATAAAGAAAATAAATATTATATGAGAAAACTACCAGGATAAGATTATGGAAGTCTTCGTCATGGATGAGTTTTTTATTTAGTCCCTAATCTATTCTCAATTCCTTTATCTCATTTTCAACTACCCTTCTTGCCCATATCTCTGCCGTACCTCCGCACAACATCACAACAACCCCAACCACTTCAGCGATTTCCTTTGCAGTGGCACCTACTTTTATTGCTCTTCTGATATGGATTTTTACACAAGGCTCACAATGTGCGGCAATTGCAACACCCATAGCTATAAGTTCTTTAATTTTATTCGAGAGAGCCCCATCTTTCACTGCTTCTTCAGCTTGCTCAAGATATAATTTCCATACCTGAGGAACATACTCATCTAAAAATATTTTTCGCATACTTTCTCCTAATTTTTAAGAATTTCTTTTTGGAGTTTGCTAAAAATCCCTAACCATTCTTTACTATTTTCGCCATCTGACATCACTGGTATCCGGAAAATGAAATTTAATTTACAAGTAACTTGATTAATATCAATATGTCAAAGCACAATTTCACTGTAATCGATTTGAAAGCAATTTTATACTATTCTAAGGCCATTCTACTGTCAAGTGACTGCGAGGAGCGGATGAAGATACTAGAAAAATTGTTTTTTCTCAATTGCTGGATTATTTACCGATACACGAGTTCCGTCGGTGCGTCAACCGATGTAGAGGGAACTATCAAGTCAAAAGCTTCTCTTGCTGGGACCAATACCTCTGGATGGCTTTTGCTCAACTGACTTATCGGGAAAGCCTGAAGGCTGTTGAAACATGCCTTTGCTCGGTGTCAAATAAACTCTATCATATGGATTTTCGAGAAAATCTCTATTTATCAACTATTTACAGAATTTGATTACACAACCCACGAAGATGCTTACTCTAAGCAATTGAAATTATTTGAGTTATAATCTGACACTAGTGAGGCTATATATATACTTATATCCTCCCGCCTATGCTTATAGCACGATATGTTTCCTATCTTCCTCCTTGTTCTTCTCCTCCACTATTCTGCCCATGTTGCTGTAAACAGCTTCAATCACATTGCTTAAGCTCTGAGTCCTCGCTACTACACAGACAAATTTCCTAAGCAACCTGGTAATATTAGGGCCGAATTTTTTGCCCACAAGAACGTCTATACCTTCCAAAACAGAATAGGTAGCCTTGGCTTTCTTTGGGTCTCCATGTTTTATTGATTCATTACCTTTGAACGCTACATTCTTTCTTTTTTCAATAAGCACAGCTTTATTATTGATGAATTTGTAAACATAGAAATATTTGGCCATTCCTACATGATCATTGTTCAAATTCTCACCATCATCCGTACCAAAAGCTATTAGCAATTCCTTTTCCATCTTTTCCTCCTACAATAAATTCTTTCCTAAAAGGGTATTTACTTCTTTTTGGAGAATTTTGTAGATTTCCTTCTCTAAATCCCTTGAAGGTAACTTCTTTGCCTTTCTGAGACCTAGAGTCGAGGTAAGCTCGATGTAACGGTCTACTGACATTCCCTCCCTCTCAAAAAGCTTTTTACCGCATTGTACACCACAGGCATCTATCATAATCCTCTTCTCCGATTTCTTCATAATTTCATTAAATTTCCATGGCACAATCACAGCAGGAAGACATCCAATTTTCACATCATCTGGGTTTTCCTCCCATATCCTGATACAAGCTTTGGATGCAGCAACGCCTGTTGCACATCCGCCATAGCACGTGAAAATCAAGAGTTTGTAAGTCAAGGTTTCACCGCCCTTATTATATTTATTCGCTTTGATTTGTAAATCTCCCATCATCCTTTTTCTGACCCCGGACCAACCTGGGAAGGTTCAGTTTTTCCCAAATCCTGATCCTGCAACGGTTTCACCTTCAATCTGGGGAGAAGTGAAAATTCTCCCTGTTTTTTCGCTACCGCAGTTAGGGCATTTCACTTCATTGCTTTCAATTTCTTGATCCTGATTAAAATATAATCTGCCCTCCGGGATGATTCCTTTGAACGAATAGTTTGCCCCTTGTGTAAAAGATCCTACGCTGGCGGCATACCGGTTTCCATGTACACAGCAAGGTCAGAGCTTTGAGTAAAGAAGAAGCCGAACGGCCACCTCCACCGCAAGCTCTCAACTGGCTATGGCAGCTGAGGAGAGAGGGGAATATTTATGAAAGCCTCCATGGCTGCTTTTTCTCGATTTCAGTGGTTAGGTCTATCTTCTGGTAGGGGGTTTTGCTGTTTATGCTACCTTGTCTCTGTTTTTGTTTGTTGGCAATTGACGTTTTCATTTTGAGCGTGATAATATAAATGTTAATTTTCAGAGTGTGGAAATAGGGGAAAATTATGAGAGATTTGAGGCAAGTACAGTGATTGAGTGGATAAAAGACCATAAGCATTTTGGTCAGGTGCAAGAAAAACATAAGGAGTTTTTGATCTTGCTATTTTACGCGAATTTCTCTTCTCCTGCAAAGCGTGCTCTGTCTGAAATTGAACGATTCAGCAAAGAAAATAAACAGATACCCATTTATATTATCGACGTGGAAAAAGTAAAAGGAATACATAAACAGTTTGGAGTGGAAAATGTTCCTACAGTCTTGGCACTCCGGAAAGGAAAAGTGACTAAGCAGGTTGAAGGCGTTGAAAGTGCTAAGTTTTATGCTCATATTTTTTCTGGGATATATCCTGCACGCTATAAAAAAGATAAAAAGGCAGTTTCTCACCGGGTGATTGTATATAGCGGGCCAGGTTGTCCTGCGTGTGGAACTGCAGAGGCTTACTTGCGGCGTCGGGGTGTCAGTTTTAGGGTGGTAGATATATCTCGTGACCAACATGCAGCCGAAAGGTTAGTTCGACGTAGCGGCCAAATGGCTGTGCCTCAAATTGATATTGATGGGCATTTAGTAGTGGGTTTCAATCAGGCAAAAATTGATAGACTTCTTTCAAGTTAGATAGGAGGTGATAATATGAAATTACAACCTATCAATGGGCGTATTTTAGTAAAACCTATTGAAGCTAAAGAGAAGACATCCGGCGGTATTTATCTTCCGGATACTTCCAAAGAAAAGGTTCACGAAGGAGAAGTTATTGCTGTTGCAGAAGATGCCACTGAAGAAGTTGCTGTGGGTAATCGTATAATTTATAAGGAATTTGGTGGGACGGAAGTGAAGTTTGATGGGGAAGATTATATTTTGCTTACCGAAGATGATCTTCTGGCAAAGTACGAAGCAGTAGATAAAATACCAGAATAGAAGTAGAAGAAAAAAGCCGAGATAGAAGCGCTTAAAAATTAGTGCTATCATGAAAGCAAATAATAATATAATCATAGTTACACTGTATGATGGGTATGAATATGACTCAAAGCTTAGGACCGGCTTTGGCTTCTCATGCCTTGTTAAAATAGGAGGGAAAAGCCTACTGTTCGACACTGGCAGCGAAAGCCAAACTTTGCCATACAGTATGCAGCAGCTGAAGATTAAACCTGAAGAGGTGGAAATAGTCGTCTTATCTCATTCACGTGGGGATCATACTGGAGGTTTAAGAGGTTTTTTCAATGCCAACGGTCATAAAGCTAAGGTCGCTCTATAGAAGTAGAAGAGTCAATGGATAGGGCAAGAAGTTTCAGTATATCTAATTTGCCATCTATTTTAATAAATGAAAATGGAGAGTCTTTAATATCCGGTATTATCTCTGAAGAAAAGCTGCTTCGGTTCAGCTAAATTCGGACAGATGAGTGCATTTCTTAAGCTACAGATTATTTGTAATAATCTTAAGCTAGGAGAAATGCATGACAACCAAGAAAAAGTCCAAAGTTTCACCTGAGTCCATCGTTCGGGAGATCAAACGAAAGACCCGTCGCAAATTCACAGCTGAGGAGAAGATCCGTATCGTTTTGGAAGGTCTCCGTGGTGAAGAAGGCATCACAGATCTTTGCCGCAAAGAAGAAATCCATCCTGGTATCTACTACAAATGGAACAAAGCTTTTCTTGAGGCTGGCAAACAGCGGTTAACAGGCGACACAGTCAGAGAGGCAGGTTCTGAGGAAGTAAGTGAGATCAGGACTGAGAATGAGGCTTTGAAGCAGTTGCTGGCTGAGCTTGGCCTTAAGAATCGGAGGCTAAAAAAACCTAGAAGGATTTGAAACAAGGATAAACCGCTATATGAAGAGCTCACAGTCTGAGAAAATGGAGATTATCCGTATGGTCGAAGACTCGAACCTCAGTGTGAGAAAGACTCTGCGGCAGATTGATATCAGCCGCAGCACATTTTTAATAAATGAATTGATGGAAGGTTTAAGCTAGGTGTAAAATGAAGGAGCAAAATCGTCGCTTAAGGGCGTGTCCGAATCATTCGACGACATACACTTTTGTGACATGAAAATTCTTTCCAAAAGAGATGAATATATACATTAAAAAAAGACTTAGATTAATTATTTATAATTTAAATTTTTATTCTATAGGGGGTAAAAGTGAAGAAAAAACTTCTATTCTTATTAATTTTGATTCTATCCATAGGAGTGACATTTTCCCACTCCCAATTTAAAGCTAAACCTACACAACTGCAAGCCCTAAAAAGCATAAAAGTGCTTTCTCCTAACGGAGGTGAAACTTGGGAAAAAGGAAAAAGCTACACCATTCGTTGGCAATCAAGTGGGATCAGTGGCAATGTCAAGATAAAGCTCAAATGGGGAACATCATCTGGAGGATGGTTCAATGTGACCAACAGTACGCCCAACAGCGGAAATTACTCCTACCATGTTCCAAGCACTGGGATTGGACAAGAGGGCAATCAATTTAAAATTTATGTTATGACCCTTGACGAAGCCGTAAAAGACGAGAGTGACGGATTTTTCACTTTGGTTACGCCGCTGAGTCTTCGCGTGCTTTCTCCCAACGGAGGTGAAACTTTTTACAGAGGTGGACGATGCATCATCCGTTGGCAATCAAGTGGAATCACTGGAGATGTTGCAATAATTATTATGAAAGACGATAGAGGCATTCTGCAATTTCAGACACCGAATACCGGAAGCTTTACATGGGAAATTCCCACAGATGTAACTGGATATGACGTGATACCTCTTGGGAGTCATTACAAAATTAAAGTCAAGTCTTTAGATTTTCCTGCGAGTGATCAGAGTGACGGTTATTTTAAGGTTAGAGAAATAACAGGAGCAACTACAGGAGATATAGAGATAAATCCGATGGTGGTTTACACTGGAAGGGGGAAAACAAGAATCCAGTATGGGGAATTAGTGGAACCCAGCAAAGAAAATTTCTCAACAATAACGCCTAAAGACAAAAATAGTAAATATTGGAAGGTAGTATTTCCTTTAACATTTCGGGTGAAAAATGTCGGTCCTATGGCTAAAACAGTCACAGCTAATGTATATTACGAAAATCATATAATTAACACATTTGACAATGTTGCTACATTAGCTCCTGGTGAAGTAAGGGAGGTTAAACTAAGCAATAATATATCTTGGTCGACAAAAAAAGGAAAACCATTTAAATTTAAGGTCGTAGTCAACCCAGACGAGGCTCATCAAGATGGTGTTAGCTTTGAAAATAATACCTTTATAGGATTTTTAAATGCCATTGATTATTCGGAAATCGGAATAAAGCTTGATCCCAATTACATTCATCTCGGGAAGACAAACCATATGACTATTTTCCAACACGGAGAGGGCAAAAGTTTACATCCCGAAGATGTCAATTATTTTGATGAGGTAGGTGTAAATAAGTTCCGTATTAAGTACGATATAAGATTTAGGGCAAAAAATACGGCGCCCGATAATTTTCGTAGGATACAATTTAACGTATTGATAGATGACAAGTTGGTCGGAAGTAAAACACAAGATTTCGGTTTGGGAGAAGCAAAGACCATAGTAATAAGCAACTTATCATGCACAGTAGATCTCGATAAGAATTATGAGCTAAAAATAAGAGCTATGAATACTAGGGGTGGATACATTAAAGATTTTGATTGTATTGCATTCATTGCATTTTCCCTTGATTAAAGCAAATTGATTTTGGCATCTAATTTGTTTGGAATGTTGTGGTCTGGCCGCACGAAGTGTTTGAATTTAAAGATTTAAACTGGAAAACGGCCAATATCAGCCTTAAATAGTCAGAAACTTTGGAGTTTTGCGATGTTTAGTCCCGATTTCATATGCATAGGCTATTTCAAGTAAAATTAGCTCGCTCAAGGCCCTTCAGAAAAAAGATATTCCAATAGGTAATTCATCAATATTGCCCACAGGGTGGAATATCATTGAGTTTGCATCGCCCAGCACCCTCTTTAAACGACACCTCGACTTCATGCGCTCCCACATAAATAGGATAAAATCTGAAATAATCCTGAAACCTATCGTTTTAAGATAAACTATAAATTTACATGACGCAGCACGATTGCGTATAATCTTGATGAACCGTTTTTTAAGATGTTGAAGACACAGAGACATTCTTTGCCCTAATCGCTCTTCGTCAGACTGCAAAAATGAGCATAAAGAAGGAATCTTCCGAACTTCTAACGCCCATCGGGGCAAAGTCCGTAAGTCAGAGGAAGGACGGCATAGGACCCTGATCATCGAGGAGGAGTGCCCTAGAATCCCCCGCCGGGGCTGGGCTGAGATGATAAGAAAAATCTATGAGGTTAATCCATTGACCTGTCCCAAATGCCAGGGAGAGATACGCATCATCGCCTTCCTCACACACTATGCCGTGGTGGACAGGATCATCAACCACCTCAAGCTGACCTTTGTCGCAGAGAGACCTCCCCCACCTCAGGTCGTCTCGTAACAGCTTCTGATGGCCGCAGAGGCTTCGGCTGAATATTTTTCATGACCTTCTCTTTTCCATTGAGGAGAGGTCTGGGTGATTTCCGCCATTTTTTGAGCGTCTCTGCGGCTTTTGTAGCTTTTTGGCCCGCCATGAACAATTCCCAACTGCTCTTGACATCTCTTCGAGCCGAGATTTATACTTTCTTACGATGGTTGGACGGGTAAATCGACACAAAGAGACTCACTCAGTCACCAAAGCCGAAAACCAAATTCTTATTATCTTATTATCAATACTATCAAGAGCTGGCTCCTAAAATCGCGATGGACCGCGCCGAGGTGCTTGCCATGGATGTTGAGATGAAAACACCTGCCGGGACATTCCAGCACTGCCTGCGCATCAAAGAGACAAGCGCGGTTGAAAGCGGCATGAGCGAAAAAGTATATGCCCCGGGCGTCGGGCTCATTCGCGACGACGAATTCGTCTTGACAAGATACGGCAAAATCCTCTAATGCGTTCGTATTAATTAAAAGACAGGGATTTTAGCGATGAGAGCTTCAAGTATGATTATTTTTCTATTAATCGCACTCTCCATATATTGCTTGATAAATTTCTATATTTTTAGGCGCGGCTGGCAAGCTCTCTCAGGAACGGGAACACTACGATATATTTTCCTGGCAATCTTTCTTTTTCTGGTTTTGTCTTACCCGGCCGCTCGCTTTGTAGAGCGCCTTCACCGGGGCAGGTTAACAGAGATTTTTATCTTCATCGGCGCTTTTTATCTTGCCCTGATGGTCCATTTGCTGCTCCTTGTTTTGTTTGTTGATATAGTCCGCCTGGGGAATAAATTTTTGCATTTTTTCCCCTCGGCGATTACCGAGCATGCTCAAAAGGCAGGGCAAATTGCTTTTTTCGCTGTGGGAGTTACCGCTCTGATGATTGTCGTCGGCGGAATCGTCAACGCCCTGTATCTACGGGTGCGAACTTTAGATTTGGCCGTTGACAAGTCCGCTGGCGAGATCCGCTCTTTAAACATTGTCCTTGTCTCAGACATTCATCTGGGAACGATTGTCCGCAGCTCACGCCTTGAAAAAATCGTGGAGAGAATCAACGAGTTTAAGCCAGACATTATCCTTATGCCAGGAGATATTGCGGATGAGGATATATCTCCGCCAGAGGCGCAGAAAATGGCCGCAGTCCTGCAGAAACTCCATGCTCGATACGGCGTGTTCTCTGCCACCGGCAATCATGAGTACTATGGAGGCCTTGAAAGAAATTTGGCTTATCTTCGGCAAGGGAAGGTTACGGTGTTGATGGACGAAGCTATCAAAGTTGGCAATTCCTTTTATGTCATCGGCCGTAAAGACCTGACTGCGCGGCAATTTGGCGAAAGGCGCAAACCCTTGGCGGAAATTTTAGAGGGCGTTGACCATCAACTTCCGCTTATTCTCCTGGACCACCAGCCTGTCCATCTCGAAGAAGCAGAGCAGAATGGCATCGACCTGCAGCTCTCTGGGCATACCCACAATGGACAATTGTTTCCCTTTAACCTGATTAACAAGTTCATTTATGAGGATGGTTGGGGATATCTGCGCAAGGGGAAGACCCAGTATTACGTTTCATGCGGGGTAGGCACCTGGGGACCTCCGATGCGAACTGCCAGCGTGCCGGAGATTGTGCAGATAAGGTTGAGATTCAGATAGCCCGCTAAATCGTGCTTATCGGATCCCCGCCTATTTCATTTCATAGACGACGACTTTGAAGGAGCCGGGTTCCATTTTCGGTCGAGGCCGCTTCTCGCTAGGCTTCAGTTCCGGCGCTGGCGCAGGGGTTTCGAACTTTGCCGCAGACAAATAAAGCTTGTGAGTCTTCGGATCGAGCGTCATCGTCCTGGAGCGGAGCGGCGTGGACACAGTCTGGACAACGTTGAGCTTGCCGGCTTCATCGACGCGGGCCACAGTCAGCGTGCCGTCTCCGCACGATGCGAAGACGAAGCTGCTTTCGGGGTCAAACGAGTTATGGAGAAAATTGGCACAGCCGCAAAAAGCAAACTCCTATAAATTTTCGAAGACAAATCAAGGTGGGTATTGGAAATTTGACGCAATTTTTTTACGAGCCCCGGTCTTTCTTAATAAATTTTAAGAAAAAATTCAGTATGCAAATCGTGGTTCTAATTTTATATTATATCTTGAAAGGAGGCTTAAGATGAAACGTGCAAACTGGATATTGTTGGGCTTCGTTGTCGCCTTGGCCCTTGCGCTGACGGTGTCGACAACGTGGGCCAAGCAGGAAAGCAAGGAGCAAGCGAAAAAGGCGAAGGTCGAGCTCCCGGCCGCGGTCGCTAAGGCGGTCAAGGATAACTTCCCGAACGCCGAGATAGAAATGGCGGAGGTGGAGGAGGAAGCCGGCATCACCCTTTATGACATCGAATTCAAGGCCGCTAAGGGCGAGATCGAGGTTGCGCAGGACGGCACAGTCATGGACGTCGCCACGATCGTGGCGATGAAGGACGTTCCCAAGGGCGCTGTCGAGGCGATCCATAAGGCTGCCGAAGGCGCCACAATCAAGCAGCTCGAAAAGTCCGAGGTCCGCGCCGAGATCAAGAAGGAAGGCGAGAAAGGCAAGATCGTAAAACTCGACAGTCCCAGGTATGTCTATGAGGCTGAACTTGTGAAGGGCAATCAGAGGGGCGAAATCCAAGTCGCTGCTGACGGCAAGGTCATCGAGGCACTCAAGTGGAGCACCGAGGGCGCTAAAGAGATGAAAGAAGAAGAAAAAGAAGAAGCCGTGGAGGCCAAAGAAGAAGTGGTGGACCTAAAGATTCTGCCTGAGGCGGTCATTTCCGCGTTTAAAGCGGCTTATCCCAATGCCGTAATCAAAGGGACGAGCAAAGAAACGGAAAAAGGCGTGACTTATTACGAGATCGAGAGTGTTGACGGAACCCTCAACCGGGATCTTCTTTATACCGCCGACGGCAAGGCTGCAGAAATCGAAGAAGCCATCGCTGCCTCGGACCTGCCTGTCGCTGTTCAACAGACTCTCGCCAAGGAATATCCCGGCGCCAAAGTCCTCAAGGCCGAAAAGATGACCAAGGGAGACCACAAACTATTTGAGCTACGGATCCAGGTCAAAGACAAGAAGATAGGAGTGACGATTGATACAAACGGGAAAATCGTTGAAAAAACCGGCGGCACTAAGGAGACCGAAAAAAAGTAATTCCTGAATTCAGTTTAATTCCAGGGACACAGAACTGCTTTTCTGAATCTTCTTTCAGAGGGCGGTTATCCGAGCGATTCCCTTTTTTAAAAGATGAAGGCAGACTCTAATAGCCAAATATTTATGCGCTATGGGGAAAATATTTTGGATCCCTAAAATATGGTATATTGAAAAATATTATGTTGCACTTTATCGAAACGATCGCCAAAGCGGCCGTTGCCGCAGACATAACGCTATTTAAAATCATCAATACGCATCATACGCCCTTTTTTGATTGTTTTTTTTTGTTAGTCAGTTATCTGGGCAACGGCTGGGTCATGATTCCGCTTTTCTTCGTTTTTATTCTCTGGAAAACTCCCAAAAGCAGGCGAACGCGTATTCTCGTCGTCGCGGCGGTCGCGTTATCAGTCAGCAGCGTCTGCAACATCGCTCTCAAACAGCTTATAGGCCGTCCGCGACCGTCGGCTTATTTCGTTTTACCAAGTCCAAATACAGCAATAGAGGAGGGGCGTTCCTACGGAGTTCACGTGGTGGGAAAAAGGTTTTATGACCATTCGTTCCCTTCCGGTCATGCCAATACGGCGTTTGCCATGGCAAGCCTGGCGATGATTATCATCGGGAGACGATTCTGGCCGGCCTTTCTTGTCGCGATTGAGGTCGCCTATTCGCGGGTGTACACGGGGGTTCATTTCCCGCTGGATACGCTTGCAGGGGCGTGTCTCGGAAGCATTATTGCGCTTGGCGTTTGGTATGGCGCTGCAATAATTGCACCTCAGAAGCCTTCATAAAGAAATTGACATAGGTAAGGGATTTAAAATCCTCCTGGAAGAAAATCCTGGCTTTTTTTACTAAGTCCATCATTACTCAAGATATCTCTTAACAGATTTTAAGGAAAAGTTAAGTAGTCGAATCATCTTCCGAATGCTATATTCATTTCAGAAACGGCCATGAAAATATTGGTCATTGAAGATGACAAAAAAGTCTCTCAAGCCCTTAAGAAAGGGATGGAATCTAAGCACTACAAAGTCGAGGTAGCCTATGCGGGGGAGGAAGGCTTTTTCCTCATCAGCACTCAAAAATTTGATCTGATCATCCTGGACCTCGACATCCAGAACGCACCGTGCTCTACCGGGTACTCTTTCATTATTTCGACAGGTTCCTGACCGAGTATGAGAGCCGTTTCGAGAAAGAGTATGGTTTCCTCCGGCCCATCATCAAGGATGTGGTGGAGCGCTACCTCGACTGCGGCAACCCCCGATGCGGGTTTGCCCGCATCCGGTGTCCTTCGTGTGGGGAAGAGAGGTTATTGATGTTCTCCTGTCGTAGCCGCGGATTTTGTCCCTCTTGCCATGCGAAGAGGCTTGAGGAGTAGGGCGAGTGGATGAGGGATGAGTTCCTGCTGGATGTTCCCCACCGCCAGGTCGTCTTCACCATCCCCAGGATGCTGCGCATTTTCTTCAAGTACAAGCGCCGGCTTCTAGGCTCACTCTGCCGGGCGGCCGTCCAGGCCCTCCTCAAATACTTCCAGGCCACAACCGGCACAGAGCTTCGACCGGGGATTGTGGCCTCAATCCAGACCTTCGGACAGAAGATAAACCTGCATCCTCACCTCCACTTCTTGGTTACAGAGGGAGGTGAAGACTCTGAGGGAAGGTTTCATCATATTACTTCCTTCAAGGATAGCCTCCTGTCCGAGTTCTTCTCCCACGAAGTCTACTCTCTTCTCCTCAGGGAGGAGCTCATCTCAGAAGCCATGGTGGTGAAGATCGCAGACTGGCGTCATTCCGGCTTCTCTGTCCACAGTAAGGTCAAAGCCAAGACCAGGAAAGAGACAGAGCGAGTGGGAAAATACATGATCCGTCCGCTCCTTTCCCTGGAACGCCTTTCCTTTGACGAGAAACAGGGGAAGGTCTTCTACCGGTATGGGAAAGAGGCCGCAGAGGCTTCGGCTGAATATTTTTCATGACCTTCTCTTTTCCATTGAGGAGAGGTCTGGGTGATTTCCGGCATTTTTTGAGCGTCTCTGCGGCTTTTGTAGCTTTTTGGCCCGCCATGAGCAATTCTCAACTGCTCTTGACATCTCTTCGAGCCGTGATCTTCACTTCCTTACGATGGTTGGACGGGTAAATCGACACAAAGAGACTCACTCGGTCACCAAAGCCGAAAACCAAATTCTTATTATCCGGACAGGTCGGTGTCGTTCGAAGAGACCCCATGGCCATGCTTCCCTTCTGCGGCTACAACCTGGGAACGTATTTCCGGCATTGGCTAAATATGGGGAACAGGTTGATCCATCTCCCCAAGATATTTTCTGTCAACTGGTTCAGAGTCGACGACCGGGGCCGTTTCATCTGGCCCGGATTCGGAGAGAACATGAGGGTTTTGAAGTGGATCATAGACAGAGTGCACAACAGGATCGGGGCCAGAGAAACTCCGGCCGGGCTGGCCCCTCGACTTCAGGATTTAGAGCTCGAGGGAATCGATGTCTCCAAAAAAAATCTGTTGAAACTCTTCGAGGTGAATAGGGAAGAATGGGGAGCCGAGGTGGATGAGATCAAAAATTTTCTACTCCCCTATCGAGGCCACTTACCTCCTGACTTATGGGAGGAGTACAACTCGATGGAAAGAGAGATCAAAGCACAAAAATAAGGCTCGAAAAGTAATTACTCATACCGGAGGGACTCGGCAGGATTGGCCCGTGCCGCCCGGATGGCCTGATACCCCACTGATAAAAGGGCCACGAACAAAGCCAAGAGCAAAGCGCCGATGAACACAAAATACCCCAGATCCACTCGATAGGCATAGCTCTGCAACCATTTTCTCATGACGAAATAAGCCGCAGGCCAAGCGATAACATTGGCCATCAAAACAAGAAGAAAAAATTCCTTGCATAGGAGTCTGGTGACTTGTGAGACGCTTGCGCCTAGAACTTTGCGGATCCCAATCTCCTTGGTTCGTTTTTCTGCCATAAACGAAGCCAGGCCAAAAAGGCCAAGACAGGCCACAAACACCGCAAGGACCGCAAAATATCTCAGAAGAGTCCCTATTCTCTCTTCGCTTCTGTACATCATGTTGTATCTGTCGTCCATAAAACGGTATTCAAAAGGATAGCTGGGCATAATCCGTTTCCAAGTCTTTTCAATGAATCCCAAGGAGACAGAAACTTCTTCGGGGGGAATTCGGATGATCATGTAGTTAAGCGAATTTTGATCCACGACAATGGCCAGAGGCTCTATCTTGTTCCGGAGGGACTGGTAATTAAAATTTTTCATTACGCCTACGATCGTACCCTCCACACCCACATGGCTGAATCGCTCTCCTATAACAGAGTCCTTATTCATCAACTTGGCCACTTCTTCATTGACGATCCACGACTGGGATTGATCGGATGTATATTTTTTGTCAAAACTCCTTCCGTCGGCCATCTCGATCTTCAATGTCTCGATAAAATCAAAATCCACCGCATTGAATCCGATCAAGATCTGGAGTTCGGGATCCTTGCCCTCCCATTGGGCGCCTCCAGAATTGCTGCTGATATATATAGGCAACTGGGAAGTTCCTGTGACGTTCAAGATTTGTGGATTCTGGATCAATTCCTGTTTGAGAGCGCTATAAGATTTTTTTGTATCCGCTCTCAAAGGAATATACACCAGATGCTCCTTATCCCATCCCAGACGCATGGTTTTAATATAGTTCAGTTGTTGGTAAACAACAGCAGTTCCAATAATCAAAAGGATCGACAGCGCGAACTGGACGACCACAAGGACTCTGCGGAACCGGGCACCTCCTGAACCTGACCAGGCACCTCCTTTGAGAACTCTTGCTGGTTGAAAGGCGGACAAAACCACAGCAGGATAGCTTCCGGCCACCAGTCCTGTGAACAACGTAATGCCCAACAACCCGATCAAAACAGTCGCGACCCCCGCCACATTCCAGGAAAGTTCTTTGCCTGAAAGATTGCTGAACGCCGGAAGCAATAGAGTGACGATTCCTACGGCAAACACCAAGGCAATAAACGCATACACGACCGATTCCCCATAAAATTGCCGGATGAGATGTCTCTTCAAGGCACCGACAACTTTTCGTAAACCTACCTCTTTCGCCCTATTCGCCGACCGGGCTGTAGAGAGATTCATAAAGTTGATACAGGCAATGAGCAGGACAAAAAAAGCGATGATGGAAAAGATGTACACATACTGAATGGCTCCTGCCCCTTTTTCATACCCGAAAAATTCGTGGAGATGGAGTTTAGTATACGGCATGAGCCTTAAATCTGTTCGGCTTTCCGGAACTTTTGTCCGGATAAATCCGAAGATCTTCTGGTTTGCCTGTTCTGGAGGTGTGCTGTCGGGAAGCTGAACAAAAGTGTAGATGGAATTTGTCCCAAAATCCTCTTCTCGAGTTTGTCCAGAATTTTTAAGGATTTCATAAGGGATGAGAAAATCGAACTGCAGATAAGAATTGTGCGGGATGTTTTCGAAAACTCCTCTAACCGTGAATTCATGCTGGTTGTTTAAAGTGACCACTTTTCCGATCGGATCGTCTTCCCCAAAATATTTTTTCGCCAAATTTTCTGCAAGGAGCAAAGAGTAGGGAGAATCCAGTGCAGTATTTTCGTCTCCTCTGATAAGTGGAAAAGTGAACATTTTCAAAAATGAAGGATCCACCGCCCTTCCATTGTCTTCGAAAAACGTATTGTCTGCATATTTGAATAATATCCCTCCAGGCCAGACTACGCGGGTGGCATCAACAATCTCAGGGATTTCTGTCTTTAAGGCAGGGCCAAGTGGATAGGGCGTCACATACACATAAAAAATTCTTCCTGAATAGTGCTGATCCTCTTCTACCCTGTACAGATTCGCTGCATTCTCGTGGAATTTGTCATAGCTCAATTCATCCAGTACCCATATGGTGATAAGCAGACAACAGGCCAGTCCGATAGCCAAACCGGCGATGTTAATAAACGAATATCCCTTGTACCTCCGGATATTCCTGAGAGCGACTTTTAAATAATTTTTTATCATTTGGACACTCCAATAAAGATTATTCGAGATAATGGTGGGAAGCAGCCTTATGATCTGACTCCAATACCAGAGGAAGGCAGATAATCTGCCCTTATCCCTAGCTACTTCCTCATAGAATTCCCCAAAATCCCCGATAAGTGTGAAATGATCGCCTTTGCCATAAATCCGACAGAGGAGCCAGTGGCCGAATCTCGGGGGCTTTATTCCTCTATCTTTCATCCGCTTTTAAACACAGACAACGCAAGTTCCGGGAATCCGTCCCACATGATTTCATTGACTCTCTTGATATCTTCTAAGGCTTTGATACCCTTTTTCGTAACGAGGTAATATCTTTTGCTCAATCCTTTTCTCTCCGGTGTCGGATCCCCAATATAAGCAGAGAGATAACCTTCTTTGGATAGCCTATCGAGAGGAAAATAAACTCCACCCAAGGAGATTTTTCTACCCGTTACTTTAACGATATGCTTATAGATCGAAGTGCCGTAGGCATTATCTCCGAGCCGCCAGACAGAAAGGAGGATCAATTCTTCCAGTTTGGTTAGGATTTCCATGGATTCACCTTCCGTTCTTGCAATTCATATTCTACATATTAGAATACGCACAGAAGCAGAAAAAGGTTGCCCGTTTTCTAATTTTTAGAAACCTTTAAACAGAATTTCTTAGGAGGGAAAAAACAAGAATATTAATAAGCTAAATGATTCTATTTATGCTGTTGTTTTAAGGTTATGCCTTTTGTTTCACTTTGAAGAGGACAGTGCCGAGGTAACCCGAATCATTAATCTCGGCAATGTACAATCCAGGCTGGAGATGGGCTTTCCTCTTGAGCATCGGTTCGGAAAGTCTTTGCAGAAGCGAGCTGGCTTCCCAATCTTTGTTCTCTCTGTCGCTCAATAGAAATAGCTCACCTTTTTCCACTATCTTTTCCAATATTTCTCTTAAGCTCATGGCTTCCTCTCTTTTCAAATAAGCCTATATATATATTGGACGAAATTTCTCATCATTTGGTTACTGTTAATCTGATTTTTTTATTTTTTTCAACGCAACCAAGCACAGCAGGCAGAGGGACAAACAAAAGAGATGCTCGACTCCCACCGGTTAGATCTTGAATTCCTCCTGGATGTTTTCCGAAACGATGTGTCCGTCGAAGAGGTGGATGATCCGGTGGCTGTATTCAGCATAGGCCGGAGAATGGGTAACCATCACAACAGTCGTGCCCGCCTCATGTAGCTCGCCTACGATCCTCATGACCTCTTCACCATGGGACGAATCCAGATTTCCTGTCGGCTCATCCGCCAGGATCAACTTCGGCCGGGCCACAATGGCTCGGGCTACGGCTACTCTCTGCTGTTGACCTCCGGATAATTGCTGGGGGAAGTGACTTGTCCGCGCTATGATCTCCATCTTCTCGAGAACCTCATTAACTCTTTTTTTGCGTTCGGAAGAAGAATAACCCAGATAGAGCAAAGGCAGTTCAACATTCTCATACACGGTTAGCTCATCGATGAGGTTAAAACTCTGGAAAACAAACCCGATGTTATTTTTGCGAAGATTCGCCCGCTGTCTTTCAGAATATTTACCCACTTCTTCGCCAAGGAACAGATATTCTCCAGCGGAGGGCTTGTCGATCATTCCCAGGACATTGAGCAGGGTGGATTTTCCACAACCCGACGGCCCCATAATCGCCACATATTCGCCTTCCTTGATGTTCAGATTCACATTGTTTATTGCCGTTGTTTCGACTTCCTCGGTTAGGTAAACCTTTTTAAGGTCTTTTGTTTGAATCATATTTTCCTCCCTAATTAGAATTTCAGGTGTTATCCGCTATTAATGAGGTTTTATACACCATCCTTTTATTTTTTCTCTTTATTTTTTCCTTTATTTAATAATAGACGTAAAAACACCTATTTTAGTTTACTTTAACACAAGCCTGTCCATGTTTCCGAAGCTTTCATAAGAGGAGGTTATCACTTTTTCGCCAGGCTCCAATCCCTCCAGAACTTCGAAAAATTCAGGATTCTGGCGTCCAAGCCGGATCCTCCTCTTTATGGCGACATCCCCAGAGCTATTCAGAACATAGGCCCAATTGCCTCCGGTTGTCTGGGAAAATCCTCCTCGGGCAAGGAGAATCGCATCAGCAATATCGCCCAGTTCCAAACGAATATGATAGGTTTGACCTGCCGTAATTCCTATCGGCTGCTCTTCCTAAAATTCCATGTCTACCTCAAAACGACCGTCTCTTACCTCAGGATATTTCTTTGTAACGATGAAATTATATGTCTTTCCGGAAAATTCGAACTTGCCTTTTCTACCAATTTCAACCCGGGCAATGTAGTGTTCGTCGATCCCCGCTCTAATTCTGTACCCTTCTAAAGTATCGATCGTTCCAAACTCTGCGCCCGGTTGCTTGGTCTGCCCGATTTCCGCATCCAAAGATGTTAAATATCCGGCAACCGGGGCTTTTATGGTCAGGTTCTCGAGCCGCGCCCGGATAATATCCATATTGCTCTCCATGCGCTTGACTTGACTTTCCAATGCTTCGATCTGCTTCTGACGGAACTCCAGATCCTTAGCCTGGCTTTCTATGGTCAATTTTTTGTTTTTCACCAAATATTCATACTGATCTTTGGCCAACTCGAACTCATGTTGCGAGATCAAATCGTCCTTTATCATTTCCTTGTATCGATCATAAACCCGTTTCTGCTGTTGAAGACTATTGTCAACCTGAGCAAGTTGTTGACTCAATTGCAGCCTGTAGCGTTCCATCTCCAAACGGGTACCACGCAAGTTGTTGACCTGCTGGAAGACTTCAGCCTCCCTCCACATCAAGTTAATCAGAAGATTGGTATTGCCTAATCTGATGATCGGGTCTCCTTTTTTCAGTTTGCTTCCGGCTTCGATGAAAATCTCCTCGACAGTTCCTCCTTCATCCGCAGTTAAATAGTGGTAATAAGAAAGAACATTTCCCATGACCGGTATGTATTCCTGAAAAGGGCCGCGTGTCACTTCCGATACGGTAAGTCTTTCGGCTTTAACATTGAGAGAGGATTTGCTCATCCCAAATACAAAAATATATACAACAAAAGCGATAAAAAGCGTTGACCCCGCAAAAAGGGCAATCTTTTCCAAGACCAGGAAAGAGGCAGAGCGAGTGGGAAAATACATGATCCGTCTGCTCCTTTCCCTGGAACGCCTTTCCTTTGACGAGAAACAGGGGAAGGTCTTCTACCGGTATGGGAAAGAGGCCGCAGAGGCTTCGGCTGAATATTTTTCATGACCTTCTCTTTTCCATTGAGGAGAGGTCTGGGGTGATTTC
>Ga0315545_1002065_pt1 | contig 18596 bp, 10 predicted proteins | sample SalMarSW160210MG_FD_203096 | JGI IMG/M metagenome (GOLD analysis project Ga0315545, IMG submission 203096) | Salt marsh sediment microbial communities from the Plum Island Ecosystem LTER, Massachusetts, United States - Salt Marsh Sediment SW1602-10 ...
AATACATCAACCGGAACGCTGCATATCATTGCATACAACATCATATTTATCGCAAGTATTTCCACACTGGTTTTCAACGGAAATCCACTTCTGAGATTCGACGCCTACTATGTCTTATCCGACCTGATAGAAATTCCGAATCTAAGCCAGCGTTCTAAAAGTTACATTTACTATCTCGTAAAAAAATACGGCTGGAAACTCAAAAAAGCACATAATCCGGCACAAAGTCCCGGGGAGAGAATATGGTTTGTTTTTTACGGTATCGCATCGACAGCTTACCGGGTTTTTATCTGCATAAGAATCCTGTTGTTCTTAAACGACAGACTGCCTGAGGAATTTTTCATACTTGTTCCATTTTTTGCCGGCTCCGCTGCAATTGCCTGGATACTCGTTCCGCTCGGCAAGTTTATACGCTACCTTGCTACGAGCGGGGAATTAATCAGGAATCGCGGGCTGGCTGTCAGTTCCACTTTGGGGGGATTAGCTTTACTAATCGGCTCCACTGGAATCCTTAAGGTACCGGAATATTTCAGAATCGAAGGAATTGTCGAACCTGTAAACATGGCTATTGTTTACGCCGAAAGCGATGGTTTTATTGTCGATTTTTTACCATCGGACCAAATGGTCTCGCCGAACGGCAGGTTCCTTATTAAGGCCGTTAATCCCAAAATGGAGGCGGAAAAGAAAGGTTTACTTGCCGAGCTTGTTGCCCTTGAGACCAAGAGACGTATTGCGGAAACTCGTGAAACAGCGACAGTACAGATTATAGATGAACAAATAGATGCACTGGGCGAAAAAATTTCCCGTATCGAATACGAACTGGCCGCACTGAATATTCAAGCAACAATACCGGGTCAGTGGATTTCACCGGATATCGAAAAGACTAAGGGAATGTACCTGAATCGAGGCCAGCAACTTGGTCTCGTCGCTGATCTGGACAACGTAATCATTCGTGCTACCGCCGGTCAGGAACACGCATCAATGCTTAATGATAATGATCTCAAGCATGTCGAAATTAGAGTTAAAGGGCGGCCTGATGTAAAGATGACCGGAGAAATCGAACAGATTTACCCGGCAGGCCAGGAAGAACTGCCGTCCCAGGCGCTCGGTTATGCCGTAGGTGGATCCATGCCTACGTTAGTGGAGGATCCGCATGGCATTAGGACTGCCGAAAAGTTTTTTGAAATTCGTATCAAACCGATTATCGACCCGACTCTTTACGACCCGAATAATCCGATTCGACTGTTTACCGGGCAGCGTATTGTAGCGAGAATCCAAATGTCCGACAAACCACTTGCCGTTCAATGGTGGAGGTCTATAAGACGGTTATTCCAGCGGAGGTTTCATATCTAAAATGTCTGTAGTTCCAAGCGCAACATGGCAGATGCTTGAGCAGAGGACCTCCGGCGAACCACTGCCTCAGGGACTTGATGCAGCCTGGGACAGCGGTATTGGATTGGTAGGCAGAGTTGTACCGCGATACCAGATGCTTCACCGCCGAACCGAAAAAATATTAGCCCTCGAGAAACATTTCTCCGATATGGCAGATTCCAGGCTGCGTAAACTCGCCGAGGAATTACGCGAAATTTTTCGCTGTCGGCGCGATAAATCCCCGGACACCGAACGAGCTTTTGCACTGGTACGGGAAGTTGCATTCCGTAAAATCGGCGAAAAACCGTTTCCCGTCCAGGTTGCAGGCGCTTTGGCACTCGAGAGCGGGTGCATTACGGAAATGGCCACTGGAGAGGGCAAAACTCTCACATCAACAATGTATATCACGGTCGCCGGCTGGCGAGGACAAGGATGTCACGTCATTACCGTCAATGATTATTTGGCGAAACGCGATGCGGAATGGATGGGGCAGATATATCGCTTTTGCGGTCTTTCCGTATCTCATATAGAACAGCAAACACCCCAGGATCAGAGAAGAGCCGCATACATGGCCGACATTACCTATTGTACAAATAAAGAGGTGGCAGCCGACTTCCTGCGCGATCGAATCACACTGGGACGTTTGAGAGGATTAAGCTCGGCACTTATAGCTAAAATGACCGGCGTTGGCAGAAAAATTACCGACAGGCTCATACAACGCAGGTTAAATTGCGCCATAATCGATGAAGCCGACTCGATCCTTATCGACGAATCAGTGACACCCCTTATAATTTCCGGACACGCTCCGAATCCGGAACAGGTTGAATCCTATCAACAGGCGGCGGTAATCGCCCGTCAACTAAAACCTGATATCGACTACAAGATTAACCATCGCTACAGGGAAATAGAAATAACAGACCGGGGCATAAATCATTTGAAAGAACAAACCGCCACTCTCGGAGGAATCTGGCGGGGATATCGTCGCTCAATTGAAATAGTTAATCAGGCATTAACGGCTAAAGAGCTGTATCTGCAGGATCAACACTATATAATTGACAAAGGCAAAGTTGTTATTGTCGATGAATTCACCGGCCGCTTAATGCCGGACCGAACATGGCGAGATGGTCTGCATCAGGCCGTTGAAGCCAAGGAAATGCTAAAGGTCAATCCCCCCAAGGATACTTATGCTCGCATAAGCTTTCAACGATTTTTCAGGATGTATCGGAAGTTATCAGGGATGTCAGGTACGGCAAATGAGGCCGCTGCAGAATTCTGGCAGATTTATCATTTACCTGTGGTGACGATTCCGACGAACCGTCCCTGTATAAGAAAGAATTTACCGAACATAGTTCTATCGACTAAATCGGCGAAGTGGGAACGAATCGTACAGCAAATCCGGGCTCTCAATGCGTCCGGCAGATCGATTCTTGTAGGGACTCGCAGTGTGCACGCCAGCGAACATCTCAGCCGACTGCTTACAGCAGAAAAACTCGAACACCAGGTCCTTAACGCCGTTTACCATCGCCAGGAAGCCCAGATCGTAGCACAAGCAGGTCAACACGGTAAAATCACCGTAGCAACTAACATGGCCGGTCGAGGTACCGACATCAAACTCGGCAGAGGGATGGCGGAATTAGGGGGACTTCACGTCATTGCCGCCGAACCCAACGAATCTGCACGAATAGACCGGCAATTATTCGGCAGAGGAGCTCGTCAGGGCGACCCCGGAAGCGCCCAGGGTATTTTCAGCCTTGAAGATGAAATTGTGACCCGATATACAAAAAACACCGCCGCCTACCTGAAAAAGATTCATGTCACTTCTAAAGACGACATTTCCTCGACTATAGTCCGAAGCGTTTTTCGTCTTGCCCAATATCGCGCGGAAAGACTGGCGATGCGCCGCCGTAAAACTGTTTTAAGAACTGATAACTGGCTTGATGAACAACTCGGTTTTGCCGGCAGAGAATAAGAAGATGTTTTCCGCATTCTCCGTTATGAAATCCATTCACTTAGAATCTATTCTTACATACTACCGTTGTCCGAAATACTCGGTATTGAGGGCTCAACTTGTTTAAGCTCCAAAACGATTCCTAATGTCTGTGCTAATTCCGTCAGAGCAATATTGAAGTCAACAATCGCCCTTACATGTGACGCCTGAGCAGTTGCCAGAGACTCCTGGGCTTGTAGTTTGAGCAGGAGAAATTCAGGTGTCAGTTTTTCCCGAATCTCTTCGGTATCTTCCAGGACCTGTAATTGAATGTATGCCGCGTCAACTGCTTCTTTTTGAACCTGTATCTCTTCATAATTCGTTTCTATTCTTCTGGCTCTTTCTTTGATCAACTGAGCCGCCTGGTCGGCTAAGTTCTGTAAAACTGTAACAGCCTTCCTGCGCCCGATTCTCCTCTGGATTAATTCCGCCTCCCTCAGGCGATTACCAATCGGATATTCAAGTGATAAACCAACGCCGTAACTGAGATAATCTCCTTCCGTCAGCCGTTCCTGAGCATTCTCCGGCCCACCGGCCAAACCCAGTGCTCTTGCCGAAGCTATAAGATCCAAACGCGGCTTGTCCTGATTTTCTGCAACGCGTATATTTATATCCGCTATTTCAATGCCGATCCGGGCCTGCTGAATCACCGGATTTTTCTGCAATGCAATCTTCAGGAGTTCCGAAAGCTCAAATTCCTCTTTCTCTTGAATAGGCAAGCTGGCGGGTATAATCTCGAACTCTTCGAGCACATTTAATTGAGGATCGGCCATCAGCCGTGTCAGGACATCTTGCGCATCAATCATTAATTTCCTGTATTGAAGTAATGCCGCCTCACGAGCTTTTATAGAAGCTTCGGTTTGTTTAATGTGAACCTCAGTAGCATCAATCTCTTGCCTGCCTTTTACCTTTTCAAGAGTTTCAAGCGTCCTGTCCAGTAATCCCTGATAAATCTCCACGTTGTGACAAGCCTGAACATAACTCCAATAGGCCGAAATCACTCCGGTTGCAATATCTTCGGCTTTCTGACGAAAGTTGAGCAAAGCAACCTGATAGTTCATTTTGGCAACATCGACTCCTGAAAGGTTGACTTCCTGCCAGGCATCGCGCAACAGAGGTTGTTTTAGTTGAAAACCAAGAATCGGCTCATACCGGGTAGAAAGAGTCCTGCCCGATAAATCGTCCCAATTTCGTGTCATAGCGTAGCTAAGAGCCCATTCCGAACCGGTTATGCTTTTTTGTTTAATTCCGGTCTCGAATGTACGTTCATCAGATTGGCCCGATTGATAAATACTGTTTGCCGGATTGTCCTCATTCTCGTAGTTTAACTCCCCAAAAGCGGTCACATCGAATTCCGCAGCAGCTTTGGTTATATCCTCTTTTGCAATAGAAGGATCGAAACTCACAACTCTGATTTCCGGACTGTTGGCAAGTGCTCTCGTTAAAACCTCCTCAATCGTAAGATGAACAATCTTCCCGCCTGTGTTCGGATCGATGACGATTTCCACATCAGGTATCATGCCTTGCTCGGAAGGAGCCTGTTTAAACAATCCCAAAGGCTGATTCGGGTCCTGACCTTCGGCATCGAGACGCTGTTGAGGGCCTCGATTGGCTAAAATCTGCTGATAGTAAAAAAGAGTACCGTCCTGGTTCACTTTATCCGAGACACAACCAGTCAACAACAGCAGGGTAAGCATCAGTAAAAAAATAATATAAATCGGATTTGTGACAGCAGTTGTAATATCAGCACGTTTCAAAGCAGGAAAACTCCGGACGATATTTAAAATTATTCTTCCTTGAACTCTCATTACTTGCGTTCCTCCATTTATTTCCGTGAAGCCGGGAAAGTAACTGTTACATGCTCGCCCGCCGGACGATTGGCTTTGTTCGGCACCTGAATACGCACACTTAATGTATCACTACCGGCGTCGGCGACTGAAGCTATGAAAATAACCGTACCCTGAACGGACATCTTTTCGGGACTTAAAAAATCAACAATTGCGGTATGTCCGTACCTGAGACTTGCCGTTTGATTTAACGGCACAGGAACATCTATCCACAGCGGATCGATCCTTACAACCCGAACCACATCGTCCAGGGCGTTAACCGATTCACCGGTTTCTATCTTAATTTCCTCGATTTGCCCGTCTATCGGACTCTTCATGCTCATTCGCTCGATCTGTAACTTCGCTTCTTCATATTTTCTCTGTGCCTGCTCATGTTCGAACACAGCCACTCGCAGGGAAAGCTCAGCAATATTAAGAGCCAGCTTCGCATGTTCCAATTCTGTTTTTGTTACAACCTTAGGTCTCGCTTCAAGCCGTTCGAGGTCCACGCGTCTTTGAGCAAGTGAAAATTCGCTGGCCTGTATTTTTGTACTGTTCGTGCTTTCGGCCTCGAGTTGTGCCAGTCGAATTAGTTCAACCGCATTGTCCTGCTGAACAAGTACATTCCCGACTTTTATCGAGTCCCCTTCCCTGAAGTTAATCATGCTGATACGACCGGCCTGAACAAAAGACAAAGTGACATCCGCACTTGGTTTGGTAATCGCCGTAATTTCATTTCCAAAGGTTGCATTTACCGTTGCTAACAGCAAAAAAAAGATAACGAATGAAAACCTGTATGTATTATTCGAATTCATACAAACACAACCTCCAAATCTTTCCCTCTAACTTAGTCCCCCGGATTAGACTTCGAGTAATCATGTAAACAAAACCAGGAGCATGATTTTGAAATCCGGCATCTTCGACAAAAGTCTTCAAACATGTATTACAATTCATTACCAGGACGTCAATTAAAGACCGATATTATCTCAACCGGCATTGATAGAAAAGAACAAAATAATTCTAATAAATTTAATATATTTTACAGGATATTATCGGTAAAACAACAGCCCCTTTTTAGAAGAACCTCTCTTTTATATCGATAAGTTAGAGAAGATAGTCTTGTGTTTGCCCGGTTCATCTTACATTTCAAGATTATCTTTTTCCCCGATCGAACACATATCCCATCTTTTGAACGACATTTAATGTCGTCACCTTACTATCATCCTGTACAATTGCTATTAATTGCCCAGATATAATTCGGCAGTAACCGCCAAAAGGTGTATGAAATCAGGTAAATAATCCTCGGCAATAACACACCGGCCCAAAGATATATTTATTAAAACTTCTTTTATAATCCTGTTCATTCACAATGAAATCGGACCTTACGGATCGGCAAACAGAACTGTTAATCGCTGACGAAAAATTTTGCAATCAGCATAGAGAAGCTACCGGGTGACTTTTTTTTAAACATAGGTATGAAGCATAAAATAAAAAAGAAGTAAAAAGTTGAATATAAACGCTATATATTCCAAATGAACATCGCAGACAATTACCATCGAATTTTTATCTTCTTCTTAGAAATATTTACCCTATAAAAGCCCGTTTTTTAGCTAAAATATGGGCTTTTTATATAAAAAAAATTTTAATAATTACCATAGTTGACAAAAAGAATGCCATATGTTACAATTATATAATAAGTTATGTGTCCTTCGGTTCCGGCATTATGTATGTCGTAAAACAACGGTATTATTCAGGAGTGCGGAAATGGGACCGGAAAAATGTCCATTCTGCGGGCAGGAGATAGATACCGAAGCTGCTAAGTGTTTCTTCTGCGGGGCAGAATTGAACGAAGAATCAGTTGAGAAACGCCTTGAGGAACTTTTAAGCGAGGACAGCAAAAAGCCTGCTCTAAAGTCGAAGAGTCCAACTGTTTTGCAATTCGCTGTTATTATTGTTTTAATTTGTATCGCTCTTTTCTCCGGCACATCGAGAAGAAAGCCGATATTCACTAAAACAAGATTTTCCCGTGAATCAACGGTCCGCCTGAACACAAAGGTCGTCTTTACAGGAGAAAAATTCATCATTTCCAACGATGACTCATTTGACTGGACGGATGTTGAACTTCAAATAACCCCGGAAACTGACGAGAGTAATTTCAGCCTCAAAGTTTCAAAAATACCCGCAGGAGAAAAGTATTCAGTAAGCGCTGCAGAATTTGTCACTAAAGATGGATCGAAATTCAATCCTAATGAAATGAAACCGAAAAGATTTCGGATTTGGTGTGACACTCCGACAAGGGTGAATGGTTCTTACTTCGCCGGATGGAATTGAAATACGTAGAAGTCAATAACCTAACTAAAATTCCCAAAAACCATATTCCTGACATACGTAAACAATATCATACACATTCCGCCGGAAAAATTTCGACTGCGTATAATTCCAATGAATGGCGTTATTCCGATTCCTGATCGTTTGTAATATCGACCAGACCCATTAAAACAACTTGCTTAACAAGATCAATTAAGTTATTTACCCCAAGTTTCTTCATAATACGAGCGCGATGTACTTCTACCGTCCTTATGGAGCGGTGAAACATATTAGCAATTTCCTTGCTGCTCTTGCCTTCGATGACAAGCCTTAATATTCTCATCTCGTTATTCGTTAAAGGATTGTCTCTTAAGAAATCGACAACTGCATTACTCTGCAACAATGGTCCGACTTTTCCCAATAAAGTTTCTGTTCCCAATGGCTTTTCTATAAAATCCTCTGCCCCGGCCTTCATAGCGGCAACAGATGTCGGTACATCACCATAGGCGGTTAAAACCAGGACAGGTAACCACGGAGCTATGCGTTTTACCTCTTTCAATAGCTCTATGCCGCTCATTCCCGGCAATCTCATATCAGTGATAAGTAAATCGCACCTTTGAGAACCTAATTGTTCGAGGCAATCTTCTGCATTGGCAAAACAGCTAACTTTTGTACCAAGCTGTACAAGAGCGTCCCTGATGGCTTCACGCACTTTCGGCTCATCATCAACGAAGAAAATATGTTGATTATCACCGTTTATCATCGTTTATCGACTGTTACCTCCCATCTTCGTAAATAGGCAGTGTCACAAAAAAAGTTGTTCCTTCACCAAATTTACTCTCTACGCGCACTTTGCCGCTGGCGCGGGATACGATATCCTGAACAATACAAAGCCCCAGACCCGTACCCTGACCGGTTGGTTTAGTTGTGAAAAACGGCTCAAATATCCTGTCAAGATTCTCCGGAGATATCCCGCCACAGTTGTCAGAGAAACTTAATTCAACATAGTCATCCTTTACAGCACCCTTGATAACAAGCCGCTGCTTGCCCTGTCCGGCCTGCAAGGCGTTGTCAATCAACGAAAAAAATAGTTGCTCTATATCTCTGTCGCTTGAATATATATGCGGCAATTTCCCCATACCTTCGAGATGAAGAGAAAAACCATGTTGCTGAACACTCTCGTTTAACAGGTTCACGATTCTCGATGCAATAGCTCCCAGGTCAACTTCTATGAAATTTTTACCTGACGATTTCCTCGCTAAACTGCGTAATCTATCCACTACTGAAGTAATATTAGAGACCTCTGTCAGACTATCTCTTAGTTTTTCAATTACCGCTTTCGTCGAAGATGTAGTTTCCAGCTTTGCCAGTGCGTTCTCAATTAACAGACGAATTACAGTCAGGGGCTGTGTCAATTCATGAGCGGTAGTAGCACTCAATAATCCCACGGAGGCAAGCTGCTCGGCCCGCGTCATCTCTTCACGGTATTTGTCAAGCTCTTGCTGTGTCCGTTTGAACTCGGTAATATCTCTCGCCAAGACCATCGCAGCAATTACCTTCCCACTTGCGTCTCTCAATGGTTCAATGGTTGTATTGTACCATCGCGGTTTTCCCTGAATCTCAGTTAATTCAAATTGATTCATTCCCTGTCCAGTATTTATTACCTTCCGGACATCTTCCGCCTGGCTGTCGGCCAATCGCTTTGGGAACAAGTCCCAAAACGTCTTTCCTTTGTAGTCTTCCGGACCAATTCCCAAACGTTTTGTCCCCGTTTTGTTCAAAAATAAAAATGCACCTTTGTCGTCGATCGTAGCAATACCTTCACCCGCGCTTTCCACGAGCGTTCTGTACTTTTCCTCACTTTCACGGAGAGCATCTGCGGCTTTCTTCCGTTCAGTTACATCTGTCGAAACTTCAAGACAAGCGAAAATTTTCCCGTTAGCGTCCCTCATAGGATTGGCAATATTTTCCAGGTATATAATTTCCCCCGAAGGTAACATAACCTCCCTCTCTGAAATATGAGATTTGCCGTCTTTATATGCCAATTCCACAGGACACCCTTCGCATATACTGTTTTTTCTCTCATAAGCAGAATAGCATTTCTCTCCGATTTTATTACCTAACATTTTCGTCGCATATTCGTTTTGATAAATAACCGTGTAATCCAAATCGCGAATAGTAACAAAACTTTCCATAACCTCCAGTATAGACTGGAACCTGTTTTTCTCACTGAAAAGTTCATCTTCCATCCTCTTGCGTTCGGCAATGTCGATAGCAGTACAAGCCAAAAGTTGAGGTTGTCCTTTGTCGTCTCTTATGAGCGTGCCATTCATTAAAGCACAGAAGATGTTACCATCTTTTTTACAATGCCAAACTTCTTCAGCAATATAATTACCTTTTTCTATCAGTTGTTTGTTTAACCTGTTCACAGTTTCCATTTGTTCTTTGTTGTGAAAAATGGAAAGATTTCTGCCATTCAGTTCGTCGACTTGGTATCCATGCATCTGCGCAAACGACTCATTGACAAATAAAAGATTACCCTGAACATCACTTATGACTACGCCATAGCCGGCTCTATCTGCAATCGTCTTGAACTTCCTGACTTCCTCTTCCGTCTTCTTACGCTCGGTGATGTCCTCACCAAAGGATTGAAAACAAACGGCACGGCCCCGCTCATCAAAGATTGCCCGATTGGTCCATCGTTGCCAACGGACTTGGCCATCCGGAGTAACGACTTTGTGCTCTTGCGTCATTGTAGGTGTATCGACCGTCAGTGATAGAATATTGTCCATAATGGTTTGTCTGTCACTTTCGGGAATCAAAGATTTGAAGTTGTTGCCTACCAGTTCTTCGCTGGTCTTACCAAAGTATTCGCAGTATGCAGTATTGACAAAAGTAATTTTTCCGTCCGGTAGAAAGCTGCACAGCAAAACGGGCGAGTCCTCCACCACTGAACGGTATCGCTCCTCAGATTCCTGCAATGAATGCTCCATCTTTTTCTGCTCTGTGATATCCCAGAAAATACCCAGCACGCCCACTACATTTCCCTGCTTATCCTTAACAGGTGTTTTGACCGTCTGGACAATTATCTCCTTTCCCTGCTCTAAATACTTCTCTTCAATCTCTTCTGTTTCCCCCGAATCCATCACTCTTTTGTCGTCTGCCCTGTACTTTTCAGCAAGTTCTCTGAGGAAGAAATCATAATCTGTTTTTCCAACAATATCTTCAGAACCTATCTTTAAATCGCGAGCGAAGTTTTCATTACAAGAGATGTAAACTGAATCCTTGTCTTTAAGGAATATCTTTTGTGGAATATTTTCAAGAAGCATTCTGTACTTGAACTGGCTCTGATGCAATTCACTTTCTGTGTTCCTGCGATCTGTGATATCTCTGAAAATACCTATTAAACATTTTTTACCATCCAATGTTATCGGGATAGCATTAACATCGACATACAAAATACCGCCGTCTATTCTCTTGAGTGGAATATCTTCAGCGAGTGTAATTTTCCCCTCCACCTGCCGATTAAACTGCTCAATAACATATTGCAGGTCTTTCTCAGGATGAATATCCGCAATTCCGAGATGTTTAATCTCTTCCGAACTGTATCCGAGCATTTGGCACAATTTTGCGTTAGCCAGATGAATTTTTTTATCCTGCACATCGGCCACTAAAATACCATCGGCCATATTATGAAAGATGGTTTGAAAGATATGATCAGAAACACAATCCTGGTAATTTTCACTCTCACGTCCGCCCTGATCAAGGTGCTTAACGCGACTGCGTAAGGAATTTAATTCCCGGAGTAACTCCGCCTTGGTTTTACGCCCGTCCTCTTTCATATCTCCTTTTCTCTCTCTTAAAAACAGCTTAAGCCCTTTTTTCTACCACTGTTATATGCAAATTTCTTTAAGCTTAAGCTATGCTAATTCCTTCCACCTTCTATCACTTATAGGTATATAATATCCACAAATAACATTTAAATCCACGATGTCAAGCTGAGATTGTTAAAAATCCTGCATAAACCGAGAACATTAAAAGATTTTTTTACGTATAGGATTCTACAATTCGGGCCGATAATAATCTATAGAGAAACAAAATGAATAAACAAAAAATAATAAAGTATATTTCCAGGTGTTGGAAAGAATGGCGATTAACCATCCTTTTCATAATTTTTGTCGTTATTCCGGTCAAATCGAGCCTGGCAGATTGGAACTGGGTGCCCTCAAGCTCGATGAATCCCACAATACTTGAAGGCGACATGATATACATCGATAAATTGGCATACGATTTGAGATTTCCGCTTACATTACACAGGATTGCAAAATGGTCCGACCCTGAAAGAGGCGACATAGTCATTTGCTTTTCCCCCGATGACGGCACGCGGTTGGTTAAAAGAATAATAGCACAGCCCGGTGACAGGGTCGAAATGAAAAATAATATCCTCTATATAAACGGCGACAAACTCAGTTATAACAGTATCGATCCAGGCTCTATAAAATATCTCCCCCGCAAGCTCAGGGACCATTCCATATTCGCCGCCGAAAACATGGAAGGTTCCGAACATATAATAATGAGTATGCCTTCGGTCAAAGCAGTACGGCATTTCGGGCCTGTCACAGTGCCGCAGGACAATTATTTCGTTATGGGTGACAACAGAGACTGCAGCAGGGATTCGAGATTTTTCGGATTTGTGGAAAGAACGCAAATCGTCGGAAAAGCCAAGGGTGTAATCGGGTCGTTGGATATCACCGACAAATACCAGCCGAGATTGAAGAGATTCTTCACCTCCCTTAAATAAATCAATTGGCATTACGCATAGTCACCCCGAGCGTAGCCGAGGGGTCTGATTAAATCATACCTGCCCCGACCGTAGAAAAATTACCGAGCAAAATCCCACCATAAAAAAATTAAAAGCCCGTCAGTTGAAACCGTATTGTTTTTTGATAATCTACAAAGAGTACAAAATCCCAAAATAGAAACTCTAAAGAGTTATAGACAAATCTTTTCTTACTTAAAATTACTGTGTACGTAAAGCGCGTACGCGCTTTACGTACGAGCTTGTTTTTATTATCAGGTCTGTTTTGGATATTATTGAACTCTTTTGAACAAACAGTTACTGTCTAATACCAATTCAGATTAAGAATTGCGCATAGTCACCCCGAGCGTAGCCGAGAGGTCTGATTAAATCATACCTGCCCCGACCGTAGAAAAATTACCGAGCAAAATCCCACCATAAAAAAATTAAAAGCCCGTCAGTTGAAACTGTATTGTTTTTTGATAATCTACAAAGAGTACAAAATCCCAAAATAGAAACTCTAAAGAGTTATAGACAAATCTTTTCTTACTTAAAATTACTGTATACGTAAAGCGCGTACGCGCTTTACGTACGAGCTTGTTTTTATTATCAGGTCTGTTTTGGGTATTATTGAACTCTTTTCAACAAACAGGTACTGTCTAATACCAATTCAGATTAAGAATTGCGTCTTTGTCATTTCGACCGGAATCAGTCATTGGCGGATGAAGCGGAGAAATCTATTTAAATTAGACCTGCCCCGACCGTAGAAAAATCACAGCGCAAAATCCCGCCGCAAAAAAATTAAAAAACCGCGCCTAAAGAAGATTCTTTACATTTCTCATATCCACAACGCAGGATTTACGCCAAAATGTGCTTGCATTCGCTTACTTTCAATAGTAATATTGCATTAGATTTGTCTATAATAAGAGTTCTGAGGAAAACAGCGACATGGTGGTAGTTATTTTTCGAGGTTGGCATATAGTGAGCAACGAAGCCTGACAACCGACGCATAGTTATCAAGATTGTTAATGATAGGGGGTATTTGTAGTTTGGAAAGAATAGGAATCGAATAATGGCTAGAGCGGATATACTGCTGTCTGTAGTCCAGTCGGCAAATCGTGGCGATATGGTCTCATTTCGCAAAGCCGTTGAGAGTTTAATTGCCGAAGAAAGAGCAAAGAAGCACAATATTTTAGCCGACAGATTGGTAACCTCTCTCAATAATGGAAACAAGAACGGCTTATCCATGCACGCCAAAGGTGAAGCGAAAGATTTGTTATTTGAAACTTCAGCACAGAAGACTTTTGATGATTTAATCCTGGATAATACGGTCTTGAGTATATGCCAAGAGCTTGTTGAGGAACAACATCGAGCAGATCTTTTGAGAAGCTATGGCCTGGAACCACGCAACAGAATATTACTTGCTGGACCTCCGGGCAATGGAAAAACAAGCCTTGCAGAGGCTATTGCTACCCAATTGATGTATCCTTTCTTTGTTATCCGGTATGAGAATCTTATTGGCAGCTATTTGGGTGAAACGGCTTCTCGGCTCCAAAGGGTTTTTGATTATGTTAAAACTCGAAACTGTGTCTTGTTTTTTGATGAATTTGACACCGTTGCCAAAGAGCGAGGAGATACAAAGGAAACTGGGGAAATAAAGCGAGTCGTAAGTTCACTGTTGTTGCAGATGGACAGGTTGCCTACATATATTGTTATTATCACCGCAAGCAATCACCCAGAACTATTGGATCGGGCAGTATGGCGCAGGTTTCAACTACGTTTGGAATTAAAACGTCCAAATAAAGAACAGGTAATGTCGTATATTGAAAGTATTTCCCAGAAGAGCAAATGTAATTTCAACTATAGCTCTCAAACATTATCTGAAAAGTTAAAAGGTAATAGTTATTCAGAAATAGAAGAATTCTGTACAGATATCATTAGAAAAGCTATTTTACAACATAAACAGGATGATGCCATAAGCATTGTTTTACAGGAATTAAAACAGTGGGGAATGCGATTTTCCGGAAATAACATCGGAGTTTAAAAATGGCAGATAGACCAATTCTTATTTTCCCCAATCCGACAGAGGCATCAAGAATTATAAAGCAATCCCCCTTTGGCTCTCCAAATTACCATTTTCCAAGCATAGATAGACAAAAAGACCGACTCACCCCACAATTTCAGAGAATGCTTGAAGCATTTGTTACAGATACAGAAGCAGGTATCGAGCCAGAATATGTCTTGGTGATGGAAACAATTGGTAAAATTGAGGATTTTGCACGGGCGGTAAGGGCTATTCATGGCTTAGAATGGTTGGCGGAAATCGATACTGACGAAATTGAACCTGATGAAGATTTTTATCTGAAACCTAAAATAGGGAAAAGGATTTTCTATAAAGAGATAGAAGAAATAGACACCAAGCAATCCTCTCAGATTTGGAATGTTCTGGAACAAGAAGCATTCATTGATAAAAATGGATACTTTACAGAAAAAAACATAGAAGCATTCATATCACTTATTCCTGATGAGCTAAGAAAGTTCGAACAACAAATTATTGATGTTTTGAAAAATGCTGCAAGGCCCTCAGAAGTTATTAGTGGCCGTCTGTTCCTGAGCATGAGCAATCGACAGGCAATGGAACAAATATTAAGACTGTGGAAACAATGGGATTCCCGAAGAAGATTGCCCCACGGGTACCAAAAGTGGTCTGAGGTCTTTCTAAATTTAAAAAAATTACGGCCATGGGATGTTATAGACAGACTAAGAGAAACTGGTGTTTTAGAGTATTGGAAAGAAGATCTTGATTTCTATAGTAGTCGTAACGAGCTAATCCCATTTGAGATAGAACTGTGGTTTAGAAGTAATACAACAAAACGTAATGAAGCCCAACAGAACTTAGAAAACCTCATCAGACGAGAAAAAGGCAATGTGATTTCATCATGCATAATAAATGAAATACACTTTCATGCAATCAAAGCTGAATTACCTTCAGAAAGCATAAAAAGTGTTTTAGAGTCTCAATATACTGATTTATTTCGTAGCCGAGACGTAATGTTCTTTCGTCCCACCGGACAGTGCACTGTTGTATCTTTGCCTGATGGTGAATTAGGGGAATTTGTTGCAGGAAAAGTCTCTGGAGATCCGATAGTTGCAATTCTTGATGGCGATCCATTTATCAATCATGACTTACTAAGAAATCGCCTTATAGTAGAAGACCCTGATGATTTTGGTAGCAGCTATCAGACAAAAGATAGAAAACATGGTACAGCTATGGCTTCCCTGATTTGTCATGGAGAACTGGACGCTAATGAGCAACCGTTGACTAGACCTGTTTATATTAGACCGATCATGAAACCAAATGAAAAACTTCCTAACAGAGATGAGTTTATTCCAGAGGAGCAATTTTTCGAAGACCTCATTGAAAGATCTGTCCGTCGGATGTTTGAGGGAGAAGGTGACGAAGAGCAAACTGCTCCTACAGTAAAAATTATAAATATTTCAATAGGCGATCCTACTAAAATGTTTTTTCATCGACTAAGTTCATGCGCTCGATTATTAGACTGGCTTTCATATAAGTACCAAGTTCTTTTCTGTGTTAGCGGAGGAAATGTTATCGATGATATTAATTTGGGAATTTCCGAACATCAATTTTCTGCTCTAACAGAAGAACTCCGTGTAACCCATACACTGTCTATAATACATAACAATAGTAGAAATCGTAGGATAATTTCACCGGGAGAATCTTTGAACTCAATAACTGTAGGCGCAATGCATGATGATCATGCAAAAATAAGCGGTTATGGACGAAGGATAGATATTCTACCAAATCAACTTTTACCATCACCGATGTCATCGAATGGACATGGTTTTCGTTCTTCCATTAAGCCTGAAATATATATGCGGGGTGGAAGACAACTATATTCACATAAATCGAATGGAAATTATGAAATTTTTAGATCTCCTTTATCTCCGGGTCAAAAGGTAGCAACCACTCCAATTACTCCTGGAGAAACCAGCAGAGCTGTATATTGTTGTGGAACCAGTAATGCAGCAGCTTTAGCATCACGCGCTGCGGCAAAAATACATGAATCGCTATACGACTTACAACAACAGTCTAAAAATACAATTCCGGATATCAATATTGCTGTCTTATTAAAAACTCTAATTGTTCATAGTGCATCATGGGGAAATAGTAGGGATATTTTAGTTAAGAGTTTTAGTAACTCCGTAAATAAGAAAATCCTAACTCGATATCTTGGTTATGGTATACCAAATATTAATAGAGTTCTTGAATGCACTCAACAGAGAGCAACTGCAATCGGTTATGGACAGATAAGAAAAGATGAGAGGCATGATTTCAAATTACCTCTCCCGCCAAGTTTAAGCGGCATAAATGAATTCCGAAGATTAACAATCACTCTTGCTTGGTTCAGCCCAATCAATCCAAATAACCGTAATTTTAGAAGGGCAAATCTCTCCTTTGAACCTCATAAAGAGAAAATAGGAGTTGAACGAAAAGAAGCAGATGGACGACAAGTTAAAAATGGCACAGTACAACATGAGATAATGGAAGGAAAACAGGTTGTATCTTACCAAGATGGTGACTCCTTATTGATACCTATTGAATGCCGTGAAGATGCGGGAAATCTTGATGATTTAATATATTATGGACTAGCTGTTACTCTCGAGGTCAGAGAAGGAATAGATATTCCAATTTATAATGAAATACAAGAAAGAATAGAAATACCAATTCAAATTAAAGAACAAACCTTATGAGGAAACCAAATAATGTAGTGAAGCCGGGTAGGAAAATGGTGCGAAATATCGTAAGCTACACGGCGGCTGACCAATAAAATAAACTTAATTTTATAGCCTTAAATGGATGTTTTTATCCGGATTTATTTCAAGGCCGCGGCTGTATTATACTATTGATAGCGTTTAGGGTATAGGCTAACGACTAACGACCATCAACTAAACAAAAGGCGTTTATAAAGAGTCGAAAATTGATTAAAATGATAGAAAATACATAAAAAATGATGAAAAAGAATGCATTTTCCGTTCTTTTTTATGGATTTATATTTCTTATTTGTACGTAATATTATGATTCGCCGGCCAGATATTTCGACTCCGCTTTGCTGCGCTCAATATGACAAGTAATTCCCATACGCTATACGCTAAACGCTGTCCGCAGTACGCTAAACGCTGTACGCTATATAAAAGGCGTTTGTGGGTCGAGAAATGTTGATTATTTTTGGATTATTTGTTCGTATTTTTAATGGTAGATTGCCGCGCCGCTCTGCCCCTCAGGGGCAAGCTCCTCGCAAAGACATTTTTTATTGGATTCCTCGACTTCGTCCCTGCAGGACAAGCCGCTCGGAATGACAGGCCATTCTATCCCTATCCCCTAAACCCTATATCCTGTCTGCCGAGTTCCTTGTCATGGTCATTTTTCGCCTGAAAATGGGAATTTTGGTTGTAAATCGGCCGATTTTGGATAAAATAGTATTTAGTATGTAGTATTTGGTATTTAGCATAAACTTGGGGGAAATTCGGGGGAGCGTAAAACGACAAGAAATCCGAAGCACTAATTTATAAGTACTAAATAATGTCAAATGTTCAAAAAACAAATGTTAAAAATCCAAATGTTAAAAATCTCATTGTTAGCCCAGGGCATCGTCCGGGGTTGGCCGTGGCCATTACGGCCACGGCTAAACGAAAAAAATGCAAAATTTATGCCCAAGGTACAAAGCCAATCTGTAACGACAGAAGACGGAAGGCAGATGGCAGAAGACAGGGAAAAAAATGCAAAACAAACCCAATTTTAAGACGGAAGGCAGATGGCAGATGGCAGAAGACAGTAGAAAAAAATGGAAAACAAAGCCAATTTTGGGAAAAGTCAAATCGGATTAAGTTTATTATTAACAAGGAATTAGCGCAGAAATGAGCGATTGGACACTTAGTAAAAACAAACCCAATTTAAGGCCGGAAGACGGAAGGCAGATGGCAGAAGACAGGGAAAAAAATGCAAAACAAACCCAATCCGTAACGACGGAAGACAGAAAACCGAAGGCAGAAGACAGGGAAAAAAATGCAAAACAAAGCCAAATTTAGCATAAGCTCTTTTATGACAAGTAAATAAGAAGGATATTGCGAGGTTGTAGTCAAGAAAAGCAAAGCCAATCCGGTTAGATAATATGAAGGCCATCCTTTCAACGGTTATAATTTGTGTATTTGAAAACCAATATTAACCGTCATTTGAAAGGAATGGCCATGAAAAAGAGACTATCGAAAAAGCAGATGTTTTTCA
>Ga0315545_1002069_pt1 | contig 18569 bp, 14 predicted proteins | sample SalMarSW160210MG_FD_203096 | JGI IMG/M metagenome (GOLD analysis project Ga0315545, IMG submission 203096) | Salt marsh sediment microbial communities from the Plum Island Ecosystem LTER, Massachusetts, United States - Salt Marsh Sediment SW1602-10 ...
CCGCTTCGTATGTCGTTGTCACCGTCACTAGTGAGGGAAAGGACACGATGCGCTGGATGGCTCTGAGACTACTCTGTGCCGGGGTGTGTCTGTGTTCATTGAGCACCCAGGCCCAAGAACAGACGAAGGTGACAACCGTTGACGCCGAGCTGAGGTTCGGGTTGATCGTCCTCGACGTTGCCGTGAACGGCACACCGATGAAGTTCATTCTGGATACAGGCGCCACCGGGTTTTTCCTCTCTGCAAAAGCGGCCGAAGAGCTGGAACTTGACAAGGAGCGCACAGGCTGGACCCCGACGATCAGAGGCGGGGCTAACGTCTCCCGTGTCCGAGTGGACTCGTTGGCGGTGGGCGACCTAGTCCGTTCAGGTTGCACGTGCGTTGTCATGGAGATGGCGCACGTCACGGCAGTGGCCGGCGACGACATTGCCGGCATCATGGGGCAGGAGTTCCTGTCGCAGTATAAGGTCACCATCGACTATGACCAGGAGCGTGTCAGTTTCGAATGGGACCGCGAGCACGACGAGCTGTTCGTCGACCCACGATACGGCCTGGAAGTCAGGCGCCCCGACACGTCGTGGGCATTCGAGACCAGACCGTCCGAACCTAAGGTCGCGGTCGTCCTGACTCACGCGAGCCCGAAGGCCGATGCAGCCGTCACAGTGCAAGAGCTCCGTGGGGGCTCTCTGGACCAAGTCGTGTCTGTCTTTGAAGAGGCGCTTCGCGCGCAGGTCGAGGACTTCGAGATGGTCTCTTCCGGCAAGAAGAGATACGGAGAGAAGGACGCCTACGTTGTGGAGTTCACAGGAAAGAGGAACGACACCGAGACGCGGTTCCGGTGTGTCCTCTTCATCCTGAACGAGTCCATGTGCTGTGTGACCTGTCCGGCCCCCGCGTCCGTGTTTGACGAGGTGGCTGACGACTTCGAGAAGATCGTCCAGAGCATTCGCTTCGTGCAACAGGAGAGGGCCGACACGGAGCCCTCGCCGGCTCAAGGCCAGGAAACGACCACTGACGACGAGCTGCACTGACGCCTTCGCCTTGACCCGCCACGGGATCATCTCCCTGCGGCAGCTACCAGGACTGAGCGGACGGCCTTCGCGGCCGGCCGTGCGTTGGGCTTGACACCGCTGGGTCGGGCCGCTACGCTGCCGCATCCGCGCCTGTGCGGGGCCTGAGGCGAAACGAACTCCTGGACGCGTCCACAAGGAGGGATTGGTCTATGGGCATGTGGGTCGGACGGGGCCGGAAGGCCCGCCGCTGCTACGGCTTCGACGAGATCGCCCTGGTGCCGGGCGACGTGACGATCAACCCCGACGAGGTCGACTGCTCCTGGACGATCGACACCCTGACGTTCCAAGTACCGATCCTGGCCGCCGCGATGGACGGCGTCGTCGACGTCAAGTTCGCCGTCGAGATGGGCCGGCTCGGCGGGATCGCCGTGCTCAACCTCGAGGGAGTCCAGACGCGCTACAAGAACCCCGACGAGGTGCTCGACAAGATCGCCAAGGCGACGCCCGAGCACGCGACCGAGCTGGTCCAGGGCATCTACCGCGAGCCGATCGACGAGTCGCTCATCTCGGCGCGCATCCAGCAGATCAAGAAAGGCGGCGCGCCCGCCGTCGTTTCGGCCATCCCGCAGCGGGCCACGCGCTTCGGCGCGATCGCCCAGGAGGCCGGCGCCGACATGTTCGTCGTTCAGTCCACGGTCACGACGGTCAAGCACATCTCGACCGCGTACGAGACGCTCGACTTCACCAAGTTCTGCACCCAGATGAAGATCCCCGTCATCGTCGGCAACACGTGCAGCTACTCGACTGCGCTCGAGCTGATGGAGACGGGCATCGACGGGCTGCTCGTCGGCATCGGCCCGGGTGCGGCGTGCACGACGCGCGGCGTGCTCGGCCTCGGCGTGCCGCAGGTGACCGCCACGTGCGACTGCGCCGCGGCGCGCGACGCGTACTTCCTCAAGACGCGCCGCTACGTGCCGATCATCACCGACGGCGGCATGAGCGCCGGCGGTGACGTCTGCAAGGCGTTCGCGTGCGGCGCCGATGCCGTCATGGTCGGCTCGGCGTTCGCCGCCGCTGCCGAAGCACCCGGCCGCGGCTACCACTGGGGGATGGCGACGCCGCACCAAAACCTGCCGCGCGGCACGCGCATCCACGTGGGCACGACGGGCACGCTCGAACAGATCCTGGTCGGCCCGGCCAATCTCGACGACGGCTCGCAGAACCTGGTCGGCGCGCTCAAAACCTCGATGGGCAACCTGGGCGCGGCCACGATCCGCGAGATGCACGGCGTCGAGCTGATCATCGCGCCGGCGATCAAGACCGAAGGCAAGGTCTTCCAGAAGGCCCAGCACGTCGGCATGGCCAAGTAGGCCGGCCGCCGACACCGCGCGAAGGAACGCGCCATGAACCGACCGCCACGACTGCCGGCCGACCTGCACGTCCACTCGGACTGCTCGGCCGACGGCGTCAGCACCGTCGACGAGCTGTGCGAGGCCGCGATCGCCATCGGCCTCGGCGCCATCTGCATCACCGACCACTGGGACTTCGACGAGCAAGACGCCGGCTTCGGCCGGTTCGACTACGATGCCTACACCGAGCTGATCGAGGCCACGAAGGCCACGTACGCCGGCCGGCTCACCGTGTTCAAGGGCGTCGAGGTCGACTACCAGCAGCGGTTCGAGGACGAGATCCGCGACGCGCTCGCCGACAGGCTGTTCGACCACGTGCTCGGCGCCGTCCACTACATCGACGGCCGGATCATCAGCACCGACCTGCTCGACGAGCGGAGCCTCGAGTCGGTCTACGCCACCTACCTGCGCGAGGTGACCGCCTCGGCCCGCTGCGGGCTCTTTGGGGCCATCGCCCACTTCGACTACGTGAGCAAGTACGCCGGGCCGAACAAGGCGCTCTGGCAGAGTGAGTCGCTGCGGCGCGGCCTCCACGAGTGCCTCTACGAGATCATCAAGTCGGGCGCCGCGCTCGAGATCAACACGCATGGTCTCATCCGCGCGCCGCGCAACTTCTACCCCTCCGTCGAACTGCTCCGGCCGTACCGCGAGCTGGGCGGCAAGCGTGTCACCGTCGGCTCCGACGCGCACGATGCGCGCGACGTCGGCCTCGGCATCGGCGCCGCGTACGCGGTGGTCGACGCGCTCGGCTTCCGCGCCTACTCGCCCGGCCCGATCGCGAGCTAGCGGCCGATGAAGTACCTCGTCCCACGCCTGTGCGCCGAGCCGGGCGCCGCCGCGTGGATCACAACGCTCGACGGCACCCAGCTCATGCGCATCGAAACGGTGCCCCACGGCCGGGCGGTCGGCATCCTCGTGCGGTCGCCCGATGGCGAGGTGTTGGCGGCCGTGCAGCTCCTGCGCAGGCTAGCGCGCACCGAGGCCGTCGTCGAGCTCGGCGGCGAGCAGCTCGCCACGCTGTCACGCCAGGGCAGCGGCCGGCGCGGTGCGGTCCGCGTGCACTGCCCGGCCGGCGACTACGACATCGCCGGCGACTTCGACGCGTGGGACTTCCACGTGCTGCTCAACGCAAGCCCCGTCGCCGACGTGGCGCCCCGCAAGACGGACGAGACGAGCGCCCACGTCGAGACGAGCGACGAGGAAGAACAGCTCCCCCTGCTCGCCATGGTCCTCGCCGTCGACCTCCTCGTCCAGGCGTCTTCCTGATCTACGGCGGGCCACCGTTGTTCCGGCCTGGAGTTCCCACAGGCCTTGCGCGGGATCTGGCCCAAGGAGCCGCTTTGCGGCGATTGGAAGTAGCCTCGGGCGCAAGCCCGTGGAACAAGATGCGACGCAATACCTCAGAGCCCCGTCAGGGGCGATTGAGATCGGAGCGCTTGTTTTCTCAATCGCCCCTGACAGGGCTCGGTTCGTTCTCGGGCCCCGCAGTCCACGGGCTTGCGCCCGAGGCTACTGCCAAACGCCCCTGGCGGGGCTTGGATTCGCACACCGACCCGAGATCAAGCCAAGGATAAAGGATATTGGATGCTTGTGCTGTCGTCGCCTTGGCACCTTTGCGCCTTTGCGTGCGGCACCGTCTTTGGTATCGTGACACCTGGACCAGGGGGTCGCTGGAGCGATGGCAGACGAGCCGATCATCGAGATCAAAACCGAGGGCGTGGACACCAACGAGATCATGCGCCGGATCCGCGCCCGGATCGAGAAGAAGCGCGCCGCTGGCGTCTACGACCGCTACAACCTGACCGGGATCACCAAGCTCGAAGTCGCCGAAGCCAAGAGCGAGGAGGACTTCCTGCGCTACTCGCTCAAGATGCTCCAGCGCACACACGAGATCGACATCGCCGACTTCCCGATCCCGAACAAGGGCGGCCCGTTCGGCTGGATCGAGGTGCTCGTCAAGAAAGCGCTCTGGTACCTGCTGAAGTTCTACACGTGGCGCATGTGGACCCAGCAGCGCGAGTTTAACGCGCAGGTCGTCAACACGCTCCGCGCCCTCAACCGCAAGATCGACGCCCTCAAGCGCCCGCCCGACGACGCGCCGCCAGCCGAGACGACGAAGTCCGAACCCGAGAAGGCGTAGGCACCATGGGAAAAGTCTGGATCGCTCTTGTCATTGTCATCGTTGTGATCGCCGCTGTCGGCTACCTCACCTTCCGGCCGAGCTGGCCCCCACGTGCCGAGACGCTCCTGTACCGGTTCAAGACCGATGCACCGACGCTCGATCCGGCGCTTGCCCACGACACGACCTCCTCCGTGGTGCTCCAGTGCATCGTCGACGGCCTCGTCGAGCAGGATCCGCTCACGCTCGAGGTCAGACCGGAGCTGGCCGAATCGTGGGAGATCAGCGCCGATCGAACCGTCTACACCTTCCACCTGCGCAAGAGCGTCATGTTTCACAACGGCCGCGAGGTGACAGCCGAGGACTTCAAGTACTCGATGGAGCGCGTCCTCGATCCCGCCACGGCCGCCGACCAGCGCTGGGTCCTCGAGGAGATCAAGGGCGCCGATGCGTTCGACGGCAAGACGGTCAAGCACGTCGAGGGCATCGAGGTCCTCGATCCCTACACGCTCCGGATCACAATCAAGCAGCCCTACGAGCCGTTTCTCGGCCTGCTCTCGATGGAGGCGGCCTCGCCCGTGCCACGCGAAGAGGTCGAGCGCCTCGGCGAGGACTTCGCCAACCACCCCGTGGGCTGCGGCCCGTACAAGTTCGTCAAGTGGCAGCGCGACGCCTACATACTCCTGGAACGGTTCGACGGCTATTGGGGCGAGGCGCCCAAGATCGACTACATCAAGTTCAAGGTGATCCCCGACGACGCGGTCGCCCTCGAGAAGTACCTCAACGGCGACTTCGATATCCTGTTGGAGCTGCCGATGAAGCGCCAACGCGAAATGCTCGAGCGCTACCCGGACCAAACCCAGCTCTGGGACATGTTGGGCGTCTACTACATCGCGTTCAACCACACGAAGCCGCCGTTCAAGGACAACACGAAGCTGCGCCAAGCCCTCAACTACGCGGTGAACAAACGGGACATCTGTGAGAAGATCCTCGACGGAATCCCGACACCGGCGCGCGGCGTGCTGCCGCCCGGCTTCGGAAGCTTCGACGAGACGCTCGCCGGCTACCCGTACGACCCCGAGAAAGCGAGGGCGTTGATCGCCGAAGCCGGCTACCCCAACGGCGAAGGCCTGCCCGTGCTCACGCTCCAGTACAACACGAGCGAATCGCACGAGGCCGTGTGCGAAGCGGTCAAGAACGACCTGGCCGACGTCGGCGTCGAAGTTCGGCTCAAGAACCTCGAGTGGGCCACGCACCTCGACTCGATCAAGCGTCACGAGCCAGAGCTGTGTCGCTGTGGCTGGCTGGCCGACGTCCCGTCGGAAGACAACTTCCTCCAGCTCTTCCTGACGGATCGCGAGATCAACTACAGCGGTTACTCAAACGCTGAGTTCGATAAGCTGTTCGACCGGGCGCGCTTCTCGGCAGACCCCGATGAGCGGCGCCGCCTCTACCGTGAGGCGAACCGCTTCGTCGTCGACGACGCTGGGTGGCTTTTCCTCTATTGGTACCGTGACATGATGATGGTGAAGCCGTACCTCAAGGGGTGGGTCAAGCCGATTCAAGGCGACTTCCGCATGCCGCTTCACTGGCTTTACTTCAGCTCGCCGCCTGGCTCATAGCCGACCGATGGGCATCTACCTTCTTCGTCGCCTTCTGTTCGCCATACCGGTGCTGTGGGGGATCGCCACGGCCGTTTTCTTTCTTGTCTTCGCGATCCCCGGCGATCCCGCCGACATACTCATGGGCCACCACCCGACCGAGGAGGCGCGGCAGGCGATCGAAGCCAAATACCACCTCGACAGGCCGATCCTCGTCCAGTACGGCTACTTCATGGCCCGGCTCGTCCGGTTCGACCTCGGCCGCTCTTACGCGCACAAGGCCGAGGTGAGCGACATCCTGCTCGACCACGCCGGCGCCACGATCCTGCTCGCAGTCACCTCGGTCGCCATCGCCGTCGTCTTCGGCATGGGCCTCGGCTGCCTCGCTGCGTACAACCAGGGCACGTGGCTCGATGGCGCCGTCATGACCATCTCGGTGCTCGGCATCTCAACGCCCATCTTCTGGCTTGGCCTGATGGGCATCCTGCTCTTCTGCAAGGTGCTCAGCGTCCTGCCGTTCCCCGATCCCGAGATCACGCTCAGGCACCTGGTCCTGCCCGCCCTCACGCTGTCGGCCCTGCTCGTCGGCTACATCGCGCGGATGACGCGCTCGAGCTTGCTGGAAGTGATCCGCCAGGACTACGTGCGCACCGCGCGCGCCAAGGGTCTGTCGAAGCCCGTCGTGTTCTTCAAGCACGGGCTGCGCAACGCCCTCATCCCGGTCGTGACCATCATCGGCTTGAACCTCGCGGGCCTGCTCGGCGGGGCGATTGCGACCGAGACCGTCTTTGCCTGGCCCGGGATCGGGCGGGCCATGTTCCAAGCCGTCGGCGAGCGCGACGTGCCCCTCATCGAGGGTGGCGTTATCCTGCTCGCCCTCGTCTTCGTCATCGCCAACATCATCGTCGACGTCAGCTACGCCGCCCTCGACCCCCGCATCCGACTCAAGTAAGGCCGGGCGCGAAGCAGTGCCGTGGCCCGGCACAGGGGGGCGTGTCACAGCGCTAAGGGGAATGCCGAAGGGGGGATTCGAACCCCCACTCCCATAAGGGAACTGCGCCCTGAACGCAGCGCGTCTGCCAGTTCCGCCACTTCGGCACGCGGCCCGATTGATACGGCGCACCGACCCGAATGTCAAGGGCCTGGCTGTCACAGCGACAACGAAGGGCAGCCGTTGCGCTGCCCTGCGTGGATGCTCTTCTGGACGGCCGCTGCCCGGTCAGTCCTCGTGATCGGTTTCGAAGTCGACCAGATCCGTGGGACTGGCGACAACCTTCACGGGCGTGTTTCGGTACAGAAACGTCACACGATACCCGTAGTACTTCTGCCCGGACTTCTCGTTGCCCCCCCTGGCCCGGCCCTTCTGCTCCTTCGTCTCGAACGTCACCGGCTCGGACTGAAGCGCTCGGGCCTCACCTGACCTCAGGTCGACACCCGTAATCACGCCAGACGACTGAAGCGCCACGGTGCCCGCGTCGGTGATGCTCTTCCCGAACAACTCGTACTTCACCGTCAGGCCCTTGAGCGGGAAGCCCCAGCCGTTTCGAACCGTGATCGTGAGCGTCTTGGTCCAGGTGCGCGTGGTCTCGGTAGGGATATCGTAGTCGTCGTCGTCATACTTGCCGCCGGGGTTCATGTCCTCGGTGGTCTTCTTGCTCGTGCCCGTCACCTTGATATCGGCCTGCAGGTTGCTCGCCCACTGCGCCTTCTGCCGATCTGTGAGCCGGACCGGCTCGGGCTCCGTCGACGGCGACTCGGAAGGCGCCTCATTCGGCTTCGACACTTCGGCGGCGACGGGCTTTGACACGTCGTCCTTCTCGCCGATGAGCGACTCCGGCTTGCGCCAGATGCCGAGCCCCTTCTCCCTGGCGTGCCCGAGGCAGTAGCGGAACACGTCGGCATATCGCCCCTCGCCGGTTACGTAGCGCAACGAGACGTTGGCCAAGCCGGACGCAACCAGGGTCCGGTTGACGAACTGCTCGCCGACGTATACGTAGGCCGAATCGCAGCCGTCCTCTTGCCCGAACTTGGTGTCGTACTCGAGGACGACCTCCTGGCCCTCGAGCAGCTTCTTGAGCCACGCGTGCGTCCGAGCCAACAGGTCCGGCTCGTCCCCCCCGATCTCGATGCCGCAGAACCGCACCAGATCGCCGTTGGCGAGCTTCAGGGTGTTCGCATCGGTCACCTCGGCCACGCGCGCCGTCTTGCTCTCGCCCCAGTCGACCTCGACGTGAGCTTTCGGCAGCCATCGCAACGTCTTGGTGCCGTCAATCGTCATCCCGACCAGGTACCAGTCCTTCGAGACCGCGTAGACCATGAACCGTTTGCCCTCGATCTTGGCCGTGCGCGACTCCTTCGTCTCGGAGTCGTAGATCGTGGTGCTGGGGGCGGTGACTTTGACGATCTCGGCGGTGCAGGGCGTGGCCAACGCAACAAGCAGAGCCAGTGAGCCCGCAAGGCGATCTCGTCTCATGATGCGCTCTCCCGACTGAGCGGATTGTGCCCGTCTGTTCCCTCACCTGATGATATGCCGTGCTGGCCGACAAAGCAAGGGAATTCTCAGCAGATAGGACACGGTGCACCACAAGCACGCCCCTGGCCGGACGCCGCCACGAGGAAGATACCCCACGGGAAAGAGAACGGGGCGGGCCCGCCATGGACCCGCCCCTGCTGGAGGTCCTGCCTCGGGATGTCTCCCGGGCAGACAAGCCGCCCGAAAACCTGACGCAGGCATCACCGGCGGACGCGCGGCTCTCCCAGCACGTTACCGCGCAGCAAAGCCAAAACCCGCGATCCCGTCCAGGGGCCGGCACGCCCAATCCGGTACAGCCACCCGGCGACAACCGTAAGACCAGACACGGCCGCTTTCATCCCAGCGGCGAACCTTGCGGCTCAACGCGCCTGAGGCGTCCCCCAGCAACGGCTCGCCCTTCAACAAGTGCCGTGCCGTGAGCATGCCTCGTTGGTCGCTGGCGTGTGTAATGGCTTCGTTCCGAAGCGATTATGAATTGAGCCGCCCAAGCGGAACGCAGGCGAAACCTGACAGAAATCGTCAGTCAGTGAATGAACATGCCGGGAAGTGTCAGGTGGCTGGCCGCTCGCGGTACCAGGCGACCGCGCGCTCGATGCCGCGCTCGATCGGGTAGTTGGGGCTGTAGCCGAACAGGCGCTTCGCTTTCCCAATGTCGGCGTACGTGATCGGCACGTCGCCCGGCTGCGACGGGAGCTGCTTGATGCGCGCCGTCTTGCCGGTGGCGGCCTCGATCAGCGCGATCAGCTCCCGAAGCTCGACGGTGCGCGAGTTGCCCAGGTTGATGACTTCAAAACCGCAGTCGAGTTTCATGGAGGCAAGGATCCCGTCGACGATGTCGTCGCAGTACGTGTAGTCGCGCCGGCTCGTGCCATCGCCGAACATCGGCACCTCGTCGCCCGCCTCGACGAGCCGGATGAACTTGGCGATCGCCATCTCCGGCCGCTGCCGCGGCCCGTAGACGGTGAAGAACCGCAGGCACACGACGGGGAAGCTGTACAGGTGATGGTACGTGTGACACATCACCTCGTTGGCCAGCTTGGTGGCCGCGTACGGCGAGATGGCCTTCTCGACCCGGTCGTCCTCGCTGAACGGCACCTTCGTGTTGACGCCGTAGACCGACGAGCTCGACCCGAACACGAGCCGCGGCCGACCATACGCCCGGCAGCATTCGAGCACGTTCATCGTGCCGTTGATGTTGACGTCGTTGTAGTGGCGCGGATGCTCGATCGACGGCCGGACGCCGGCCATCGCCGCCAAATGCACGACGCAATCGAACGGTCCTTCCGCCTCGCCCGCCCGGAATACGTTCCCCATGAACGTCTGGTCACAGATGTCGCCCTCGCGCAGCGTGTAGCCGGGGTTGTCTTTCACCAGCGCGACGTTGCGCCGCTTGATCGACGGGTCGTAGAAGTCACAGAAGTCGTCGATGACTACCACGCGCCGCCCCATCCCGAGCAGCCGCTCGACCAGGTGCGACCCGATGAAGCCCGCACCGCCCGTAACCAATACGCTCGACGTCTTGCCCATGCCTCTCCCATCACGGCGTCTTGCTTGGCGCCGCCGATGCTACAGGAAACACCCCCAACTGTCCCCGCTTTTCCTACCTCCGTGTCCTCCGTGCTCTCCGTGGTTCGCTCCTCCTCCTCTTCTTTGACTTCGCCGCGCGCGCCGACTATGATCGCGCGAACCTCGACGCGGAACACAGCACGCATGATCCTGACAGTCACGCTCAACCCCTGCATCGACAAGACGCTCACCGTGCGCGGCCTGCCGTCCAACCGCCTCGTGCGCACGAACAAGGTCGACCTCATCGCGGGCGGCAAGGGGACGAACGCTGCGCGCGTGCTCAAGGCGCTCGGCGCGCCGGTGAAGGCGTTCGCCCTCGTCGGCGGCGAGACCGGCAAGATCTATGAACGGCTCGTCAAGCAAGAGGAGATCCCGATCACGTGCGCGTGGATCGACGTGCCGACCCGCACGCAGATCTCGATCCGCAAGGAGCACTCCGACCAGTGGGTCGGCGTCCTCGAAGAGGCCGGCATGGTGCCGAACACCGACATCGTGCCGATCCGCGACAAGGTGATCGCCGCGCTCAAGGGCGCCCGGTACGTCCTGCTCGCCGGGAGCGCGCCGTCCGTCAACCTCTCGAGCATCTACCGCGAGGTGATCGAGGCGGCCCACGCGCGCGGCATCGTCACCGCGCTCGACACTTACGGCCGCGCGCTCGCCGACGCGCTCGCCGCCGGCCCGTTCCTCGCCAAGCCGAACCGCAAAGAATGCGAATCCCTCGTCGGCCACCGCGTCCGCAACGCCAAGGGCGCCAAGAAAGCGCTCGCCTTCATGCACGAGCGCGGCGTCCGCCTCGCCGTCATCACCTGCGGCCGCAAGGGCTTCTGGGCCGGCTACGAGGGCACCACGTATCTCGTCGAGCCGCCCAAGGTCCGCGCCGTCAACACCATCGGCTCCGGCGACGCCACCGCCGCCGGCCTCCTCTACGCGCTGTCCAACGACGTCCCCGTCGAGCAAGCCCTCCGCTGGGCGGCCGCCGCCGGCGCCGCCAACGCCGCCGTCTGGGCCCCCGGCGCCTGCACCGCCGCCCAAATCCGCGCCCTCCTCGAAGCAGCGCGCATCACCAAGATCTGAATTCCTCACGCAAAGCCGCAAAGTAAGAAGCAGATTTGCGCCTTTGCGTGAGATAGAGCCCGCTTCCTCCGATCTCCTTTGACGCCCCTGGGTTGCCCGTCTAGACTGCGGGCGTGCGCAAACGCGGGCCAACCGAGAGGGAACGGTCCATGTCATCGCATGCGCGCCGGTCCTACCGTACTGCGATCTGGCTCTGTGCGCTGGGCGCAGCCGTCGTGCTGGCTGCCCTCGCCGGGCTCTTCCTCAGTGGGGTGTTCACCAGCAACTCGAGTGACAAGGAACTGCTCGAGATCCAGAAGCGGCTCATGTCCGCAGTGCGCAATGCCCCAAGCAAGGAGACCGCGTCGGATCGCGCCGATCAACTCCTTGCCTCCTTGGACGATCCACGCGTGGTGCGTCACCTCGCCTACGTGTGCAGCGACACCGGCAATGAGCTCTGCAATAACGGCGTCGAAGACGACTACGAACAGGGCGAGAAGTTCTGGTGGGCATGGTACAGCTGTGTCTCCCGTCTTGTGGAGCTGGGTCGATCGGGCGATAGGCGCGCTCCGGCAGAGCTGTGGCAGATGCACGAATCAGGCCGCTACGACGCCGGGAGCAGCGAATCGATCATCACGGCGATCTCGCGGATCGGCAAGCCTGCTCTTCCATTCCTTCGCTCGAACCGGATCCTGGGCTCGGGGTTGGCCCGGCAGCTCATCGAGGCGATCGAAAAGGGCGAGATCCTGGAATAGCGGTCTTGCGGTGGCCTAGGCGCCGCCAACGCCGCCGTCTGGGCCCCCGGCGCCTGCACCGCCGCCCAAATCCGCGCCCTCCTCCTTGCAACGAAGATCGCTAGGACCTGACGCCAGAGGATGGGCAGGCAAAGAGGCTACGACGCGCAGGCCGGATACGCCGTCAAAGCGTGGGGCTTACTCTAGTCATCGGGGTCAAGCAGGCGGTACTTCGCAAGCTCGTCGGCCGGAAGATCGTCGGGAGCAACCAACCGGTAGTGTTTCTCCCTGACAATGGCGGCGCCGAGGCCTTGTCGCTCAAACTCGAACATCGCGATGACGCCATTGGGCATGAACTGCGCCCCGATAGGACGGCAGATCAATGACGGGAACTTGTGGGCGCACAGCTCATAGTCCTGGTAGACCTGAACAACACCGAGCCTGTCCCTTCCGCCCTTCGCCTGGACCGGGAACACATAGTGCGCGCCAGCTCTGTCAAGTCCGACATAGAGCTCGTCTGTCTCGACTTGGCCCAGATCAGGTACGCTGGTCCGCAAGTGGCTCTGCAACGAATAGCAGGTGACTCGAGTGAATACATCGACCAAACGGTTGTAGCGCAGCCTCGCCAGAAGCGCTTGTTCGTCGCTGAGCGCGTACATCGAGATGACACCCGGGGTCGCATCGGGGATCCGCGTTTCGGCGAGCATCACGTTTGGCGTGAACTCCGTTATGCTGAGGGCCACGAACCTGTAGAGTGCTTTGCCAACAGGCAGAGGTAGCTTCAAAAGGTGTGGAAATAGGCAAAAGGCGGTGAGAGCCTTCCGGGTTGACCAAAACCCCGGCCGTCGGGCCGAAGGAAGGAGGACACCGCCGTGGACAACAAGAGCACGAACGGGACCGACAAGTCAAGTTGTGGGTGGGCCGATCTGGAGGCGTGGGTGCGGGGGCACGTACAACGCTTCGTCCAGGGCCTGCTCGAGGACGAGGTGACCGATCTGCTGGGACGCGGCAAGCACGAGCGCCGGGCCGCCGTGGATGCGCCCGCCGGCTATCGCAACGGCTCGGGCAAGCCGAGGCGGCTGACGCTGAGCTGCGGCACTGTCGAGCTGCGGCGCCCGCGGGTGCGCGGGCTCGAGGCGCGCTTTGAGAGCCGGCTGTTGCCGCTGTTTGTCAAACGCACCAAGCAAGTCAGTGAGCTGCTGCCCGAGCTGTACCTGCACGGGCTGGCGCTGGGCGACTTCGAGCTGGCCCTGCGCGGGCTTTTGGGCGACGGGGCGTCGTTGTCGCCGAGCACCATCGCGCGGCTCAAGCAAAAGTGGCAGGGCGAGTATGAAGCCTGGGGCACGCAGCGGCTCGACGAGCTCGAGCCCGTCTACCTGTGGGTCGACGGCGTCTACATCAAGGCCGGCTTGGAGAAAGACAAAGCGGCCTTGCTCGTGGCGATCGCCGGCTGCAGCGATGGGCACAAGGAGTTGGTGGCGCTGGTGGCTGGCCATCGCGAGTCGGAAGCTGCCTGGTCAGGCGTGCTCCGGGATCTGAAGCGCCGTGGGCTTCGGTGTCCGAAGCTTGTCGTGGGCGACGGCCACCTGGGCATCTGGGCGGGGCTTCGCAACGTCTATCCCGAGGCGGCCGAGCAACGCTGCTGGAACCACCGCATCGTCAATGTGCTCGACAAGGTGGCCAAGAAGCGCCACGGGCAGGCCAGGCTCCAGCTCAAACAGATCCCCTACGCCAAGAGCGAGCGCGAGGCGCTCGAGCTGCGCGAGCGCTTCCAGACCTGGTGCCGGACCCATGGTCTCGACGAGGCGGCGCGGCTCATCGAGCACGACTGGGACAGGATGGTGGCGTTTTACCGCTTCCCGCGCGAGCACTGGACGCACCTGCGGACCACCAACGTGGTTGAGTCGCCGTTCGGCGCGCTGCGGTTGCGCACCGACGCGGCCAAGCGGTTCAAGAAGGTCGAGAGTGCCACGGCCGTCATCTTTAAGATGCTGTGCGTGGCCGAGACGAGGTTCCGGCGCCTCAACGCTCCCGAGCTGCTGCGCGAGCTCATCCTCGGCGCCGAGTTCAAGGACGGACTACGAACAGGACACGACACCCAGGAGGCCGCCGCCTAAAACCCATTTACACACTTCTTGACAGGACCTCCAACAGGCAAGATAACCCAGCTCTTGCCCTTTGGCGCGCGCTTGGTGATCTTCTCCGGAAGTTCCTTCCTGTACCTGAAGCTGTAGACGACATCCCCAAGGTTCTTAGGGAGCTTGATTCTCAGCTTCTCTGCGTGCCGGACAATGTCCTCACGCTCGAAGTCGACCGCCGCTGCTCCCTTCGAGTACTTCGAAACAAAGACGGCCTCGATCAACCTATCGTATCGGCTCGATCCCGCCATTCAAGGTACCCCGTGAAACCGGTCTGTGTATCCCAGCCGCGCAAGTGCGGCGCTGCGGTCAAGAGACAGAGCGCTTCGTACCAGGCCAACGCAGGACGAGCACCTCTTCGCGCAACTGCTCTCGAGTCGCCGTCGCCAGCCTCGTCCTGAACAGATCCAACCCCAGCACCTCGTATCCCAAGGACTCGGCGATCTCGGCCAGCAGCTTCCCAGTGCGAATCTTCACCCTAAGGTAGGAGGCTTGGTCGCCCACCACGTATGCTAGTCTCGCACCAGGTCGCAAGACTCTCCGAAGACCGCGGAGATGGCGCGCCATCCCGCCGAAATAGAGCTTCGCAACCCGGTGGTACATACGTTCAAAGCCCGAGTCCTTCCCGAGGGCAATGCGGCGTTTCTCGATCTGCTTGGCGATGCGATCGATCTCAGCGTGTCCCTCAACCCACTTGTCGTCGCTGTCGGCCTTGTAGACGTTGCGTGTGTTCGACCTCACCAAGCCCTGTTTCATCTCGCGCAGGCTGGCCATGCCACCCAGAAAGCCGAGGAGCACTGACTCGAGCCTTGTGGTTCTCGTGTAGTCCTTCTCGTTGGGATAGGGAGGAGAAGTAATGACCGCATCTATGCTCGCCGGTGCGAGGAGCTCTCCAATGTCTCGCGAGTCCCCGTGGTAGACCGTGCACTCCGCGCCCCCGTTGGAGCGCACAATGCGAAGATCCTCCGCGATCGCCTCGATGCACTGAAGCCACACGGCCGTGACCGGGGCATCCTTCTTGGGTGTGGTAACGCCGACCTCGGGACCGAAGTGAAGATTCCCGATGGACTCCACAAGCGCTCGTGCGAGCGCAAGCCTCTCATGGCGGTAGGAGGTGCTTCGGCGGGATCTATCAAGCTGCTCTATCAACGCCAAGGTCCGATGCAGGGGGAGGGGGCTGATGGAGCCCTTGAGAAGAAGCTTGGCCTTCGCAGGATCAAGTATCCTCAACGAGAACCCGTACTTGGCAAGCGCAGACGACGCATCGCCGTCTTTGGGCTCAACTGGCAGCCTTTCAGAGCGCAGAAGCTCCTTCGCACGTTCAGCAACTGCGCGAGCATGTCGCAGAAGTCGCGAGGGCTCTACATCCCAGTCTGTCTTGACAGAACTGGCATAGTAGGCCATGAGGTTCGCCTCAACACCGACGCTCGGTATGCCGAGCTTCTTGCACTCCACGAGCGTGGTCCCGGTGCCGCAGAAGGGATCGAGCACGCAATGACCAGGCCCAAGCCCGAAACGCTTGACGTAGTCCCTCACCAGGTGCGGCGGGAAGGAGAGCACGAACCGGTACCACTGGTGGACAGGGCGGTCTTCGGGCAACAGCTTGTTTGCACTGCCGTTGTTGGAGCGACGAGCCATCCAGCGCCTCGCGAGAGATCCTGGCGAGGAGAGCTACCCCAGGACACCTTTCCCAGTCCTCATGATAGGCACCGGAGCCCTGGCTATGCAAGCTCTTTGAGAGCGTGTCTGCGCGTGCGCCACGTCGGTGACCGTGACGACACCTTTTCCTTTGACGCCGGGCGCGGCGCGGGGTAGACTGCCCGGTGAGGAGGCGTTGCTGTTGGAGGAGCGGCGCCGCGGGACTGGGTCCCGCCCCCTTTTTTTATCCTGAGGTAGTCACACCGAGACAGTAGAACAGGATGCCGAAGCGGACGGATATCGAGACGATCTTCATCATCGGGTCGGGGCCGATCGTGATCGGCCAGGCGTGCGAGTTCGATTACTCGGGCACGCAGGCGTGCAAGACGCTCCTGGCCGAGGGCTACCGCGTCGTGCTGGTCAACTCGAACCCGGCAACGATCATGACGGACCCCGAGTTCGCCACCCGGACCTACATCGAGCCGCTCCGCGCCGACATCCTCGAGAAGATCATCGCCAAAGAAAAACCCGACGCGCTCCTGCCCACGCTCGGCGGCCAGACGGGCCTCAACCTCGCCGTCGAGCTCTTCGACTCGGGCGTGCTGGAGAAGTACGGCGTCGAGATGATCGGCGCGCGCGGCGAGGTGATTAAGAAGGCCGAGGACCGCCAGCTCTTCAAGAACGCCATGGAGCGCATCGGCCTCTACGTGCCCACGAGCGCGACGGCCCACACGCTCGACGAGGCGATGCGCATCGCGGCCGAGATCGGCACCTATCCGCTCATCATCCGGCCTGCGTTCACGCTCGGCGGCACGGGCGGAGGGATCGCCGAGGACGCGGCGCAGTTCGAGCTCGCCGCCCGCAAGGGCCTCGCGATGAGCCCGATCCACGAGATCCTGATCGAGGAATCCGTCATCGGCTGGAAGGAATACGAGCTCGAGGTGATGCGCGACCTCAACGACAACGTCGTCATCGTCTGCCCGATCGAGAACTTCGACCCGATGGGCATCCACACGGGCGACTCGATCACGGTCGCGCCGGCGCAGACGCTCACCGACAAGGAATACCAGGTGCTGCGCGACGCCTCGATCGCCGTGATGCGCGAGATCGGCGTCGAGACCGGCGGCTCGAACATCCAGTTCGCCGTCCACCCCGACACCGGCAAGGTGGCCATCATCGAGATGAACCCGCGCGTGAGCCGGTCGTCGGCGCTCGCGTCGAAGGCGACCGGCTTCCCGATCGCCAAGATCGCCGCGCTGCTCGCCGTCGGCTACACGCTCGACGAGATCCCGAACGATATCACGCGCGAGACGATGGCGAGCTTCGAGCCGTCGATCGACTACTGCGTGGTGAAATGCCCGCGCTGGGCGTTCGAGAAGTTCCCCGGCGCCGACGAGACGCTCACGATCCAGATGAAGTCGGTCGGCGAGGCGATGAGCATTGGCCGCACGTTCAAGGAGGCGCTGCAGAAGGGCCTGCGCTCGCTCGAGATCGGCCGAGCCGGCCTCGGCGCCGACGGCGAAGACCCCGACCTCGACGCGCTCACGACCGACGAGATCGACCGCAAGCTGCGCGTGCCGAACCTCGAACGGGTCTTCTATCTCAAGTACGCGCTCCAGAAGGGGTACTCGCAGGAGCGCATCTTCGAGCTGACCAAGATCGATCCGTGGTACCTCGAGAACATCGCCGAGATCATCGAGGTCGAGCAGCTCGTCGTCGAGAACCGCGACCGGCTCCTCGCCGCCGTCAGGGAGGGCGCCCTCGCAGAAACATGTAGGGCGGGTCGCCCCAAGCTGACCGCAGGTCAGCCGCCCGCCGGCGGCGGAAGCCCCGAAACCGCCGACACCGCCGTCGCCCGCGACACGATCCGCACGGCGAAACGCGCCGGCTTCTCCGACGTGCAGCTCGCCTGGCTGCTCGGCCTCGGCGACGACGGCGAGGGCGACGTGCGCCGGGCGCGCGTGGCGCTCGGCGTCGAGCCGGTCTTCAAGCTCGTCGACACGTGCGCGGCTGAGTTCGAGGCATACACGCCGTACTACTACTCGACCTACGAGCGGGAGGACGAGTGCCGTCGCACCGACCGCAAGAAGATCATGATCCTGGGCGGCGGGCCAAACCGGATCGGCCAGGGCATCGAGTTCGACTACTGCTGTGTCCACGCTTCGTTCGCGCTCAAGGCCGACGGTTTCGAGACGATCATGGTCAACTGCAACCCCGAGACCGTCTCGACCGATTACGACACGAGCGACAAGCTCTACTTCGAGCCGCTCACGACCGAGGATGTCTTGAGCATCTACCACCGCGAGCAGTGCGACGGCGTCATCGTCCAGTTCGGCGGCCAGACGCCGCTCAATATCGCCCGCACGCTCGAGGCCGAGGGCGTCACCATCATCGGCACCTCGCCCGACAGCATCGACCGCGCCGAGGACCGCGAACGGTTCAAGCAACTACTGCAGAAGATCGGTCTGCGCCAGCCCGCGAACGGCACGGCCACGAACACCGACGGCGCGAAGAAGATCGCCGCGGAGATCGGCTACCCCGTCGTGATCCGCCCGTCGTTCGTCCTCGGCGGCCGGGCGATGGAGATCGTCAAGACCGAGGCGGCGCTCGTCGAGTACATGACGCACGCGGTCAAAGCATCGCCCAAGCACCCGGTGCTCATCGACAAGTTCCTCGAGAACGCTGTCGAGGTCGACATCGACGCGGTGTCCGACGGCACGCGCTGCGTCGTCGCCGCCGTGATGGAGCACATCGAGGAGGCCGGC
>Ga0315545_1002071_pt1 | contig 18560 bp, 14 predicted proteins | sample SalMarSW160210MG_FD_203096 | JGI IMG/M metagenome (GOLD analysis project Ga0315545, IMG submission 203096) | Salt marsh sediment microbial communities from the Plum Island Ecosystem LTER, Massachusetts, United States - Salt Marsh Sediment SW1602-10 ...
GGCGAAGCATCCGGCTTTAGCAAAAGAAAAACCATATTTTCTCTGGCCAGATTCTTCGCTTCACTTCGTGGAGTTTACCCTTGAGCGGAGCGAAGGGCTCAGAATGACAAGGCGATATATGTCTTTGGAAACAAAAGACTTATCAATAATAATGTTAGTAAATCGGTCAGTTTGAGTTTATTAATTCATTTATTTCATTAAGATGTAGTTTGAAATGTCGAGGGAAATCAACGACCATGGCTTTTAGTGATATTTTTTCATTTGAAGCAGATATCCAAACACTGTCCAATTTCTCAGTATTTATATTTCGAATCACGTGTACAATGTGCATATTGGCAGATTTCCATAATTGAACCAAGTTGTTCCAATCTTTCTCCTGATAGTTCTGAATGGCAATCCATCTGTCATTATTTCCAAGATTTGCATAGTCCGGAAAGATCAAAGGACTTTGCTGGTATTGCAAGTGAATTATGCGATGCGTGTTATTGGAGGCAGAATCTACCATGTGTCCCACAATCTGCTTGATGGTGCGATTTTGACTGTTACGTCGCTTAGTGATAACATCATTGTCAAGAGCTAATAGCTTTGGTTCCCATTCTTTAATTAGGGATAACAACTCCTGGTTTATTGATTCAAATTCATTCATAATTTCTACTTTCATATTGCAATTAAAATTGAGTTACAAATATGTATAAACGAACTCCGTATTATTTACAAGCAAGATAAATGAACTTGTGATGAAAGTAAAATATTTCTATCTCAGTCATGTGGAAAATAATCTCTGTTTTTAAGGTGGGGCATTCATTCTCTTCCCAAAGGGATGCGAAGGACGAAGGTCCTACCCTATAAGGTTGGTTTTTTGAAGCGCATTTCTTATTTTGCTTTTCATCATATCGGTAGGAGAACTACTGAGTGAGGAAATTCGCCCTTTTATGGGTAGGTACCATCCGAGGCCAGATGTCTCGACTTCGCTGGCGCTCCGCTCGACATGACAAGCGGATATTAATGGTAAGCCATAGGCTTATAAAAGGCTTAGCCTTAAAATGGCACATGGCTAAACACGTAAAAATTGGTGGGCTAAATATAAGATATATGCAGTCTTGTAATAAATGCTATATGTGATGAATAATTGACAATTCTGGCGAACTTTTGTACAAACTTCGCCGTAAGATTCATAGTTTTTTTACGGGGAGCATGTGTTTTTGGAGAAAAATATGAAAACGGGGCATTTACTCAAAGATTATTTTGTGACAGTGATATTGTTTATGTTCGTTGGGGGTCTATATAGTACAGCTGGGGCGGCTGATTGGCCCAATTGGCGAGGGCCAAATCAGAATGGCATATCAGAAGAAGGTGATTGGACTACGAGCTGGCCACCTGAAGGACCAAAGATTCTGTGGGAAAAATCAATCGGGACGGGATTTGCATCAATGGCTGTAAGTGACGGACGGGTCTACGCAACGGGAAACATCAATGATAATGACATTGTTTATTGTCTTGAGGCTGGGACGGGAAAGGAAATATGGAAGAAATCTTATCCGTGTCCCCTGTATAGAAAAAACCATGAAGGGGGTCCTGCTGCGACACCGACAGTGCACGATGGAGCGGTTTATGTATTTAGTAAAGATGGTGACGTATTGCGATTGAATGCAACGGATGGACAGATTGTCTGGCATACAAAGCTAGTAAAAGATAAGGATTTTGAATATCCAACGTGGTACTTTTCCAGTTCGCCTTTAATAGTAGATGATCTAGTAATTCTTAATGCTGGTAAGGGTGTTGCGCTTAATAAATCCGATGGCAGCCTGGTGTGGGAAAATGGAAAAGGCCCAGGTGGATACGCCAGTGCGGTGCCCTTTACTATAGGGGAGCAAAAATGCGTTGCTCTATTCGGATGTAGAGAACTGGTCGGTCTGGTTGCATCAACGGGAAAGGTGATGTGGGAATTTAACTGGAAGACCAGTTATGACATTAATGCGGCTGATCCAATAATCAAGGGAGACCAGATATTTATCTCATCAGGGTACAAAAAAGGCTGCGCATTACTCAAAATGGAAAGTAGCCGTGTTAAAGAACTCTGGAAAAGCAAAAACATGAGCAACCATGTCAATAGTTGCGTGCTCTGGCAGGGATATGTGTACGGCTTCGATGGTCAGGCAGGAGGCAGAGGAGAGCTTGCGTGCGTTGATTGGAACAGCGGTGAACAGAAATGGTCGCAGAAAGGGATGGGTACAGGCTCTGTTATGCTGGCTGACGGTAAGCTAATTATCCTTGGTGAACGAGGTAAACTGGTTATTGCGAAGGCTTCGCCTCAAGGTTATGAACAGCTTGCAGAAGCCCAGATACTAAGGGGCAAATGCTGGACAGTGCCGGTGCTTGCAAACGGCAGGATTTATGCGCGTAATGCCGTGGGCGATTTAGTCTGCGTAGATGTGAGGCAAAGTGATTCGACCATCCTGAGCAAAAAGTGAGTTGCTACTCAATATTGCCTTTTATGGACTAACTCTTGAGATTACCTTTATAGGTTGAGCAAGGAGAAACTCTATGGAAAAAGCCAGCGAAAGAACGTTGTACGTGATGGTCTCACTTTGCTGCGCGATTTATCTTGGTTTTTGTAGCGATGCGAAGGCCAACGATTGGGATCAGTGGCAAGGCTTAGATCGAGATAACAAATCAAAGGAGACTGGTCTGCTAAAGAAATGGCCTGAAGGTGGTCCGAAACTTTTATGGTCGGTTGACGACATTGGGCAAGGCTGGTCGTCTGTTTCTGTCTCAGGTGGAGTTGTGTATGTCACGGGTCTTAAGAACAAGCAGGAATATCTTTATGCCTTTGATTTGCAGGGGAATAAAAATTGGCAGAGACAATATGGCAAAGCCTTTATGAGGTCTCACTTCGGTGCGCGTACTGCTCCTACGATTATTGGCGGAAGTGTTTACGTAATAAGCAGTAGTGGGGAGGTTGCATGTATGGATGTATCGAGTGGTGAGGTGAAATGGAGTGTAGACTGCCGTAATAAATTCGGTGGCAAATACGGGACCTGGGGGTACGCGGAATCTGCTCTAGTTGTAGATGGGAAGGTTTTTTTCACGCCTTGCGGTGACCAGACGACGATGGTTGCACTTAACAGTAAAACAAGTGAGGTTGTTTGGACCAGCGCCAGCGTAAATGATCAGAGCGCATACGCTTCACCAATACTGGTTGAAAAAAATGGAAAAAAACAGGTTGTTACAGTGACAGGCAGTTACATACTGGGGATTGCTGCGGAAGATGGCGAGATTCTATGGAAGTATGATTACGCTAAGAAAGAACCGCCGGAGAGAGATCGAGGGGTACGTATTAACGCAATTGCACCTATTTATCATGATGGGAATATATATGTAACGAGTGGTTATAACCATGTAGGTGTGATGTTGGATCTATCCGAAGATGGGACAAAGGTGTCACTGAAATGGTCAGACAAGACTCTTGATTGTCACCACGGCGGGGTTGTTTTAGTAAACGGCTATATCTATGGTGCAAGTTGGATCAATAACGGCAATGGTAATTGGGTATGTCTCGACTGGGACAGCGGCAAGGTTATGTATGAGAAGGAATGGTTCTGCAAGGGCTCAATAATATATGCAGATGGTATGCTTTACTGTTATGAGGAGAAAAAAGGAAACATCGGGCTTGTAAAGGCTTCGCCGAAAGGGTTCGAGGTTACAAGCTCATTTTTAATCACGAAGGGTAGCGGTGAACATTGGGCGCACCCTATTATCAGCGATGGAAGACTGTATATGCGGCACGGCGATACGTTGATGGTCTACGACATCAAGGCAACCAGTCAAGACATGTAGATAAAATTAATTACATCTTGGTTAAATCTATTTCTTCAGGAGATAATGAGGTATCAGTAAAAGATTCTGGGCAGATGAGAATGAATATCCGGAAAATATTTATGACGGTCTTGGTTGGCACTTTGATGCTGGTGGCGGAGGCCAGCAAGCTTCAGGCTGCATCGATCCATATCCCTAATGCGTCATTTGAATTGCCACAAACCAACTTCGTGGATGCTAACATTGACTTCTGGCAAAAGTCGCCAAAGCCATCGTGGTATGACGAGAGCGGTGGGTATTACTGGGACCAGCTAACAGGTGTGTTCCTTAACGTCGCTCCTCCAGATCCCGATCACATCGACAACTGTGATGGTAACCAGGCAGTATGGCTTTTTGCTGTGCCGGAAGTCGAGTTGTTCCAGGATCTGACGACCACCTTCGAGCTGGGCAAATCCTACCACCTCACGGTCGGAATCTTCGGTGGCGGCGGCAATATGAAAGGCGATGTCCCCATTCAAATCGGCTTGTATTACCGCGACGCAGAGAATAAGAAGGTCTCAGTAGCAACAACAACCTTCACGTACGACACGGATATCGGCTACGTCAAGCACTTGAATGACGTCCAGTTGGATATTGCGCCAGTAACGGTTAGCAATCCCTGGGCTCGTAAGAATATCGGCGTGCAGATGGTTTCCACCTTGGCGGACTATGGAAGGGCCGGTGGATACTGGGTCCTGGACAATGTTCGCCTGACGAAGTCGCGACCTGGGCCAGACTTCACGGGCGACTTTTTCGTAGATATGGAGGACTTCGTAGTGATGGCCGGGGAGTGGCTGTCATGTACGGACACGACGGCGGACCTAACGGGCGACGGATGTGTGACTATGGAGGACTTAAAGATATTGCTGGAGTCCTGGCTGGAGAGTACCCCGGACTTCACGGGCGACTCTTTCGTAGATATGGAGGACTTCGTAGTGATGGCCCAGGAGTGGCTATCATGTACTGAAGTGACGACAGACATGACGGGTGATGGATGCGTGACTATGGAAGACTTGGCGATATTGTTGGAGTCCTGGCTGGAAAGTATGTAGGAGTAATATTACTTGAACGTTCCACGTGTCCAGCAGTGGTGGTATAAGAGTATCTGGAGGTACAGTGCAATCTGTGATGAGCTGTCTCTTTATAAACCGTGGTAATCATCGCTACAGCGCCTTTACGCTAGTCGAGTTGCTGGTGGTTATCGTGGTTGTGGCTATTCTTATGGGTTTACTGATCCCGGCGTTGACGTTGGCTCGAGCGTCGGCCCGGAAAATTTCCTGTATGTCCAATCTGAGTCAAATCGGCATAGCCATCCATTCATATTCCTTTGAGTACAACGACAGTATCCCTATAGGACCCACAGCTCCACCTTTTCTGTCGCCTGCCGACTTCTATCCATCCACGGGGGCACCGACCAGTTTGGTTTCGCTAAGAAACGGCGAACCGGTTGGTCTGGGATTGCTGCTGCGAGAGCATCTGCACCAGCAGCCCAAGGTCCTTTTCTGCCCTGATCCCGACCAGTATATTTCCGCTGATGCTGAGCTTGCCAATGTCGGCATCCGGCAGGCCCAGTGCAGCTACTACTACCGTCACGCCTCGGTAACACGCCTGTTTGACAGTCCTACCGACCCGCCTCCATATCACGTTGCGCTCACTAACCTGGGCCAAAATCGTAATGGACGGCCGATCCGTGCTTTGGCTATCGATACCCAGTTCTTGTGTCCTCCCGACTTGGCTGAGTTTAATGTCAAGCCGCGAACACATCATCAGGAGAAATTTGCGAATATCCTATTCTCCGATGGTCACGTCGTCTCTAGCCTTAACGCGGACGGCTGGTTCACGGTCGACCTCTGCGACTACACCTATATACGCGACGCATTCGACAAGATACTTGAGGTTCTGGAACATGCTGATGAAGAGCAATGAGTTCTCGATAATTTGACACAAACGCCGATTAATAAATGCAAGATAAACAAACAAAGATGTACGATGAAAGCATATCGAAGGACAAAGAAAGAAGCAGTAATATCCAGAACAAAAAAGTTCCACAAGGTATGCGAGTATACTCCCTCGCTGAGGAGCTTCTCAGCAATTGCCCTTACACAGCTATGATTGTGCTGGGAGCACTTATTTTCTTTGTAAGCAACACCGTACCACTTTGGAAATGGATAACAACAGGTGCTTATTTGATATACGGCGTGGCAGGAACACTTTGGATAATATTGTTCATTTGTCCTTACTGTAGCTACTGGGGTACAAGGTCTTGCCCTTGTGGATACGGCAGAATAGCATCAAAGCTTAGAGAGAAGAAAACCAATGGCTATTTTATGGATAAATTCAAGAAGCATATTCCCGTTATTGTGCCATTGTGGTTTATTCCAATATTAATTGGAGTTCCGTCCGTCATACGCAGCTTCTCATGGTTGCTTCTCATTTTGCTTGTCTTTTTTGCCATTGACGCATTTGCAATTCTGCCACTTTTTTCAACAAAACATGGCTGCAAGGAGTGCCCTCAGAAGGACTCCTGTCCGTGGATGAGTCGCAAACACAAGACTTTAAATATGCTTGACTGACTATGAGTGCTTATAGAACCTACGCATGAAGTATCATGTTCATGTCACGCCAAAGTTCCCTCGCACAAAAAGGGCTGAAGGTATTGCGGTCTTCAGCCCATTTGTTAACTCATTGATGAGTCTGTTATCTACAGAGGCCTACTCAATTATCCTGACGGGGTAGAAACCATAGAAATAGGGACCTGACTTAAGCTTACCAACGACTTTCAGATCATACTTGCCGTCCTCTGGTAATGCGTCGAGCAGGTCCTGTTTGTTATATATCGCAAAGATAGTAGTACCGTCACCAGTCGGATCAGGATTGATGTATAGAGCAACAGGTTCAGCAGCGCCTGGGTATAGCAGAATCGGCTGGGATTCATCAATGTCCCCAGTGGGGATGTCGTCAAGAGTAAGCAGCGTATATATGTATGGCATTGCACTACTGCTTCGAACTATCGGCTGCGGAAATACCGATAGAAAAGTCTTAATCGGCTCAATGACGGTGATGGTGACAAAATCAGGTAACGAGTCCTCGATACCATCATTGACTATCAGTTGGATAATATGCTCACCAACGGGTAGATCAATCTTTGGCGAGACGCCGGTTGCTTCAAAGTCTTCTTCGTCAATCGTCCAGATCCATGTGTAAGTAAGCTCGTCACCGTCAAGATCGCTTGATTTTGAGCCATCAAGAGTAACCTGGGCAATTTCATCTACCCACGCGTATACAGTTTGGTCATCGCCAGCATCGGCAACGGGAGCATATTGAGGAGGTTCAGGCCCGGGTTCCTCGTACTCGTATGCACCTCTGTCTACTGTTGAACTTATGATCCGCGGTCTTCCATCGAGGTCTACATCTAACCAGTATGGGACAAACGAGTTTTTACCTGAGTTTATGCACGGCGAGATTTTTTGCAGATGCAAATCGCCAAAATCATCATTTTCGCTTTCATCAACGTCAGGTGTTGTAGAATCATCCCCCCATCCGTCTCCACCATCATCAGGATAGCGCACGAAGAGGGGATTAAGATCAACATTGCCTGTGCCTGACCATGCTATAATGTTAGTGTAGGTTATAACGAAATGTGTGTCGCCATTACCCCATGTTTCTATTTCATATCCGCCATTCCAGATGATTGAATTATAGACATTAACTACACCTGTTCCATCAGTCGCACGGCAAGAGAATGCATTTCCACGTCCGCTTGATGCTGAGTTTCCAGCCATGGTGCAGTTTGTCAGTCTGATGGTACTCGACACATTGTAGATTACTCCGCCAAACCTGGCTGTATTGCCACTAAAGAGACAGTTATATAGCTCGGATTCACTCCCACCAGTATTGTTGAAGCCACCTGAATTTTCAGATCCGATGTTTCCGGTAAAGATGCAATTGATGGTTATTGATTCACTTTCACCACTACAAGAGATACCGGCGCCGTATCTGGCCGTGTTACCAGAAAAGGAGCAATCGATTATTTCCACGTCGGTTTCGTTATCGCATTTTATTCCACCACCAGAGCTTACGGCGGAATTTTGCTTAAAGGTACAATTTTCAATGCGTGGACTTATAGCACGATCGTTTTGGATTCCACCACCAAAAATTCCTGCTGAGTTTTTACGAAACATGGAATTTAAGACTTCGGGGCTGCTGCCACTGATGTTGGCCATTCCAGCACCTTCAAGGGCACCATTGCCCTCAAACTCGCAACCATCCACTTGCGGATCGCTGTCAGACACGTTAGCCATGCCGCCACCCCAGCTGGCGTAATTACCGGCAAAGTAGCAATCGCTAACTTTTGGTTTACTTTCAAATTTGTTGCACATTCCGCCACCATAGTATGCGGAGTTTGCGACAAAACTACAGTTGTTGATGGTGGGGCTGCCAGCTTCGTTATACATTCCGGCGCCTGAGTCGTAAAGATAGGCATTTCCACCCGTTATTGTAAAGCCATCAAGAACAGCCGTACTGTTGGTACTGCTACCTGTTACTACATTGAGACTATTTTCATTGCGTGTGGAATCATAACCAAGCTCCGAGAGGTCGGTAATCGTTTTCTTGTCATCTCCATCCAAGTCTCCGCTTAAAATACTCTTATATAAGTCAACGTCTCGTTCATTGGGATCGGAACCTTTTGAGCCTGCGTAGCCACCTTTTATAGTAACGCCATTTTTCAATTGAAATGTGGCTAATCGGTCACCTAATATGTTACCTCCACCCTGATCCGGCCTGTAAATGCCTTGTGCCACGCGGATTTCGTTCCCGAACGTGGCTGCTTCAATTGCATCCTGAAGATAATTATAGGCATTTGTCCAGTTAGAGCCGTTGTTGCCGCCGGTGGCATAAGCGTCAACATAAATTACTTTTGCTGACCCAATAGCACCACACAGCGCTACGAGGAGTAATGATATTATGAGCCAGCCGGTAGAAAATGTTTTAGTCTTCATGTTTGTCCTCCTTTCGGCACCTTTTGGTTAGAGCAAGTCTTATAAATGATGAGACAGAAGTGTTGTAGTTTAGTTAAAAACACACCCTCTCTCCATTAACATTTTGCACCTTCCAACTATTTTGAATTATACTGCCCAATTCTGGCTTTGTCAATGGTTAAGACCAGATTTTATCGGTTGTAAATACAGCATAAAGGCAATTTTATAAGGCAAGAACCACGTGGTTGGCTGAGCCAAAGATGTTATAGTTGTGCTGAAAATAGGGATTATAGCCCCAAAAATCGTCCTTTGGTCGTAAATTGCCCTTAATTTTTAATTGTAAGACCTTAAAATTCATCTGAGGACGGAGCTTCAAGCGAAAGTAATTGTATGCTTCGGCTGATACAATAGTTACGTGCCAGTTCCAAAGACAAAATTTGTGTTATGACGATTTGAAGGCTTTATGTTAGTGCTCTATATTATGGTGGTAAATTTTTTTAAAATCGGAGTGGCATAACTATAATTCTACTTTTACCAGCAAGAACTGTTAATTGAGATACAAGAAGAGCAGAAATAGTGCAATGAAGTGAGCTTCGTGAGTAAAAAAACCGTTGAATAGGTTGTCTCTTTACATGCTACTTTCCGCGGAGTGTTTCTTCGAGAATACCGTCTGCTATTTCCGGCGAAGGCTTGGTTTTCGGTTCCAGCATTAACGGCAAATAAACGTCAAAAGTAGTGCCTTTGCCCACATCACTTTCAACCTCGATTCTGCCGTTATGGGCCTGTACGATTTTGTTGACGATGGCCAGACCCAAGCCTGTGCCCTTAATCTCTTTACCAGGACGGTGCACACGGTAGAATCGGTCAAATATCTTAGTAAGAGCTTCCTTAGGTATTCCCATGCCGGTATCAGCTACGCTTATCAAAAATTGCTCGCCCTGGTGTTTAACAGTAATGGAAACTCGACCCTTTTCGAGGGTGAACTTGATCGCATTGCTCACAAGATTTGTCAGGACCTGTATGACCCTATCACTGTCAAAAGTGGCCTTCGGCAGTTTTTCCTGTAGTTCGAGGGCAAGATGAACCTTCTTCTTTTTGGCATAAGGAACCATGGTGTTGTAGGCGTCCTCGATGACTTTAGCGATGTCGTGCTGTTGCATATGAAATTCCATTTTCCCAGAGCCGAGCTTCTGGAAATCGAGAACATCGTTTATTAGACGGGAAAGCCTGTCAATGTTCCTTTTTGCAACGTCGAGAAAGTGTCGTTGGTCCTTATTTATTTTTCCTGCTACCTCATCCAAAACGATGACAACAGCTTCCTTCATGGATGTCAAAGGTGTTCGCAGCTCGTGTGAGACTGTGGATATAAATTGAGATTTCATCTCCATCGTTTCCTTGAGTTCTTCCTCAGCTCTTTTTCTATCAGTGATATCGTTAATTGAGATAACAGCGTGTTTTTGACCATCGATGACGACAGGCTCGGCACTGACTGAAAGCCAGGGTTTAATCTTTTCGTCGTTTACTATGAGTGTAGGTTGTATCTCAAGTCCGTGTATAGATTCTTCTGCGTCCAAGGCAATTTTTATAGTCTTTCTAAGGAGGCATTGGGCACAGGCGGGGGTTTTACCACATATAGTTTTATCATAAGCGCAGTTGAAACATCCAAGAGCCGAACCGGTCAGTTGATTAATAATCTGTGAGAAATTTTTGTGTACCAAATGCCTGATAGCATCGTTAGCGCGTTTTACAATTATATTTTCGTCAATAAGCAACATGCCGATAGGTGCTGCATCGAATATGGCCTCGAGATTTTTTTGCTTTCGGTCTAATATTTCGGTGATATGCTTGCGCTCGGTGATATCTATGTCAACACCTCTGTATCCGAGAAGATTATTATTCTCGTCAAGTATAGGGACACCACTTGTTGAAAGCCATACTTCGTGTCCGTCCTTATGAATATTGCGGTTTTTAAATTCATAAAAAACGTTTTTGTGGGCAAAGGTGGCGGAGGACAGTTGCTTTAACTGTTCACGATCTTCGGTATGGAAGAAGTCGTAGAAATGCTTCTTTCCCAGAATCTCATCTGAACGGTAGCCGAGAATCTTTTCTACCATTGGACTTGAATAGGTATACGTGCCTTCAGCATCTACTTCCCAGATCCATTCTTGTGCATTGTCGACAACCTGCCTAAAGCGTTCATCTGATTTACGCAGGGCTTCTTCGAAGACTTTACGCTCGGTGACGTCGCGTATGACACCTATCGAACCGGTTATGTTCTCATCTGCATCTTTAAGTACACTAAGCGAAACGTCAACGTCGATAATATCACCGTTTTTTTTGACCATCTTTGTCTCAAGATGGTGTTGCATCCCTTTTTGTCTAACGTTATGGGCTCTTATTCGTTCCCATTCATTCTCCGGATAGAGCGACTTTACGAGACAGTTATGTAGATCTTCTTCTGTCATGCCCAGAAGCTTCTCGGTGAATTTGTTCCAGGAGATGAGCCTCTCTTGTTCATCCACCATCATAATGGCCACAGCCGAATTTTCGAATATGGTACGATACCTTAGTTCTGCCGATTTAAGTTCGTGCTCTGTTTTCTTTCGCTCAATGGCGTAACGGACAGAACGCATTAAAAGATTGCTGTCTACCTGCCCCTTGATCAAATAATCTTGAACGCCCTTTTGTACCGCCAGTATAGCTGTATCCTGGTCGTCCAAGCCACTCATAACAATGATCGGCACGTGAGGAGCTATTGACTGAACCTTGATTATCGATTCAATTCCATTACTGTCGGGCAAGCCAAGGTCAAGCAAGACAATGTCAAAGTTGTCTTTGTCCAGCATCTGCAGTGCAGTATCCAAGTACTCTGCCGATTTCACTTCCGACACCGGCAAAGACGATCTGGAAAGCAGTCTCTCCAAAAGCTTTCTATCAACGATATCGTCTTCGACTATGAGTATTGTTAGTGCCTCGTTGGTACCCAATTGCATTCTCCAGCCCCCCCATCATGTAGGCTGTCTACGGAACAGATTCTTTTTCTGTTTAATTTCACTTTGTTCCAATCCGAAACATGCTCATCAAAACTTCGTGTCATCAGCTAATTATTTTATCTCAGCTAAAAATCCCTATCCCCAAGGGCGCTTTTTATTTTTTCCATCAAGTCTGTGAAGTCGAAGGGCTTGGTGATATAGCCTGCAATACCGTATGTTGAGGCAGCCGTTACATCCTGTGGTTCACAGCGTGCGGTTAGCATTATCACCGGTATATCCTTTAAGTCCGGATTATTTCTAAGGTGCTCAAGCATTTCATGTCCGTTCATAACAGGCATATTAGTGTCCAATAATATCAGGTCGGGTTTTTCGGCTGCCGCCTTTTCCAGCCCTTCTTTGCCATCGGCGGCAGTGACTACCTCATATTTACTGAACTTGAGACGATACTGAACGGTGCTTACCAAATCGGGTTCGTCATCAACTAAAAGTATTTTGGCTTGGGCGGTTTTATCTTTCTTTGACTTGAATATTCCTAACATGCTAATATCTCCTTTCATCAATTGCTTTTTCTTTCTTAACGATTTTGTGGCGAAGGTCTTTATCGAGTCATACATCCCACTTTATTACTCAAACTGACCGATTCTTTGTGTCATTCCCGTGCAGAGCCTGCCCTGAGCACTAGCCGAATGGGCGGGAATCCATTAAAGTTTGCAGCAAATTGGATTCCCGTTTTCACGGGAATGACAAAGTGCAATATATTGTTTTCAAATAGCTACTTATTTTGGTTTTCAATTAAAATTCGGTCAGTTTGAGTTTATTAATAAAAGCACGTTTCATTGCGTTGCGGCTTTAGTTATAAATTCACTTTGTCTTTTCCTGTTTTTCAGGCCTTACCGAAAACATCGGGCGATCTATGATTTCGTTGTATTTAGAGATAACCTCGTGGGGGACTGGTTCACCTTTATAAATGCATGGTGACAATAACACGACCAGTTCCGAGTTGTATATCACTGTATTTGTATCCTTGAAGAGTCCACCCAAGATGGGCACTTCGCCAAGGATAGGTATCTGATAGATCTGTTCGATACTTTCAGTCCGGCGAAGGCCACCCATCACAACTATCTGGCCATCCTTGAGCAGAAGCGAAGTGTTTGCTCTTCTCGTGTCCACCACAGGGACGCCGCTTTCGCTCTGGCCAGTTTTGACGTTGTGCGTAGTGTCAACTTCCAAGAAAATATTGTTGCCATCTGTTACTGTAGCAGTCACCTGTAGAGTAACACCAACATTTTTGAACTGAGTTGAGGTTAAGGCTCCTGCTCCTCCTTCTGCAGTATCCATGATTTCTTTATATGGGATCTCCTCGACAGCCTCAATTGTGGCGGACTGACCACTTAACATCATAGCCCGTGGGCTAGCTAAAATCTGTGCGTCTCTTTTCTGTTGTATCATGTGGATCACGTTACTTATCCCACCGGCCCCGGTCAATGTAACAAGGCTCGAATCCGATTCAGTACCCGTTCCAAATTTCTGCTCATAATCAACATCAAATGATACAGATATATCGGAATCCCAATTTATGCCGAGTTCGGTATCATCTCTGAGTTGGACGTCAAGGATAACTACCTCTACCATGATCTGCTGTGGTGTCTGGTCAGCTTCTCGAACCTCAGTCAGGATTTTCTCAAGGTTCTCTTTAGTATCACAAATAATCAGGGAATTACTTTTTTCGTTGGTGGCAATGCTGCCATACTCGGACACCATTTTGTCGAGGACATTCTTGAGGTTCTTCGCCTCGAGAAATTTAAGATTTATAGTTTTGATAAAAAGCCCTGATGTGGGCTTGTCGATTTTGGTGATCTCGGCAAGAATCATGTCAAGGTTTTCTCTTCTGTCACATATAATCAAAGAATTTGTACGTTCTATGACGGTAATGCTGCCGTGCTCCGACAACATTTTCTCAAGTGCGGTTTTAGCACTTTTAGCGTCGATGGACTTCAATGTGACGGTATTTACAATAAGCCCAGGGATTTGTTTATCTATTTTCGCTACCTCGGCCAAAATGGCCTGGAGGGATTCTGCTGTGTCGGAAATGATCAAGGAATTAGCTTTTTCAACAACGCTGATAGTGCCATATTTAGAGCACATTCCCTCCAATACGGTCTTGACGCTTTCAGCGTCGAGATACTTCAGGCTAACAGCAAAGACAATCAATCCGGGGATGGGCTTATCCACCTTCTTAATCTCGGCAAGAATGGTCTCAAGGTTGTCCTGAGTGTCTATGATAAGCAGAGAATTGCTTTTCCGAATACTGTGAATGCTACCGTAACCTGAAGACATACATCGAAAGGCTATCGTGACGCTGTTAGCATCAATGTGGTTAAGAGTTACGGTTTGGGCAAACAACTCGGGCGGATCATTAGACGGATCGGAGGTCCCTGACGATTTTTGCGAAGTAGAACCGCTCGCCTGAAGGATCGCAGCAAACGGATTGGCGGCAGCAACATCGGGTGAGCTTTTCTGTGCGATGTCGGGTTGAGCAGATTCCGATTGTGGCCAGGCAGGCTGGGTGCTACATAAAATCGTTAGGCAGATAAAAATCCTAATTGTGCACTTTAATTTATCCATTTAAGACTGCCTCCTTGTCTTGTACCACGTATATGGTAATGGTGGTATCGCACTTGAGCTTGGCTGATTGAATATCAAAGATCCGTAGCCTGATTGAGCCTATCCAGACCTTTTGAATCCGGTTTTGCAATTTATTGAGGAATGCAATGATGTTATCGTAGGAACCGATAAAGCTTAGCGTTGCACTTTCGGCGGAAATGTGCAGGTCATCCTGCGACCTTTTAAACGCAACGCCACGATCTTGTTTAGTAAAATTAAGTGATTGCAGAATACAATCCGTATCTTTAGCAATTGCCTCGAGATTGCTAAAGAATGTTTTGGCCTCAGCAGGAGTGAAAAAGCTATTACGTACAGATGTAAGCTGATCAGTTAGTTGTTGCAGATTTGCTTTATTCCTTTCGAGAGCTTTGATTATTATTTCTTTTTCGTGGGCTATGTTATCTACTACGGCCTCATACCGTTGTACAGCAAATAGATAATTGACATGTGGAGCAACCATCCAATTATACATAGCCACTGCTGCTATGAAGATTAGCGCGGTGGTGATAGCATTTCTCGATGAACTATTTAGCTTAGCAATTTTATTTTTAAGCACTTTTAATCTTTCTCTATTTAGAAATCAGAGCACAACTAATTTCATATCTAATTAATTCTTGATACTTTGCGTCTTTTCCAGCTTTGACGAGAGAGGCAGAGTCAATCTGTCCGGATTTCTCCAATTCGTTTATGAACGCATTAATAGCATCGTACGACAACGCCAAACCCTCGAGTGACATTATAGTCTCGTCTGCACGGAACAGGTTGGTAATGCAAATAGTATTTGGGGTGTTATTCTTGATACTTTCTAAAATATCGGGCCAGCTAATATCTCGACGCGAGCTAAAAAGCCCATTTAGCTGGTTGTATTGGTCAGATAATTGTTTTATTTGCTTTTCTAAGGACTTATTTTGCTGTACCAACGTGCTAATGAGCTGTGGTGGGTGTTTTAGCCTTGCTCGAGCGACGTTTACATTTAGCTTGGTTGTGATTACTGCCAAGGCAGCACCAATCATAACCATGATGAATAAGATAGCTGCGACAATATTAGCGGTTATTAAAGCCTGATTCTTTAGTGACCTTGCCTGGATCGCTTCACTCGGAAACAAATTTATTTGTAACTTTTTCTTATCTTGAACCAAAAGTCCCATGGCCAGACCAACGGCAGAAGCTGAAGATAGTGCATCCGGAGCTATATCTTCGTGGTCGATGGCAACATTATCGAGAGGGTTCTGCGGTATTTTGACCTTGAAATTAGGGGTTTTAACAACGGTGCTTAGAATTTGGTCAATGTTGCGTGGTAATAGGCCAGTATCGTCGACGATAGTAATTTCCCAGTTTCCCGGGCTGTCGGGAACTTCGAGGTCGTAGAATTGTGTAACGGCTGATATTTCTTCAGCGAGCTGCTCAGAGAGATTATCCGTATTTGTATGCTCTTTGTTTATGCTCCTGGTTCTGACAAAGTTTAAATTGTTTTTTCTAAACACAGCAAGGGTCAAAACCCCATTACGCAACATAGTTATTAGGACATTAGTGCCGAGCTTTGGGGCTATCTTTTTGGCGCCTACAGCCCGGGCATAACCAAGCAATGATGGTTCTATGACCTGGACATTGACTCCAACTTGTGCACATGCTTTGAGCAATTTCGTTACGTCATTTTTATCTGCTGCGACGATGAGAAGTCGTTTCTTGCCTAGTGTGTCCCTTGAGCCGATTCCATAGAAATCGGAAACAGTGCTTCTACCTGACAGGGCTACACATTGCTCGACTTCCCTATCAACAAACTGTCTTATATTGGCTGGAACAGGTTCAGGCATGTCCACAATCTGAAAGAGCATTGGATTTGCAAGTAAAGAGACAGCAATCTGAGATGATTTAATTTTATTCTGGCGCAATAAAGTCCGTATTGCCTTTGCCAGTGCTGAGGGGTCCTTAATATTTGCATTTTCTATCGCATTCTGAGGCATAGGCAGACGAGCGGCCTTTATTAGTCGGAAGCCGTCGTTGTCTGACCTTACCAGCGCTAGCGATATAAAGGTCTCAGAGATATCTATTCCCAGAGCAGTTTGTGCGCGGCGTTTTATCATTCGTTTATCCTTAGACTGTCAATTCTTATCACATACGGCGGGCCGCTCGCTGCGACTGTTATTTGAGCTTCGACTTCGGCGACAAAATCCTGTGATGTTGTACCTGTAGCAGTTATCGTTGAGCCATCAACCGTGACATCGTAAAAACCGTCATTGAAAGGCTTGTCATCGAAGCCATCGGCCCAACCGGAATCTTCGCGAATCTGTGCTAAGGCATCATTCAGGCCTGCTTCGGCGATTGCCAGTGCTTCTGCGGCGTAAATGTGATTCTGCATAAGCTGAATTTCCTCGGTGTTCATCTGCAACATGCCCATAACCAGAGCAGAAAGTAGTGCCACGACAAAGACTACCATTATCAAAACCGAACCGTTATATCTCAGAGAACCTAACAGAATGAATGACAGGGCTTTCCGTTTGTCACTCCTGCGTAGGCAGGAGTCCACAAAAATCCGTGAATGTGTGGATTCCCGCCCTTCGGCAAGCTCAGGACAGGCCCTGCGCGGGAATGACAATTGCACTATATCTTTCATTCTTTTATATACTTTTAATTTATTTCTCATAAGCCAAATATCTATGGCCGTATACCGGAATCAGCACCTTCGCTTTGCGGATTAGGTGCTATTGCGATTGTAAGCATCTGAGCTTCGTTCTCTAAGGGAGGGGTAAACGAAAAATTTGACGTTCCGCTGTCGCCACTGCTTGACTGTTTTACGTATCCTGCACCGCCCGAGACTGTGCCGCTGGAACCACCCGACCATTGAGACAACTCATCAACCTCCTCGGTGCTGAGCGCAAAATTGTATATACGGACATCGTCGATTGTACCATCGAAATATCTCTCATTTGCACCCGGCCTTGCGATTTTAAGATTGGTGTCCCAGTCTGTTCTACCAGTCTGATTTCCTGTATCAGTTCCCACAGAAACACCGTCTAAGAAGAGTTCTCCTGATGGTGATGAATCTGCATCCGTTACTACAAAAGCCACATGATGCCAATTGGTTGTGTCTGAGAAAGCAGTCTCTATCCTTATAACGCCTGGTGCTGCTGCAGATTCGTTGGTTCCATAAAAGCATCCTACAAAATTACTTTGTAAAGGTACGCCGATATTTATATGTGCTTCATGAGTATTAGCTGCTGAACCACCCCATCCGTTTTCAGTTGCCTTTCCTTCCCATATTAAATGATGTATACCTATTGTTGTATCCGCCTTAAACCAGCATGCCCATGTAAAATCTGTACTAGTTTTTGATTCGTTACTTGTTGTTTGAACATAATCATTATACCCATCGAGCTCCAAAGCACCGTTCAGGATCCCGTCGGTCCATTCATTGCCGGCCATATTGATCAAAGTGCCATCGTTGCCATTGCCTGAGGAATCCGCTGCAGTCGTTCCAGAAGTCTCGTCCAGCTTCCACCAGCCCACGGGAACGCCCATACTGCTGGAGCTCTCATTCATCGTGATTGCGGTATGGCCGGAGAGGCCAGGTTCGTTCACCTCGATATCGTCGTCATCAAATGCGCCAAGACGAAGAATCAGGCAATTGTCGACCGTTGTGGTTACTGCAGGACTGGTAGGAGAGTCGCTGAAATCACTGCCGGTTGAGGAGTCGTTGATAGGATCATCAGGAATGTGGCCAATAAACCGCATTATCCAGCCGTATGCCTGCTGCCCCCCTGCTTCCGACCAGGTGAACTCGTGACTGGGCGACTCCGAAGCATCTGCGAGTTTCCACCAGGCGCCCAGTGTTACCCCATTATCGTAGTCATAATTACTGATGTCGATTTCGGTCCAATCTTCGCCATCCGGGGGTGCCATCAAGGTTGAAGTATCCCCATCCGTGGCAACTACTGCGATAAGCAGGTCCCCTTCACAGGTATCACCCGGAGTATCAATTGTAATAGATTCCTCATCGGAATCGACTTTGGCCTCGGTGAACTCCTCGTATTTGAGGGTTTCTGCCAACCGGGCGATCTCTGCGGGACTG
>Ga0315545_1002072_pt1 | contig 18559 bp, 19 predicted proteins | sample SalMarSW160210MG_FD_203096 | JGI IMG/M metagenome (GOLD analysis project Ga0315545, IMG submission 203096) | Salt marsh sediment microbial communities from the Plum Island Ecosystem LTER, Massachusetts, United States - Salt Marsh Sediment SW1602-10 ...
GAAAGCCTTCTGCCGCCCCATTATTCTGGGGAAGAGCACCGATGCCGGCGGCGGATATACCCCCAGCTTAATCTCGGGCTGTCCCAGCTGCGCCTCATCCGAGGCAACGGCCAGGTCGCAACCGGCCACTATCTCACAGCCCCCACCCAGCGCCACCCCGTTAACCAGGGCGATGGTCGGCTTATCTACCTCGATTAGCAAAACGAACAGCTTGTGGAAGACCTCGACCATCTTGGGTAGCTTATCGCCCAGGTGGTCGCCGACGGCAACCCCCGCCGAGAATGCTTTTTCTCCCGAGCCGGTAATAGCCACCACCTTGACCTCGTCGTCCTCTCTCAGCTCGGCCAGCGCCTGGTTCATCTCCTCCAAGGTAGCGATATCGAGGATGTTTAGGGGCGGCCGGTTAACGGTAATCTTGGCCAACCCTTCCTTCTTCTCCAGCAGAATGTTCTTAAAAGCCATCGTTTTTCCTCCGCTATTATCAACCTGAAGTGTAGCAATATACTGGGCTGCGGTCAAGAGAGGGGTGTTCTATCCCCCTCCCAACCCCTCCAGCCTCCGCGTCATCGCCCGCCAGTGCGTCCCCCGCCAGTAGATGCGCTGGCAGGAAGGGCACTGGCGGAACTGCTCCTGCGTCTTAAAGACATAGGGCGGCACCGAACCTTTAAGCTCGGCTTTTTCCCTCTCCACCAGGGGCTGGTTGCACTCCAGGCAGAGGCTGAAGGGATTAAAGCGGTAGTCGAGGTTAAGGCTGTCGATTAGCTGATGAATCTGCTTTTTAGGCTGGTCGCTCTTAATAAGTAAGGCTTTGAGTTTGCCCTTGGTCACCAGCCGCCGCTGCATGATGCGGGTGTCCCGGGTTAATATCACCCGGTTTTCTTTGAGGGCGATAGCCACCAGCTCGGCATCATTCTCGCCCCGGAAGAAGCGGGCGTCGTAGCCCATAAGCCGCAGCCACTTGGCCAGCTTGCCCACGTTGTGGTCAACGATAAACCTCGGGGTGTCTGACATACCACCCCCTAAATTTACCCATAAAAATCTTCGATTTTTACGGGAACCCGATACAAGCTATTTGCAGACTAACGTATCCTAAAGTTTAATCTCCATACCCTCACGGGCTAAGGTAATAGAAGCATTCAGGGCTTTAGCCACCACCGCCACCTCGGCGGCGATTTCCTTCTCCAGGTGCGGGCTCATATGGACGGTTATTATACGGGGCAGATAGCCCTTGAGCTTCCTGAAGTCCTCAAGCTCCCGCTGCAAAAGCTCAGGCGTGAGGTGACCCCCCTCCACCGCCCACTCGGTGAATCTATTGGAGCCGGTGACCTCGGTGATAAGCAGCTGCGGGGAAACCTTCTTCCAGCACTCAGCCAGCCCCGGGCCGGTATCACTGGTATAGAAAAAAGTCTTGCCGCCAGCGCTGAGCTGATAGCCCACGGTGGGCACGCCGTGCTTCACCGGTACGGCTAAAACTTCGTAGTCTAAAATCTTCTGCGCCTTATTCGGCTCGATGACGCTGAATTTAATTGTTGGCTTATCGGGCGATTTATGGCGGAAATTGGGGTAAATCACCTCGTTCATCAGGTTATTCTCCAGCACCTCGAAAACCTTCGGTATGGAGTAGATGGTGGTCTGAGAGCCGCCCAGGGAAAGGTTCATGGCCAGCGTGGGTATATCCCTTATGTGGTCGAAGTGCTGGTGGGTGAGCAGCACCGCCTTGATTCTATGCTGCGCCTCTAATGACAGGCTGGCGGTAAGCCCGCCCGCGTCCACGGACAGTACATCGTCGACGAGCAGGCTCACCAGCCTGGTATCCTTTGTCTCGCAATTGTGCGCCCCCAGAAAACGAATCTTCATCTCTTAGTCACTCTCTAGAAATAAATTAATCCCAAAAGCGGAAGGGGTTAAAATTCGTGCGGCGGTCGTAGCTGTCGATTCTCTCCTTCCGCTTCATGTAGCCGACCAGGGAGTAGGTGGCGGGCGTAGCCACGACCTCGACTACCACCTTAACCAGCCACTGGCTCAGGATTACCGTCGGCATAAAGAAGGGGGAGCCCACGGTGGCTATTGTGGCAAAGACGGCGGTATCCAGCCCCTCCCCGATTATGGTCGAGCCGATGGTACGGCTCCACAGCCAGCGCCCCCGGGTAAAAACCTTCATCCTGGCCAGTACATAGGAGTTGGCGAACTCCCCAACCAGGTAGCCGCAGACGGAGGCGAAGAGCAGCCTCGGCGTATAGCCCAGGATGCTCTCGTAGGCTTCCTGCAATTCCCAGCCCGACGCCCCCGGTATAATCTGCCCTATCCAGGCGAAGATAACGAAGATAAGGTTACAGGCAAACCCCAGCCAGATAACCCTGCGGGCGATGCGGTAGCCGTAGACCTCGGTAAGCACGTCGCCGATGATGTAGCTTAGGGGGAAGATAAAAACGCCGGCGAAGACGGTAAAGGGCCCCAGGCTTATCATCTTGACCGAGATTATATTTGCGGTGATAAAACAGGTAATAAAGAGGGCAGCGATAATAAGCAGTCGGTGCGAGACCTTCATCTTAAATCCAGTGGTGCCGACGGAAGAAAATAAGCATGCCGATGACCACTACCGCCCAGATGGAGAAGACAATAAGGAAAGAATAGTGCGACTCCTGGAAGGGCAGGGGCACGTTCATCCCGTAGATAGAGGCGATTACCGTCAGCGGCAGCAGGATGGTAGCGATAACGGTCAGCATGCGCATGACCTCGTTGGTGCGGTTGGTGGCCAGGGAATCGTAGGTATCGTTCAGGCCCTCGATAATCTCCTTGTACTCGTCGAGGGCATCCCATATCTTGTCCAGGTGGTCGACGGTATCCCCGAAATAGACCTCCAGGTCCATCTTGGAAAAGCGGCGGATTTTAGGCTCAATTCCGCCGATAACCGCCCTCATCGGCCAGATAATGCGGCGGAAGGAGATGACGTCACGGCGCAGGGTGGATATTTCCCGCACCGTCCTCCGCGCCTTGACGGCGAAGATGGCGTCCTCCACCGCCTCAATATTGCCCCCGATTTTATTGAGTATGGGGAAGCAGTAGTCCACCAGGCGGTCGATGATGCGGTAGAGCAGGTAGCCCGAACCCTGGCCGAAGTGCTCTTTCCTTATATCCTCGTCGCCCTGACACTGGTTAAAAAGGTTCACCAGCGGCTTGAGGTCGCCCTTATGCAGGGTGATGAGGTAGTTCTGCCCGATGAAAACCGAAACCTGGCTGGGGGTGGTCACCCTGGCCTCGGGGCTGAAGACGGGAAAGTGAAATACCAGGAAAAGGTAGTCCTCATAGCGGTCTATCTTGGGCCGCTGGATACGGCTCAGGCAGTCGTCCAGGTCGAGGGGGTGGAAGGGGTAGTTCTGCGCCAGGTAGTCCGTCTCCTCCTTAGTCGGCGACTCGATATTAATCCAGGTCAGCTCGTCCCCGGTGATTGTATCTATGTTGAGCTTCCCCACCTCCGGCACCACCTCGGGAGCGACCTTTTTGCCTCTTCTCATCCTCGGGATGGCCATGACATTTATCCCCCGCTAGAATTCCGCCCTATTCTATCACAATCGTTGCCAAATAGCACCATATCTGCTATATTTTATAGCGAAGCCGACGGGTACGTTATGAAGAAACCAAAGATTAAGCCTTCCTGGGGCGACAGGCTCAAGATTAGAATCAAGAAGATGCTGGGAATGAATATATTCCTCTGCGATAGCTGCAAATGGGACTGGCGCAGCACCTGTCACCGCCCCGAAAGGCCCAACGCTACCTGGTGTCCCGACTACGCCAAGCGGGGCAAATAGCCTAAGCCTTCTCTAAGACCACCGCCATCCCCTGCCCCCCGCCGATGCAAAGTGTGGCCAACCCCAGCTGGTAGTTCCGCCGCGTCATCTCGTACATCAAGGTGACGATGATACGGGCTCCCGTGCAGCCGATAGGGTGCCCCAGCGAGATACCGCTGCCGTGCGGGTTAACCTTATCCGTGCTAACCCCCAGCTCCTTCATCACCCCGATAGCCTGCGAGGCAAAGGCTTCGTTGAGTTCTATGCAGTCCATATCCTTTAGCTCCACTCCGGCCAATTTAAGCGCCTTCTTGGTCGCCGGCACCGCCCCCAGCCCCATAAAGGCCGGGTCAACGCCCCCCGAGGCGTAGGACCTTAGCTTGGCTATAGGCTTCAGGCCCAATTCTTTAGCCTTATCCGCCGACATTACTACCATAGCTGCGGCGGCGTCGGTGATGCCCGAGGCGTTGCCCGCCGTCACCGCCCCGTCCTTCTTGAATACCGGGGGCAGCTTGGCTAAAGCCTCCATACTGGTCTCGCGGGGGTGCTCGTCGGTGTCGAACTGCTTCGTCTCTTTCTTAACCCTGACCTCGACGGGAACTATCTCCTGGCGGAAGGTGCCGTCCTTTATCGCCGCCAGCGCCCGCTGGTGGCTGAGCAGGGCCAGCTTGTCCTGCTCCTCACGACTGATATTGTATTTATCGGCGATATTCTCCGAGGTCATGCCCATGTGGTAGTTGTAGAATATCTCCCAGAGCCCGTCATGGACCATGCCGTCAATCATCTCGGCGTTGAACATTCGGGCCCCCCACCGGGCACTGGGCAGGTAGTAAGGCACGGCACTCATGTTCTCCATCCCCCCGGCAACGATGATATCGGCATCGCCGGCCTTGATGGCCTGGGCAGCTAAAGCCACCGACTTCATCCCCGAGGCGCAAATCTTGTTCACCGTGTAGGCGTTCACCTCTTTGGGGATACCGGAGTAGATAGCCGCCTGGCGGGCGGTGTTCTGCCCCTGCCCCGCCTGGAGGACGTTGCCCATAATAACCTCGTCGATGCGCACCTCTTTTAAGGAACTATCCCAGTCGAAGTACTTCTTCTCCAGCTCGATCAGCCCTTCCCCTTTCAGCGCCTCGGGGGCAAGCTTAAGCACCTCGGCATCTCGCTTCGGGCGCAGCCCGGCCCTCTTCAGCGCCTCCCTGATAACGATGCTGCCCAGCTTCATTACCGGCGTATTCTGTAAGGCACCGCCGTAGCTAGCTATGGCTGTTCTCACCCCACTGACAATTACCACCTCGGTCATAAAAGTGCCTCCTTCTAACTGGCTAAACTATAAAACGCTATTCTATTTATTTGTAGTCGTAGAAACCCTTGCCCGTCTTGCGCCCCAGCCACCCCGCCGCCACCATCTTGTCCACCAGCGTCGGCGTGATATACCTGGGATCTTTAAGCTGCTCGTAGAGGGCGTCGGAGACGAACTTGACCACATCGATGCCCACCATGTCGGAAAGAGTCAGCGGTCCCATCGGGTAGTTCAGGCCCAGGCTCACCGCGTTATCGATATCCTCTCGGCTGGCCACCCCCTCTTCGTAGAGGCGGATGCAGTGCAGCAGGTAGGGTATCCAGAGGCGGTTGACGATAAAGCCGGGGGCGTCCTTGGCGACGACGGTGGTCTTGCCCAGCTTCTCGCCGAAGGCCTTGCTGATAGCCATCGTCTCCTCGCTGGTGGCGATGGTCCTCACGATTTCAAGAAGCTTCATCACCGGCGCCGGGTTGAAGAAGTGCAGCCCCACCACCCTGTCCGCCCGCTTGGTCACTATGGCCATGTCGATGATGGAAAGGCAGGAGGTGTTGGTGGCTAGAATAGCCTGCTTGGGACAGATACCGTCCAGCTCGGCGAATATCTTCTTCTTCAAGTCCAGGTTCTCGATAGCGGCTTCAATCACCAGGTCGCAGTCGGCGAAGTCCTTGGTGCTGATGGTGCCCTTGATGCGCCCCATTACGGCGTCCTTATCCTGCTGCGATAGCTTGCCCTTCTCCACGCTGCGGGCCAACGTTTTATCGATTGAAGCCAGCCCCTTTTTCAATAACTCGTCGTTTATCTCCGATACCACCACGGCAAAGCCCGACTGAGCGCAAAGCTGAGCGATACCCGCGCCCATGGAGCCGCAACCAACCACCCCGACCTTCTTAATATCCATTTATACGCTCCTCTCCTTAATTTTATTTTGCCTTATAGTTCGGCTTCCGCTTCTCGACGAAAGCCTTGGTGCCCTCGGCGAAGTCCTCGGTGCCATAGAGGTAAGCGCCAAAGGAGTGCTCCAGCCTTAAGCCATCTTCTAAGGTCAGGTTATAACCACTAATCATAGCCTCTTTAGCCGCTCTAACTGCCAGCGGTCCTGCCTGGCAGATGGCTTCCGCCCATTCCTTAGCCGTGGATAAAACCTCAGCCTGAGGCACCACCTTATTTATCAGGCCGATGCGGTATGCCTCCTGAGCGTCTACTGGTTTTCCCATGAGCAGTATCTCAGCCGCCTTACACCAAGGAACCATTCGGGGCAGTCTCTGTGTCCCTCCCCAGAGAGGAATCAGACCCAGAGTTACCTCCGGTGTGCCCAAGCGAGCATTCTCCGCGGCTATTCTTATATCGCAAGCCAGGGCCATTTCCAGCCCCCCACCCAGCGCCATCCCGTTGATGGCGGCAATAAGCGGCTTCCACAACTCTATTCCCCGCATTATTGACGGCGGGGCCGACCAAGGTTCATAACGATGCTCCTTGTCAAACGGTAGCCAGTCCTTTATATCGGCGCCAGCGCAAAAAGCCCGCTCCCCAGCGCCAGTAACGATACCGACCCATAGTTCAGGGTCATCCCTGAAGTCTAACATTGCCTCGTGAAGCTCTCGCACCGTCTCAACATTCAGTGCGTTCATTGCCTCGGGGCGATTGATGGTGAAGATAGCGATTCGGCCTTCTTTAGTATAGTCGATTGCCATAACAGACCTCCTTTGCCAGTGCTGAAAATTAGTTTGTAAAAAAGAGGGGTAACCGAGTGGATTTTAGCAGAGCGCTTCCGTTAGCGTCAAGGTAATGATGAATAAAATCACCCTTAATCCCCCCACCTTCTTGTGCGGCTGGCTTTTGCCCTACCCCACCCCGATTTTATCTATTCCCGCCTGCCAAAGCCTTGGGCGGCGGGCAGGCCCGCCCACCACCCTTTTGAGGTATAAAGGGGGCTTTTCACCCCACAAAAACTTCGTTTTTGCGGGGACCCCGAATTTGCCCCCTTTCAAATCCCCCAAGTGAATACAGGCCAGTTCCCTTTTCACTCCCCGGGGTGGGGGAAGAAGGGGTTAATAAGGGGGGTTATTAAGGGGGGCGAAGCCCCCCTTCAAAAGACGTTTCTGGGCGGGCAAGGGCGGGAAAAACAGCCTGGGGGGGCGGGGTTGCTTACCCCCCAACCGATGTGATACCATAATGCCAATTAAAAAACTAAATACCCTCTCCGAGCCTGTTTGCCCTAAAGCTTAAAGCCAAGGGGGCAGGCCGATAGGGTATCGCTGGAAACGGCGGTGCCTCCCGTGTTTGGAAAGGAGAGCGCTCATGCTAACGAAAGCATGCCGAGCACCTCCTTGAGGTGCTTTTTATTTGCGCGTGGCTGAAACGAATTCACTCACTTTTCTGGTTAATCCTACCCCTGCAACGCTCTAAGCAGGCTTAAAAACGAAAAAGGAGGCAAGGCAAAAGACTTGACCTTTCTAAGATACATCGCTAAGAACCGGCTAACACTAACCTTCGTCCTACTGGGGTTGTTAATATTCCTCTTCGTGATCATACCCCTGGCGAAGATGATATTTGCCTCTGCCTCCGAGGCCGGGACGCTCTGGGAGACTATTCTGGACCCCGAGGTCACTGGCGCCATCGGGCTTACCCTCCTGGCCGCCCTGATAGCCACGTTATTCGGCTTCCTGCTTGGCGTTCCCCTGGCCTATCTTTTAGCCAGGACCAATTTCAAGGGCAAGAAGCTGGTAGAAGGGCTCATTGACGTACCCATCGTAGTGCCTCATACCGCTGCCGGCATCGCCCTCCTTTTCGTATTCGGCCGCAACACCGCCCTGGGCCAAGCCTTCAGTTTCTTCGGCATCGAGTTCATCGATTCCTTAGCCGGCATAGTGATAGCCATGCTCTTTGTCAGCATTCCCTTCCTGATTGATTCAGCCAAAGAAGGCTTCAAAAAGGTGGACGTCAGAACGGAGAAGGTAGCGCGCACTCTGGGGGCTTCCCCCTGGCAGGCCTTCTTCAGAATTTCGTTTCCCCTGGCCTGGCGCAGTATCTTTGCCGGCATCATTATGATGTGGGCGCGCGGCATAAGTGAATTTGGGGCCGTGATTATACTAGCTTACCATCCCATGATAGCCCCCGTCCTCGTCTACGAGAGGTTCGAAACCTACGGGCTCGACTACGCTCGCCCCATAGCCGTACTGCTGATTCTGGTGAGCATAATTGTCTTCATCGTATTGAGAACCATCGCCTACCGAGGTGATAAGTCATGATCGGCGTCAGGAATCTGTGCGTAGACCTGGGGGAATTCGTACTCAAGGATATCACCCTCAATATTGAAGAGGGCGAGTATTTTATCATCCTCGGCCCCACCGGGGCGGGAAAAACGGTATTACTCGAGTCCATCGCCGGTCTCTATCCCATCAGGAGCGGCGAAATATGGCTCAGAGGCAAAGAGGTGACCAGGGTTGAGCCCGAAAACAGAAGGGTGAGCATAGTCTATCAGGACCACGTTCTCTTTCCCCACCTCTCGGTAAAAGACAACATTATCTTCGGCTTGAAGATCCATAAAGCCAGCAAAGACGAACAAAAGGAAAGACTTAACTGGGTTGCGGACTTGCTGGGTATATCAAATCTTCTACACCGACGCCCCGACACCCTGAGCGGCGGGGAAAGGCAGAAAGTAGCCCTGGGCAGAGCTATCGTTACTCGACCCGAATTGCTTCTTATCGACGAGCCGCTTAGCGCCCTTGACCCCGAGACTCGAGAGAGTGTACAGCAGGAGCTTCGCCAGCTTCACCGAGCGCTGGGTATCACCATTCTCCACGTTACCCACGATTTCGAAGAGGCGATAGCCCTGGGCAACCGAATAGCCGTCGTCGGTGAAGGCCGCCTGATGCAGGTGGGCACCCCGGAGGAGATATTCCGCCACCCCAATTCGGAATTTGTCGCCCGCTTCGCCATGACCAGAAACATCTTCCACGGTAAAGCGGAAAGGAAATCAAACGGGGACACCGTTTTCAGGGTCGATAGCACCGAATTTATCACCGCTACCGATGCCGAAGGCAGCTACCACGCCTCCATTCGCCCCGAGGACATACTCATTTCCACTGAACCTATACGCTCCAGCGCCCGCAACTGCTTCCCCGGAACCATCACGCAGGTCATAGATAAGGGCTCAACGCTATACGTTACGGTAAGCATACCGCCCCAGCTTTCCTGCCTCGTTACCCGACACTCTTTTGAAGAGATAGGGCTTCATGAGGGAAAGAAGGTCTACGTGACCTTTAAAGCATCATCTGTTCACATTTTTGATTGATTAAATAAAACAGGAGTTTTTAAGCAATGAAATTCAAAGTCATCCCCATTATCCTGAGCCTGCTACTCGTAGTCAGCTTGTTCGTCGCCTGTGGAGATTCAGACACGGAAACGGAAATGTCTGGAAAACTTCAGATATACCACGCCGGCAGCCTGACCATACCCTTTGACGAGATAAGCGAGGCGTTCAATGAAATCTATCCCGATGTCGAGATACTGGCCGAGGCCGCCGGCAGCGCCACCACCATACGCAAGGTCACCGAGCTGGGCAAAGAGTGCGGCGTTATCGGCTCCGCCGACTATACCCTAATCCCTGAGCTGATGTACCCCGATTACGCCGATTGGTACATAATCTTCGCCTCTAACCAGATGTGCCTCACCTACACCGACAGCTCAGCCTACGCCGACGAGGTAAACAGCGATAACTGGTATGAGATTCTGCAAAGAGAAGGCGTCACCTACGGCCGCAGCGACCCCGACCAAGACCCCTGCGGCTACCGCACGCTCATGGTCTGGCAGCTGGCCGAGATACACTACAATGCCACCGGGATTTACGATAGCCTTTTCGAGGCCGAGGGTGACTTGATGAGGCCCAAATCTGTTGACCTTATCGCCCTACTTGAATCCGGGGACCTGGACTATGCCTTCGAATATACCTCCGTAGCCGCCCAGCACGGCCTGAACTACGTCTCACTGCCTCCGGAAATAAACCTGGCCGATACCGATTTCACGGATTTCTATGCCCAGGCAGAGGTTGAAATCGCCGGCGCTGAACCTGGAGAGACCCTGATAATGATAGGTAAACCGATTGTCTATGGAGTCACCATACCCACTAATTTCCCGCGAATGGAGCTGGCAATCGCCTGGGTCGACTTTTTGCTCAGCGACGAGGGTTTAGCCATCATGGAAGCCAACGGGCAGCCGCCCATAGTCCCGGCGGTCACCGACAATGTTGATAACCTGCCGGAAGAGCTTAAAAAGTACGTGGAATAGACAGGTCGAGCCAACCATGACGTGCTGAACCAAGATATTGGTCAAGCCGCCATAAACCGTAGCAGAGCTGGGTAGCTAGTAGTCTGCCCGGCTCTGCTGACAAGTGGAATTGACACCACAAAGCCAGGCGTGCTATATTCTGCCTGTGGCAGCGTAGCTCAGTGGTAGAGCAGAGGACTCATAAGCCTTTGGTCGGTGGTTCGAACCCACCCGCTGCCAGGTTTTTTTGTGCCTGTTTTGGGCAGCTTCCGACCTCTCCGCCGAATTTTGCTTAACAAAATTGCTTAACTTTTGTGCCTGATTTTTCGACGGTTTTGCCATGGTCCTCTTCTTTCTTGTAAGATGTCTACCTTAGTTGAAATATGCCATATCTTCTCCGCCCTGTCAAGATAACGTCTGACCGTGTAGGAATCGGGGTAACCAGGCCAGCCATATTTCTCCTCAAGAATTTTCGCTGTCTCTACGAGCAATCCCTTCTTACCCTTCTGCCCTCTATCCACACGCCGCCCAATAGCCACATAATAAGCATTCAATGTCTGCCGATACAGCTCCTCCTTCTTGTTCTTCCGTTTGGAACCATATGAAGTGATTACACCGGGAACTCGCCACATATCCACTTCACCCGGCAGCAGACCCATCATTTCACCGGTTTTTCGCCATCGCCTGAGACCCACGCTATCCGCGGGATGAACCAGCACCCTGAATTCCCCCACCGGCGCAATCAAGTATTCAGGAAGCCAGAGCCCCAGCACCTCAGGGAGTTCCCCGACCAGCAGCACCAGGCGTAAAGCGGGAGCCGCCCAATCGGGCATGACTAGTTCCTTAGCCAGGGTTACCAATTCTTTATCCAGAGGAATTTCAGCATCCAGAGGATATGGAACAGAAATTGAAAATTTATCAGGGCTGCTCTGGAAATCAAACTCGAACATACTTTGAAAAGGCCGATAGTGAAAACCAAAGGAACCATTGAATTTTATGCCTTTAACACGGTAAAAGTGTTTCTTATACCAGGCTAAAGCTTCTGCCTCACTCGGTAATCCCTCTTCGGGGATACCCAAGCGCTTCCTGATGCTGATAATTGCAGTTTTATGTATCATATCTTTCTCTATACTGCAATATTACTCCTATGATACCATAAAGTCAAGATGCAATTACATCAAGGAAACCGAAACAAAAAACGGCCTCGCCGGGACACCCCCAGAATCCTCCCTAACGACGAAAGAGCCCTTTTAGCAGCCTTAGAACATGACATTACGGACCGCGGGCAATGGTAAACATCGGATTAACCGATAACCGTAAAACTCACGAGGCCTATCTGACCCTTTTCCTGCAATCAAGGCAGGCCATGGAGGTAACGCCAGGCACCCTGATTTTTTACCAGTCAAAGCTGGGCCGTTTCCTTTCCGAGCTGGACGTCGACAAAGCACAGCGGTCAGATATCGAGGCGTTTCTTCTCCAGTTCAAGAATCCCGGCAACCGCCATGCCTACTTCCGTGCCATCAAGACCTTCTACAACTGGCGCGCCGAAACGTTCGGGCTGCCCAACCCCATGAAGCACATGCGTGCTCCCCGCCTACCAAAGCTGATTCCACCCAGCCTGACGCGCGAGCAGGTACTAACCCTGATTGACAGGCTCGATAACGTTAGAAACAAAGCCATTATCGCCCTTTTCACCGAAAGCGGCCTTAGACTTTCCGAGCTCGCTGGCATAAAGCTCGACGACATCAATTGGACCAATCGGACAGTCCGGGTAATCGGCAAAGGCAATAAGGAAGCCCTGGCCCCCTTCGGCCCCCTATCCGAGCAATACCTGCGGGCATGGCTCGGCGAATACAAGCCAGACGGCAATATATGGGGTCTCAATACCTGGGGTATCTCCTCAATGCTACGACGCCTGAAGCAACGCGCCGGCCTTCCATGCAATCCCCATACCTTCCGGCGAACCTTCGCCTGCCTGCTCAGAAAAGCCGGCATAGACACTATGACAATCAAAGAGCTAGGCCGTTGGGAGAGCCTGGAGATGGTGCAGAGGTATACGCGCTCGATAACGTTTAATGATAGCCTAAGATTCTATAAGGCACTGCTTGAAGAGGGAGAGTAACCCGGCATGAAGACTTATCTTGATCCTGATGATGTGGAAATATTGGAGAAAAACGCTGATTTAGTTAGAGACAGGCTACTAGTCAGGCTTCTTTTCCGTCTGGGATGCCGGGTATCAGAAGTCCTGAAGCTCAGAGTGAATGACATAGACTACGAACAGGCGACCATAACAATCTTGCATCTCAAGACGCGTTCTAAACTGGTGTGTCCTGACTGTAAAGCAAGCTTGGCAAGAAGGCACCGCTTTTGCCCAGAATGCGGCAAAGAAATTGGGCAGACTATTAGCAGCGAAAGACAACAGAGGAGAATCAGGATGTTGCCTATTGATGAGCATACACTTAATTTGCTTAGAGAATATGTTGCAAGGAATAAGCCTGTTTCTGCCGGTGATACCTGGCCGATATTCCGTATCAACCGGAATCGGGCCTGGCAGATAGTAAGAGACTGTGCTAAGAGAGCGGGACTTCCAAACTTAGTCAATCCAGATACCGGCAGGGTTAGAGGAATTAGTCCTCATCGTCTTAGAGACGCATTTAGCGTACACGCAATGAAGCTAGATGACTCTGGTGATGCGTTAAGGGTTCTTCAAGAACACCTTGGTCACGCTAACTTTAATACAACTGCGAAGTACAGAAAGATTGCCGGAAACGAACACCGTAACTGGTACAATCGACTTTGGAATAAGAGTCCATAATATTTCCGAGTAACAAAATAAGCCATGGTTGCACAAAAGCCTCTTTTGTGACTCGAGGGTAATAAACCAAGCTTTTGTTGCCCTCTCGTCTCTACCTGATCTAGCTGTACTTGCTCCTTATAGGAGGCTGAGTTGACTAAGCCGTCTCCTCATCTGCCTTACGGGTACATCAAACCTGTCGGCCATTGCCCGAACATTCTGCACCCTTGGCCAGTATGCCTCGACCCACTCTTTAGGCATAAGGAAGCAAGTTGCAAAATGGTCAGCAAGAATCTCGTTAAACGAGGTGCGTCTCACTTCTGCTTTGTTGAAAGCAGGGTAAGTAATTCGGCGAGCGATGTGAAACGCCTCGTGAAACAAGGAATATCGCCTCACACGGCGATGGTCTCTGACGTTAAGTTGAATTATCCATTCCCTTCTCAGGAGCCAGACAACTCCGTGAAGGGTTTTTAATGGCACGAGTCGCACTTCGACCTTTCGGCTTTCGTCAAAAAGGTCTATAAGCTCCGACGGCACAGGCGGGCCAGAAACCCCTGCTCCCCCGAGGTACTCGCTTGCCAGCTCCTCAACATCGGCCAGAATCCAGCAACAAGCGGGCGTATCACCGTATAAGCGACGTGTAGCATCTAGGTACAGTAGTTTCGTCAGCCTGGGAGTATTGTCTTTGGTGATAAGGCGATGGCACCATTCACTGCCAGCTTGTGGGCAGCCATCTTTATCACGGCATTTACAGTGCCTGCCCTCAGTAAGGATAACCCCTAGTAGTCTTTCCGAGTTAGGTGGTAGGCTTCCCATTTTTTCCCCTCCGCCGCTCAATAAGGTCCTCTATAATTGTAACCAGGTCGTCATCTAACTCTCGCGGATACTTCCTTTTCACATACTCGCGAAAGTCCGGCAATTCGCCAGCTGCCTCTTCCTCTACAGGTACCAGGTGTCCCACAATGTGCAATACGCGCTGAAGTGACACTCCAGTATAATTGGCCAGCTTCACGCAGGAGGCAAAGCTTGGCATTTCTTTACCAGAGAGCCATCGACTGACACTGGTATGGCTAACGCCAACGTCAGCGGCAAACTGACTGGGCAACTGACCTCGCCGCCGCATTAGTTCTCGCAAAAAGACGATGAACTCCGCACTCACTGTATCACTAGAATTTTAAATGACAGCCAATGTGCTTGTCAATTTATTGTGGCTGTTTACTATGAACCGAGCATCGGTTAAAAAAGCTCCCAAAACTCTCCTCTACCTTTAACTAATTCGTTAGATAGGAAGGGAAAAAGGTATTGACACTCCCTAACAACTAGAGTAGTATGTGCGTAAACGTTCATTTATGCAGGGTCGGGCAAGTTCGTTCATCAAGAGGATAGCGTAGGGGGCTAAGTCGGACTTGTTTTCCTCCGAAAAAAAGGAGGTGAAAAGATGAAGCCTGTATCAAAAGGGGCTAAAGTCGACAAGTTCATAACTATCACCCCGCAAGAAATCCCGGCTCACCTCAAGCAGGGTAAGGCTTGCCTCGCGGCTGGCCGCTGCCGGGAAGCTCTTAAGGAATTCAGCTCCATCCTCAAGGTTGCTCCGGGCAATATGGAGACCCGCGTCTGGATACACAAAGCCAAGCAAGCCATGGCCAAGCCGGAGGAAGCTCCTCTTACCGAAGGAGAAAAACCCAACTATTGTGTCTACATGATGATGAATGTGGTGACCTATCGCCTTTGCACCTCTGACTACAATTGCTACGGTTGTGATTTCGACCGACAGATGCAGGAGAGGGCAGAGGCGGGCGACACCGAGATTGTCGAGGCACTGGAGAGATACAAGAGTTTGCCAGGGGGGCAGAGGTTCTGCCGTTATTCGCTGAAAGGGAACGTTTCCTTCCGTCTTTGTTCGCGACTTATTGATTGTACCACCTGTGAGTTCCATCAAATGATGGAGAACGTTTTCCAGCATCAGACGATTCAGAGGCAGGAGGCTTTGCGCACCAAGGAACAGGGGTGGTGGTGGGATTATTGGGGGTAGAGTCTGACGAGCCAAAAACAAGGGTGAGGAGGTCATAAAACATGGTTCAGGCGCTCACTGAATTAGATAAAAAAGTAGACGAAATTGTCAGTAAATATCGAGGTGATAAGTCGGCTTTAATTCAGGTACTCATCGAGATTCAGCGTGAAAACCGCTGGCTGCCCAAAGAAGCTCTAAAGCAGGTCAGCCAGAGGCTTGGTGTTACCTTAACTCAAATTTACCATATAGCTACTTTCTACAAAGCCTTCAGCCTGAAGCCCCGGGGAAAACACTCAGCAACCGTCTGCCTGGGAACAGCTTGCCAGGTGCGTGGTGCCCCTCGCCTTCTGGATAATATTACCCAGACCTTAAAGATAAACCCGGGTGAGACCTCTGCCGACATGCAGTTCAGCCTGGATACAGCAAGGTGTCTTGGCTGCTGTGCTATAGGACCGGTGATGGTAGTTGATGGTGAGTATTACAGTAAGCCTTCTCGGAAAGAAGTCGAGCAGATTGTCTCTGCAAAAGAAATTGAGTCGTGAGAAAGGAAGGGGCGATGCCTATATTGAACTCGGCTGCCGACCTTGAAAAGCTTAGGCAGCAGATATTAGACAGAGATGACAGGAAAAGGGTTGTTTCGGTAACTAACGGAACAGATGGTAGAACACGCAACAGTGAAGCTGTAGTCCAAGCCTTTATCAATGAAATAAAAAAACAAGGCTTGGCCGGAAAGCTGATAGTAAAAAGTACGGGGTGTCACGGCTTCTGTGAGAAAGAGCCCACGGCTCTTATCCTGCCCGAAGAAATCTGCTACGTGGGAGTGAAACCTGAGGATGTGCCGGAAATCGTCTCCCAAACCTTGGCCAAGGGCAAGGTTATTAAGCGTCTTCTCTACGAAGACCCCGTTAGCGGGCAGAGGATTACCAGAGAATCTGAGATACCGTTTTATAAATCTCAAAACCAAACTGTCTTGGGAAATAATAGATTTTTAGATATGCAGAAGATAGATGACTACATTGCTCTGAGTGGCTATTCAGCCTTGGCCAGAGTCCTGTCTGAGATGACGCCGGAACAGGTAATAGAGGAGGTGAAAAGCTCGGGCTTGCGCGGTCGTGGCGGAGCTGGATTCCCCACCGGAATGAAGTGGGAATTCTGCCACAATGCTGAGGGTGAGCCCAAATATGTGATTGTTAACTGTGATGAGGGAGACCCAGGGGCTTATATGGACCGCTCCCTTATGGAAGGGAACCCCCACAGTGTCCTCGAGGGGCTGCTTATTGGGTCTTATGCCATTGGGGCCCAAGATGGCTATATCTATGTACGGGCTGAATATCCCCTGGCTGTGGAAAACGTAGACATAGCCATCAGGCAGGCCGAGGAATACGGCCTCCTGGGACAGAATATTCTTGGCTCGGGCTTCAATTTCAAAATCACTGTCCATAGGGGTGCCGGGGCTTTCGTCTGTGGCGAAGAAACCGCCCTCATTGCCTCACTGGAAGGCAGGATTGGTGAGCCAAGGCAGCGGCCACCATTCCCGGCCACGAGCGGACTATGGGGCAAGCCAACCAATATAAATAACGTAGAGACCTGGGCTAATGTCCCGCTGATAATCAACAGGGGCGCGAAATGGTTTAGGAGCCTGGGGACAGAAAGGAGCAAGGGGACCAAGATTTTCTCTCTGGTGGGCAAGCTACAAAATACCGGGCTGGTTGAGGCGCCTATGGGGATGACACTCGGTGACATTGTCTTTAACATCGGAGGCGGTATCCCCGACGGAAAGAAGTTCAAGGCTATCCAGACCGGTGGCCCCTCAGGCGGAGTTATTCCCGAGAGCCTGCTCAATACGCCGGTGGATTATGAAGAGCTCAGCAAACTGGGCGCCATAATGGGCTCAGGCGGCATGATAGTAATGGATGAGGATACCTGTCTAGTTGATGTGGCCAGGTATTTCCTTAATTTCTTGGCTGGTGAATCCTGTGGCAAGTGTGTCCCCTGCCGCGAGGGGATATACCAGATGCTCAAGATATTGGATAGAATCTGCGAGGGGAACGGCCGGGAGGGAGACATTGAACTGCTGGAGGAAATAGGGGAGACGGTCAGAGATTTCTCGCTTTGTGCCCTGGGCAGGACAGCGCCTAATCCGGTACTCAGCACTATTAGATACTTCCGTGATGAGTATGAAGTTCATATTAAGGAGAAGCGCTGCCCGGCCCTCGTCTGTAAGGAGTTGATATCATACTATATCGATCCGGAGAAGTGCCAGGCTTGCCTGATCTGTCTCCGCGACTGCCCGGCGGAGGCCATCACTGGTGACAAAAAGATTGTTCATGTCATTGACCAGGAGAAATGTACTAAATGTGGAACCTGTCTTGAGGTCTGTCCACCGCGCTTCGGTGCCGTTACTAAACTTGACAGGGTGAAGGTGCCTGAGCCGGTTCGGCAGAAAAGGGAAGTAGTACGGAAATGAGGTAGATAGGATGAGTAAGGTTACCTTAATCATCAACGACACGGAGGTTAAAGCCGATAAAGGGGCAACGATTCTTGAGGCAGCGCGAGTTGCCGGCATTGACATCCCCACTCTTTGCTCCCACGAAAAGCTGACACCCTATGGCGCCTGCCGCCTTTGCACCGTGGAGATAACTAAGGGGCAGCGGTCACAGCTGGTCGCCTCCTGCGTTTATCTGGTTGAGGAGGGGCTCATCGTAAACACAGAATCTGAGCCGGTAACCAAGGGGCGTAAGATGCTACTGGAGCTGTTGTGGGCTCATGCCCCTGGAGTCCAAGCATTAAGGAGATACGGAACAAAATACGGTATAAGCGCCGTCCGGGCCGGAATGGACTACGGAGTAATACCCGGCATAAGCAGCACAAGGACAAAGTTTGATATAGAACCGACCTTCTGTGTCCTTTGCGGACTATGCGTTCGTTACTGTGCCGAGGTGAAGAGAAGGAATGCCATTGGCTTTATTGGCAGAGGAACGGAACGAGAGGTGGTATTTCTTCCGGAAATCGCTTCTGAGGAGTGTCCCCTTTGTGGTGAGGAGTGCTATCCGCTTTGCCCCACCGGCGCACTCCCATTACACCACGCCCTTATCAAGGCGGAGTACTCTAGCTAAAGACCTTCCGATAAACGGATAGCTGTTGTCCGGGGCACAGCTTTATAGTAACTGGCACTCCACGATGAAAATTAGGCCCGTTTTGGGGCGTCTAATGGTTATTCAGCGATTCTCCCCTTGGTAAGAGGCCGATACAGATTCCACTGATTTTAAGCATCATCCTCAGACCATCACACAATCCGTCAGAATGTGTAGCGCCCTCTCTTTGGCCACTAACATCCACGATATCTCGGACGAATTGATGATTCAGGGGCTGTAAGCTTTTATCTAAGCCAGTTTACG
>Ga0315545_1002073_pt1 | contig 18558 bp, 20 predicted proteins | sample SalMarSW160210MG_FD_203096 | JGI IMG/M metagenome (GOLD analysis project Ga0315545, IMG submission 203096) | Salt marsh sediment microbial communities from the Plum Island Ecosystem LTER, Massachusetts, United States - Salt Marsh Sediment SW1602-10 ...
GCGGTGATGGCCTATCAACGCCATAAGCAGCGTTCGCAATACAGGGCCATGCGGGCCAATGTGCGCGTCTTGACCGATGCCGTGAAGAGTTATTTTTATACCCTGCAGGCGTATTGCGTGACCTCGAACAGCGCTCAGACCAACAGGGCCTACGGGACGATGCTCACCGACGATTACTTCTGCAGATATCGTGTCTATATGAGCTCAGGCAGCCCGCGGGTGCGTGTCCAGTATTATCCCAAGGGGTGCGGTACCGGTTCGTGCACCGGGAACTTCTACTTTGGTATCGACGGAACCCAGCTTTTCTGTTCCGGTTCGGACTGCATAAGCGGTTAGGCGTCGTTATGCCAGAGAGCCTTAGTGCGCCTATCCAATACACGAAGGGCATAGGTCCGAAGCGCGCGCGTGCGTTTGAAGAGGCGGGCATCAAGAGCGTCGAAGACGCTCTTTATTTTTTTCCCAGGCGCTATCAGGACCGTCGCGTCCTCACCCGCGTCGCCGGGGTCGCGCCGGGTGAGACGGTCTCGGTCGCCGTGACGATACAGGCGTGTCAGGCCCGGGAGAGCTTCCGCCGCCGTGGATTCCGGCTCCTGGAGGTGCGGGCGTCCGACGAGACGGGGAGCCTCACCGCCGTCTGGTTCAACCAGCCGTACCTGCGTTCTTACTTCAAGACCGGCAGGCGCCTCCTCTTGTTCGGCAAGGCCGAGCTCTATAAAGACCGTCTTCAGCTCACCGCCCCCGACTTCGAGATCCTGGAGGAGGAAGACGGCGCCCTCCCCGGTCCCGGCGGCATCCTGCCCGTTTACGCCCTGCCTCGTGGCCTATCCCAGCGGCTCATGCGCCGCGTCATGGAACGACTGCTGAACGCAAGCCTCCCCCTGCTGAAAGAGACCCTGCCTTATGATGTGCGCCGTCGTCGCGCGCTCCTCAATATCGCGCAGAGTCTGCGTTTTATCCACTTTCCCGAGACACCCGATCAGCAGCGCCAGGCCTACGTGCGCCTGGCCTTTGAGGAGTTTTTTCTCTTTCAGCTGCCGGTCTTGCTGCGCCGGCACAGCCGTCGGCGGCGCCGCGGCATCGCTTTTCGGATCGATACCGGGGCGCTGGCCGGCGTCCAGGCGGCGCTGCCGTTCACATTGACCGGGGCCCAAAGGAGGGTCTTTGCGGAGATCACACGCGACATGGCCGCCCGGGAGCCCATGCAGCGCCTCCTGCAGGGTGATGTGGGTTCGGGCAAGACGATCGTCGCCACGCTCGCGGCCCTGGTGGCTGCTGCGAACGGCTGTCAGACGGCCTTTTTGGTGCCGACCGAGATCCTCGCGCAGCAGCATTTCGAGTTGCTCAAGACCTTTTTTTCAACGGACTCTCACCGGCCCCGCGTCCGCCTGGGACTCTTGACGAGCAGCCTGACGCCCAAAGAAAAGAAGAAGGCGCTTGGGGAGGTCCGCAGGGGCAGGGTGGACATCGTCATCGGCACGCATGCCCTGATCCAGCAAAAGGTCGCCTTCCACAAGCTGGGACTGGTCGTGATCGACGAGCAGCACAAATTCGGCGTTGCGCAGCGGGGACTCCTCAGGCAAAAAGGGATCGATCCGGACGTGATCATCATGACGGCGACACCCATCCCCAGGACGCTCTCTTTGACCTTGTACGGGGACCTGGACGTCTCCGTGATCGATGAGATGCCGCCGGGCCGCGGCGCCGTGACGACGCATCTTTTTTCTTCCCAGGCACGCCGGGGTGTCTACGACCGCGTGAGGACACAGGTGGCCGCGGGCCGCCAGGCGTATTTTGTCTATCCCGTCATCGAGGAGAATCCTCGTCTTGAGCTGCAGTCGGCCAAGCGGATGTTCCGCGAGCTCGGCCAGGGGCCCTTCAAGGGGTTGCGCCTGGGCCTCGTGCACGGCCGCCTGGCGAAGGACGCCCAGCAAGACGTCATGCGGCGTTTTCACAAGGGCCAGATCGATATCCTGGTCGCCACGACCGTCCTTGAGGTCGGCATCGACGTGCCCAATGCCACGGCGATGGTCGTCGATAACGCAGACCGGTTCGGGCTCTCGCAGTTGCACCAGATGCGCGGCCGCGTGGGCCGGGGACCGCACGGTTCCTGCTGTTACCTGATCGCCGATCCGGCGACGGACGAGGGGCGCCGCCGCCTCCAGGCCATGGCCGCTTATCCGGACGGCTTTCGCATCGCCGAAGAGGACCTGAAGATCCGCGGCCCGGGCGAATTTTTCGGAGAACGCCAGCACGGCCTGACGGAGCTGCGCCTGGCAGATCCGTTAAAACAGATGCATTTATTGAAGGCCGCCCGCGAGGACGCGGTCCGCCTTCTGCGCGACGATCCGTTTTTGGAAAGCCGGATCCATCAGGAGCTCAAGGCGGCCCTGTACCGGCGGTTCCCGGAGTTTGAAAAGTTCCTGGAGGTGGGGTGAAGGCGCATCCGAGGAAGGCGGGATGAACAAGGGATGAACAAGGAGCAGCGTCAATATATCCTGGAGCACAGGGGCAGGGAGTCGGCTGCGCAGATGGCCAGGGCGCTCGGCCTCAAAGAGCGTAAGGTCCGTCACTTCCTGGAGGGACAGCGGGCTGATGCCGGCGCGCCTGTGGGGGGCGCGGCGGAGTCCTTTGTCTTTGACCGGCGTTCCTGGGGTGTCGTGGTCCTGATAGCTCTCTTGGGGTTTGTCGTTTATGCCAATTCCCTGTCGGGTCCCTTTATCTGGGATGATCACTCCCTGATAGAAGAGAACGCGTATATGGGCGATTGGTCCCGTCTGGGGGAAGTCTTGACGCGGGATGTCGGCGCTGGCTTCCATAAGGCGAGCACCTTTTATCGTCCCCTGCAGATGTTGAGTTATATGGGGGATTATTCGCTTTGGGGACTGCGCGTTTCAGGCTGGCACCTCATGAACGTGCTCTGGCATATCCTGGCGGTCGCGGCCCTGTATGTCTTCATCGGAATCTGCTTTAACGACAGGAGACTGGCGATGTTTGCCAGCATCCTGTTTTTGGTCCATCCGGTCCATACCGAGGTCGTCAGCTACGTTTCGGGCCGGGCGGACGCCATGGTACTTCTGTTTGTTCTCCTGGCCTTTATCGGTTACCTGAGGTCCGCGCAGGGGTCCCGGTTTTATCTTCTGATGGGGCTGAGCTATGTGGCGGCCTGCCTTTCGAAAGAGTCCGGGTTGATCCTTCCCTTTCTGGTTCTCATCTATCACGGGTCGCTCAAGAGGGTTTTTAAGGTCTTGCCCTTCGCCGTCCTCGTCCTTCTCTCCGGCCTGTATCTTTGGCTCCGGTCTTTCGTAGCGGAGGGGTCTGCGGCCGCGGTCTCATACGCGACGACCGCCTGGCAGCGGCTGCCCGGTTTTTTTGCCGCCGTGGCCACGTATCTGCGGCTCCTCGTGTGGCCTGTGGGTCTGCACATGGAGTACGGTTTACGGGTGTTTCCTTTCGCGCACCCCCTGGTCCTCGCGGGCCTGGGCCTGGTCATCGCCTTGCTCGGATACGTCTGGGTCCGCCGGCGCCGCCCGGACCTCACGGGTTTTTCCATAGCATGGTTTTTTGCAGCGCTTTTGCCGGTCGCCAACATCTATCCGATCAACGCGTATATGGCCGAGCACTGGCTGTATCTGCCGTCGATCGGTTTCTTTTTGGTCCTCGCCAAGGGGATCACGTTGCTCGACCTTAAAGAAAAGACGCGGCCGGCGTCCCTTTTGTGTTTTTGGGGTCTGGTGGTCTTATTCTCGTTTTTGACCGTCCGGCAAAACCGCCTGTGGAGCGACCCTGAACTTTTTTATGAATACACGTTGCGGTACGCGCCCTCCAGCACGCGTGTCCTCAATAACTTGGCGGTCATCTATCACGAGAAGGGCAGGCTGGAGGAAGCCATCGCCTGTCACAAAAAAGCCATCGCTTCGGTCTCTGCCTCCGACCCGCTCCACTACACGAAGGTGCACGTCAATCACTTCAACCTGGGCAATATCTGCCGCAAGCTCGGGCGGTTGCCGGAGGCGGTCGAGGCCTACAAGAAGGCCATTGAGATCGGGCCGCGTTACCTTGCGGCCTACGTGAATCTCGGCGGCGCGTATCAGGAGATGGGGCGTCTTCAAGAGGCCGAGGCCGTGTATCGGCAGGCCATCGGGCGCGACCCCGGCTATGCGCTCGCCTATGATAATCTGGGATTGCTTTATTTGAAGTCACAGCGGTGGGAAGAGGCTGTCACCCTTTACCGGGAGGCCATCGAAGCCGACCCTGACTACCTGGATTTCTATAATAATCTGGCCATTGCCTATTCCGGTCTTGGGAAGACCGAAGAGGCCGTGAGGGCGCTGGAGAAAGCCATCAACGTCGACCCGCGGTATGCCCGTGGTTATCAGAATCTGGCGAAAGCATGTTTTAACATGGGAGAGTACGGCCGGGCGGTCCGTTACTATGACAGGGCCCTTGAGCTGGGTCTCAAGGGCGAGCCCGACTTTCTGCGGTCGCTGGCGCCGTTCAGACAGCCTGGCCGCACACCGGTCAGAAGATAGGGGCGGTTGCGAGCAGGCCCGGGCGCCGGGAGGCCTCCGGAGGCGGAAGGTCACTGGCAGCCGGGAGCGGAGGCTGCGGAGAGTCGTTGACGCGTGCCCAAAACAAGCGTATGGTGGAAAGGAGTGCACCGTCCGTTCCGGTTGTTTTTTAAAAAGGGGGAAGTTTTGTGGAGGAGAAGAGAGGATTTCCGAGGCTGAACGTCGCCGTCGATGTCCGATGGGAGAAGGAGACGCTCCCGATGAGGCGGGGTCCCAGGACAGACCCCCGCACGACGAAGAACGTCTCTGCCGGAGGCATCTGCCTCATCCTCTATGAGGACGTGGAGGTTGGAGAGCGCCTGAGCCTCGATATCGAACTGCCGTCTCGTAAGGCGATCCATGCCGTCGGCCGCGTCGTCTGGACGTCTCCCGTCGAGCGCGGCGCCGGGGGTCGCAACCACCGCGATGTCGGCATCGAGTTCCTGGAGATTGCGAAGGAGGACCGGCAAGAGATCCAACGGTTTGTCTGGACGCACCCGTCATGACCCACGCCGCAGGCCGCCGGCCGGGGAAGGTGGCGCCCGCTCGGGACCAGGCCCCTAAGGCAGGCGCATAAGGGAAGGCCGGTGCACAGATTATGGTCTGGTCTCTCGCGGAGCGAACGCAGTGAGTGGGGTCCCGCCGGGTTGCCAGGCGGGATCATAAGGATGTTATCTTTGCGGGAAGGTTGTAGCGGGTAAAAGGAGGCCGTCATGGACATCAAGGTCGAGCGATTGAACGCCGATGAGCTGAAAAAAAGAGGCGTCGAGGGCTGGCCCATATGGACCAAGGGGGTGGCGCGCTTTCCGTGGTCCTACGACAGCACGGAAGAGTGCTTCATCTTGGAAGGCGACGTCACGGTCGAGACGAGGGAGGGACAGAAGGTCAGCTTCGGTGAGGGCGATTTTGTCACTTTTCCCGAGGGGCTCTCCTGCACGTGGGATATCAAAAAGCCCGTCAGGAAACACTATAGCTTTCGCTGATCATCAGCGGGACAAGGAGGGGACGTGGAATACCGCCGAGGTTTTACGTTGCTCGAGATCGCTATCGTGACGGTCGTCGTCGGGATCCTGGCGAGCGTCGCCGTCGTGACGCAGAGGTCCTTTATTGACAGGGGCAAGGGGGCTGAGGCCAGGCAGATCTTGCTCTCCGGTTATGCGGGTTATCAGAGGTTGATCGCCGAAAACGAACCCATCGATAGCAGCCACCGTCTCAATTGGACCCGGATGGGGATGACCGATCCGAACTTGCTCGCCGGGCGATATTTCAACTATTCCATCCGCCCCTCCAGCTTCAATCCCACGAGGCTTGAAGCCAGGCGGGGTGTTACGATCAGCGGTTGCACGGGGACAGCTACGCATTCCTTTCGGTTGGATCTCAGCACGGGCCGATTGACGGAAAATATTATTTGAAGACAGCGGGAACGGTCCACGACGTTTTTTGAGTCGTTTCACCCGCCGAGGCGTTCACCGGACATGCGCATCATCGCCGGCAAATACAAGGGCCGCCGCATAGATTTCCCCAGGCACATACGCCCCACCGCGGACAAGGTGCGCCAGGCGGTCTTTAACATCCTGGCCGGGGCCGTGAAAGACGCCCGGGTCCTGGACCTGTTCGCTGGCAGCGGCGCGCTGGGCCTGGAGGCGCTCTCCCGGGGCGCCCGGGAGGCGGTCTTTATTGAGAAGGACAGGCGCTCCCTGGCCGTTCTCACGCGGAATGTGGAGGCGCTGGGGGTCGCAGGGACGTCTCAGGCCTTCCTCAAGAATACGGGCCTGGCCCTGCTCATCCTGGCCAAAAAGGGCAGGGTTTTTGATATCGTTCTGGCCGACCCGCCTTACCATAAAGGCTTGGCGAAAAAAACCTTGCAAACGTTGGGAGCCGGTGGTATATTGGCACCTCATAGTTTTGTCATCGTTGAGCACGGCCGTCAAGAGGCCTTGCCCAAAGAGGAGGGTGTTTTGCGCCTCTTCAGGCAGAGTCGGTACGGGTTGATCCTGGTGTCCTATTATCAAAGGGTAAGCTAAGGGGGCGGCCGTTGAGTCATCCCGCCTGGGGGACAGCGGGGTCAATTGCGGCCTGGAAAGCGGGGGCGCTTGATGTGCCAGAAGGCCATTTATCCGGGGACGTTTGATCCCGTCACCTACGGCCACATTGACGTGATCAGGCGGGCCCTCAAGACGTTCGGTGAGGTGACCGTCGCCGTAGCCCACAACCCCCAGAAGAGCCCGCTCTTCAGCGTTGAGGAGCGCGTGCGCCTGCTCAAGGAGTCCCTCAAAGGTCTTGACGGGGTCTCGGTCAGGAGCTTTGACGGCCTGGTGGTGGACCTGGCACGCCGCGAGAAGGCGGGCATCGTCATCCGGGGCCTGAGAATGCTCTCCGACTTTGAATACGAGTTTCAGATGGCCCTGACGAACCGCAAGCTGGAAGATTCGGTGGAGACCGTCTTTTTGATGCCGTCCGAATCGTACAGCTATGTCTCCTCCAAGCTGTTAAAAGAAGCCGCCGCTTTGGGCGCGGACGTGTCGTATTTTCTCCCCGGCTGCGCCTACGAGGCGCTGAAGAAGAAGATCGCAAAGACGGGCTGATCGTTTTCGGGTCAGGCCCGTCATTTTTTACCGTTCTTTGCTCCATGCGCATTGAGCCCTGGCGCCTTCCGGAAGACCGGGACATCGCCCTTGCGGAAGACTGGGATGCCGAGGTCTTTGATCTGAACGCGCCCGCGTGGCGCTTTCAGGGCCGCGTGCACGTGGCGGCCACGGCCCGGCGGGACAGCGGGGGGGCGCGTGTCGGCGTCACCGTCACCGCGCCGCTGCGCGCGGTCTGCGGACGCTGCGACCAGCCGTTCGACGCGTCCTTTGAAAAGACGCTTAAACTGATATGCCCGGTGGAAGAAGGAAGGCGCGGCATCGAGCTGGATGACGTTATCCGCGAAGAGATCCTGTTAAGCTTCCCCGCGAAGATCTTGTGTTCCGATTCCTGCAAGGGGTTGTGCGCCCGTTGCGGAGCGGATTTGAATAAGGAACGGTGCCGTTGTCCATAGGGCGCTGGTCGGCCGAATAAGGCCGACCGTTTAGCGCGACGGCTCAAGATGTGAGGCCGGCCGGTGCCGCGGAAGCGGCCCCTGCCAACCTCGGGATAGAAAAATAGGAGACGCGATATATGCCGAATCCACGACGTAGACACTCACGGGCCCGGGGACGCCGGCGCCGGACACACTGGAAGGTCGTTCGGCCCGTCCTGGGGACGTGTCCCCAATGCAAGGCGCCCAAGGAGCCGCACCGCATCTGTCTGGCGTGTGGCACTTATGACGGCCGCCCGGTCATCGACTTCGAGACCCGACGCGCCAAGAAGGCGGAAAAGAAAAAGAAAAAGAGCCGGTAATCGATTGCCGGAGGAGATACATGGTTCGAGTCGCTGTTGATGCGATGGGCGGTGACCATGCTCCCGATGTGGTCATCGACGGGGTCCTGGAGGCGGTGGCCCGCTTTGACGTTTGTGTCTTGCTCGTGGGCCCTGAGGACGTTTTGAAGGCGCGCCTGGCCCGGCGCCGCTATGACGCCTCCCGCGTCGAGATCGTCCACGCCTCCGAGACCATTCAGATGGACGAGGCGCCGGCCGCGGCGATCCGGCGCAAGAAGGACTCTTCTATTTCGGTGGGCATCCAGTGCGTCAAGGACAGGCGCGCGGATGCCTTTTTCAGCGCGGGCAACACCGGCGCGGTCGTCTGCGGCGCCACGCTCAAGCTGGGGCTGCTGGAGACCATCGAGCGGCCGGGGATCGCGATCGTGATGCCCAACCGCACCGGCGTCTCGCTCATCATCGACGCGGGCGCGAACATCAATCCCAAGCCCGTGCACCTCCTGCAGTACGCCATCATGGGCAGTGCCTACTTCGAGGACATCCTCGGCAAGAAGCACCCGACGGTGGGGCTCCTGAACGTCGGGGAGGAAGAGGCGAAGGGCACGGACTTCGTCCGGCAGACCCATCAGCTCATCGAGCAGAGCCCCTTGAATTTTATCGGCAACGTCGAGGGCAAGCACATCTTCTCCGGCCAGTGCGACGTGATCGTGGCCGACGGCTTCGTGGGCAACGTGACGCTGAAGGTCGCCGAGAGCATCGCGGAGATCCTCTCGTACTTCCTCAAGGACGAGATGGCCTCCAACTGGCGCGGACGCCTGGCGTATCTCCTGGGCCGGCCGTGCTTCCGCAGATTCAATAAAAAGATCGACTACTCCGAGTACGGCGGCGCGCCGCTGTTGGGCGTGGACGGCATCGTGATCATCGGCCACGGCCGCTCTTCGGCCAAGGCCGTGATGAACGCGATCCACTTCGCCAAGAAGGAGGTCGACCGCAACATCAACCAGAACATCCTCGAAACGGTGAGAAAGACCCTCACCCGGGTGTCATGAAAAAGCGAAAATCACTAAGACCGGTAGGGATCATCGGCCTGGGCTCCTACGTCCCCAGGAAGGTCCTGACGAACAAGGACCTGGAGAAGATGGTGGAGACCTCCGACGAGTGGATCACCACGCGCACCGGCATCAAGGAGCGCCGCATCGCGGCCGCCCACGAATCGACCTCGGTCCTGTCGTCGAACGCGGCGAGGAAAGCGCTCAAAGACGCGGGGGTGAAGGCTGAAGACATCGACCTCCTCGTCGTGGCCACCGTGACGCCCGACATGCCGTTCCCGGCGACGGCCTGTTTCGTCCAGGAGGCGATCGGCGCGAAGGACGCGGCGTGTTTTGACCTGAGCGCGGCGTGCGCGGGCTTCCTGTACGGCATGGAGATGGCGCGGCAGATGATCGCCTCGGGCGTGTATGAGCGGGCCCTCGTGATCGGCGCCGAGAAGCTCTCGGCGCTCACGGACTGGACCGACCGCAATACCTGTGTCCTCTTCGGCGACGGGGCCGGCGCGGCGGTGCTCGCCCCGGTCAAAGGCGACGGCATCCTGGCGAGCTACCTGGGCAGCGACGGCGCCTTGACAGAGCTTCTGATGCTCCCCGGCGGGGGCAGCCGCCACCCGGCGACCATGGAGACGGTCCGCGACCGCATGCACTTTATCAAGATGCGCGGCAACGAGGTCTTTAAGCTGGCGGTCAGGATCATGGCGGACGCCGCGTGCAAGGCGCTCAAGCAGTGCGACCTGGGCGTCGACGATATCGATTGTTTCATCCCCCATCAGGCCAACATGCGGATCCTCGACGCGGTGGCGCGCAAGATGGGTCTGCCGAAAGAGAAGATCTTCTTCAACGTAGCCCAGTACGGAAACATGTCCGCGGCCTCGACGGCCGTGGCGCTCAGCGAGGCGTATCACGGCGGCCGCATCAGGCCGGGCAGCGTCGTGGTCCTGGATGCCTTTGGTGCCGGTCTCGTCTGGGGGTCGTGCGTCCTGCGTTGGCAGAAGTAAGCTTACCCCCTTAAAAACATTTTATGGATAAAATCGCTTTTTTGTTCCCCGGTCAGGGCGCCCAGTATGTGGGCATGGGCAAGGATATGGCCGCGGCCTTTCCCAAGGCAGCGTATTTCTTTGACCAGGCCGACAAGATCCTGGGTTTTTCGCTTTCAGGCCTCTGTTTTGAGGGCCCCGCCGAAGAACTGACGCGGACACAGAACTGTCAGCCGGCCGTCTTTACGACGAGCCTGGCGTGTCTGGCCGCCCTGAGGTCCGCATATCCGGACCTCGAGCCGGCCTATGTCGCGGGCCTGAGTCTGGGGGAGTACACGGCCCTGGTGGCGGCCGGCGTCATCGGTTTTCGCGACGGGGTGTCGCTTGTCCGTGCGCGCGGTGAGTTGATGGAGTCCTGTGCCCGTAAAGTCCCCGGCACCATGAGCTGCATCCTGGGACTCGATAAAGACCAGGTCGGGCGGATCTGCGCGGCAACGCAGTGCGAGGTGGCCAACCTGAATTGTCCGGGTCAGGTGGTCATCTCCGGGCGGCTAGAGAGCGTTGAGGCCGCGTCACAGAGGGCGATGAAAGACGGCGCCAGACAGGTGATCCCTTTGGATGTCAGCGGTGCGTTTCACTCTTGCCTCATGGATGAAGCGAGCCGGCAGCTTAGGGCGAAGATCGACAGGGTCGGTTTTGAGCGGGCCCGCGTGCCGTTGATCTCAAACGTGGATGCACGGGAACAGACCGATCCGGTTGTCCTCAGAGACAATCTGGTCAAGCAGGTGAACGGCGCAACGTATTGGGAGGCGTCGATGCGACTCCTCTTGAGCCGCGGCATCAGGACATTTCTGGAGATCGGCCCGGGCAGCGTGCTCAAGGGGCTCATGAAGAAGATCGAGCCGACGGTCCGGGTGCTCAGCGCGGGCCGCCTGGAGGACCTGCAGGCATTGGCGCAGGAGGGGGTCAGGAGTGCCTCAAAGGCTTGAAGGCAAGGTAGCCCTGGTAACGGGGGGCGGCCGGGGGATAGGCCGCGAGATCGCCCTGCTCTTTGCCAAGGAGGGCGCGGACGTCGCCCTCTGCGACGTGGACCTAAAGATCGCCCAGGCGACCCAGAGTGACATCGAGGCGCTGGGCCGCCGGGCGATGTCTTTTGGGACGGATGTCACGGATTTTAAAAAGGTTGAGGAGATGGTGAATTTAATCCTTGACAATTTAAAGCGGATTGATATATTAGTTAACAATGCCGGCATCACCCGCGATAATTTGCTCCTGAGGATGAGCGAACAGGACTGGGACAAGGTGCTGGCCGTGAATTTAAAGGGTGTCTTCAACGGCACCAGGGCCGTCTCCAAGGTGATGGTGAAGCAACGGGGCGGCAAGATCATTAACATAGCCTCGATCATCGGGATCATGGGCAACGCCGGCCAGGCGAATTACGCGGCCAGCAAGGGCGGGATCATCAGTTTTACCAAGTCGGTGGCCCGGGAACTGGCGTCACGCAACGTCAACGCCAATGCGGTCGCGCCGGGTTTTATCCAGACGGCCATGACGGATAAGCTCAAGGCGGACCAGCGGGAGGCGATGCGGACACAGATCCCGTTGAATAGATTAGGTGAGCCCGCCGACGTGGCCCAGGCGTGCCTGTTTCTGGCATCCGATGATTCGGATTATGTCACGGGACAGACGTTGGTGGTCGACGGCGGGATGAGCATGTAGGTGAAGATAGGCGGCAAGAGGCCGCGGCCCATCATTAAGGAGGAGCATGATGTCAGATACCGTCAACAAGGTCAAATCGATCATCGCCGAACAGTTGGGCGTGAAACCCGAAGAGGTCACGCCTGAGGCCTCTTTCGTCGAGGATCTGGGCGCCGATTCGCTGGATACGGTCGAGTTGGTGATGGCCCTGGAGGAAGAGTTCGGCATCGAGATCCCGGACGAAGATGCCGAGAAGATGACGACGGTTGGCGAAGCGGTCAAATACATCGAAGAAAAGATCGCCAAGAAGTAAGCCGACGCCTTGGCGACGTGTTCAACCGGTCTATCATAAATTACCCCGACCCTTTGCGTCGGGGTAATTATTAGTGAGGGATGATGGGGCGCAGAGTCGTCGTAACGGGCTTGGGGGCGGTGACGCCCCTCGGCAATACGGTGCCGGAGTTTTGGGAGAAGCTCGTGGCCGGGGTGAGCGGGGTGGGGCGCATCACCTATTTTGACGTCACGGACTTTGATTCGCAGATAGCCGGTCAGGTGAAGAATTTCGATCCGGCGGCCTTCCTTTCCAAAAAAGATGTCAAGCACACCGAGCCGTTTGTCCACTACGCCATGGCGGCTGCGACCGAGGCGATGGCGGACGCCGGCTTCTCCAAGCAGGAGGGAGAAGAGGCAGACCGCTTCGGCGTGTTGGTCGGCTCGGGTATCGGCAGCCTGAGGATCATCGAGGAGCAGCACGAGGTCCTGCTCCGGCGCGGGCCCAAAAAACTCAGGCCTTTCTTGATCCCCATGCTGATCGTCAACGAGGCGAGCGGCCACGTCTCGATATGCTTTAATTTGAAAGGGCCCAATTCGTGCGTCGCCACGGCGTGCGCCTCGGGCAACCACGCCATCGGCGACGCCCTGCGCATTATCCAGTACGGCGACGCGGACGTCATGATCGCGGGCGGCACGGAAGGCGCCGTGACGCCGATGGGCATCGGCGGTTTTTGCGCCTTGAAGAGCCTCTCGATGCGCAACGACGAGCCGGAGCGGGCGTCGCGGCCCTTCGACGCCCAGCGCGACGGCTTCGTCATGGGCGAGGGTGCCGGTATCGTTATCCTGGAGGAACGCGAGCATGCCCGGCGCCGCGGGGCCAAGATCTACGCAGAGGTCGCGGGCTTCGGCATGTCGGGCGACGCCTACCATATCACCGCCCCTGATCCGACGGGCGACGGCTGCGTGCGCTCGATGGCGGCCGCGCTCAAGGACGCCGGCCTCAAGCCCCAGGAGATCGATTACATCAATGCCCACGGTACCTCGACCGTGCTCAATGACAAGATCGAGACGCTGGCGCTCAAAAAGATCTTCGGCGACCACGTCCACAAGGCGGCCATCAGCTCGACCAAATCCATGACGGGGCATCTGTTGGGCGCTGCCGGCGGGGTGGAGTTTATCGTCTGTTGCCTGGCGATGCGAGACGACGTGGTGCCGCCGACCATCAACCTCGAGAACAAGGACCCGGAGTGCGATCTGGATTATGTGCCCAACAAGGCGCGCCGTGTCACGGTGAGGACCGCGATATCGAACGCCCTGGGATTCGGCGGCCACAACGCGAGCATCATCGTCAAAGAGTATAAAGCGTAAAGCAAGGGATGAACGATGGGTCAGACCATCACGCAAAAAATCCTGGCCCGGCACACCGGTGAGAAGACCGTCGAGCCGGGCACTTTTGTCTGGGTGAAGGTCGACTTCACGCTCGGCAACGACGTCACGGCGCCTCTGGCCATCGACACGTTTGAGAAGGCGGGGGCAAGGAGGGTCTTTGACAAGAAGAAGATCGCCCTCATCCCCGACCACTTCACGCCGGCCAAGGACATCCAGAGCGCCCAGCAGGCCAAGCGGCTTAAGGAATTTGCCGACAAGCATCAGATCGTCCACTATTACGAGGTAGGGCGGCTCGGCATCGAGCACGCGCTCCTGCCGCAGATGGGGCTGGTGGGGCCGGCGGATCTTGTCATCGGCGCAGACTCCCACACCTGCACGTACGGCGCCCTGGGCGCCTTTTCGACCGGCGTCGGCTCGACGGACCTCGCCGTGGCCTGGATGACGGGCCGCGTCTGGCTGCGTGTGCCGGAGTCGATGAAGTTCGTCTTCAAGGGCAAGCGGCCCCGCTGGGTCAGCGGCAAGGACTTCATCCTTACCGTGATCGGCGCCATCGGTGTCGAGGGCGCGCGGTACCGCGCGATGGAATTTACGGGTGAGGCGATCCGGCGCCTACCCATGGACGACCGGCTGGCGATGTGCAACATGGCCATCGAGGCGGGCGGCAAGTCCGGCATCATCGAGCCGGATGAGGTGACGGCGGCATTTGTCTCAAAGACCCGGCGGCTCACGGCCTCGGGAATAAAGGAGTGGGACGCTCTTAAATCAGACAAAGACGCGGCGTACGTCGGGATCAAGGAGTACGACGTGACCAAGTGGGAGCCCGTGGTCGCCCTGCCCCACCTGCCGAGCAACATCAAGCCGGTGGGCAAGGTCGGCAAGGTCAGGATCGATCAGGTCGTCATCGGTTCCTGCGCGAACGGCCGCATCTCGGACCTGCGCATCGCGGCAAAGGTCCTCAAGGGCCGCAAGGTCGCCGGACGCGTGCGCCTGCTCGTCATCCCGGCGACCCAGGAGGTCTATCTCCAGGCCGTAAGAGAGGGGCTGGTGGAGACGTTCGTGCGGGCCGGCGGCGTCGTCTCGACGCCCACGTGCGGCCCGTGCCTGGGCGGCCACATGGGCATTCTGGCCGAGGGCGAGGCGTGCCTGGCCACGACGAACAGGAACTTCAGGGGACGCATGGGTGCCAAGGGCAGCTTCGTGTATCTGGCGAACCCGGCGGTGGCCGCGGCCAGCGCCGTGACCGGCCGTATCACGCACCCTGCCGCCGTCGCCAAAAAATGAGACAAAAGGCCAGACCTGTTTGTCTCAAAAAATGAGATAAAAAGGTCTGACCTATCTGTCTCACCTTTAGTCTTACGAGGGGCGTAGAATGGTGATCAGGGGCAAGGTCCATAAGTTCGGTAATGACGTCAATACCGACGACATCATCTCGGCGCGTTATCTGAGCACCACCGACCCCGGGGAGCTGGGCGCGCACTGCATGGAGATCCTGGACAGGGATTTTGCCAAGCGGGTGACGCCCGGGGATATCGTCGTCGCCGGCAATAACTTCGGCTGCGGTTCCTCGCGCGAACACGCGCCGATCGCCTTAAAGGGTTGCGGGGTGGCCCTGGTGATCGCCGGGAGCTTCGCACGCATCTTTTACCGCAACGCCATCAATATCGGCCTGCCGATCATCGAGTTGCCGCAGGCCGAGGCGCTGGAGGCGGGTGACGAGGTGGAGGTGGACCTGGGCCAGGGCACGGTCAGGGATATCACGCAGGACAAGACCTACCGGGCCCAGCCCTTCGCGGAGTTTATCTGCCAGATCATCGATGCCGGCGGGCTGGTGAACTGGGCAAAGGAAAAAGTCCATTAAGAGGAGTGCGTATGTATAAGATCGCCGTCATCCCCGGTGATGGGACAGGCCCTGAGGTGGTGCGCGAGGGGCTCAAGGTCCTGGACGCCGCCGGCAAAAAATTCGGCTTCACGTACGAGAAGACGACCTTTGATTTCGGCGGGGAGCGCTATCTGAAGACGGGCGAGACCCTTCCGGAAAACGCCATCCACGAGATAAGGAAGTTCGACGCCATCTATCTCGGGGCCATCGGCCATCCGGAGGTCAAGCCGGGCATCCTGGAGCAGGGGATCCTGCTCAAGCTGCGCTTTTCACTGGACCAGTACATCAACCTCAGGCCGGTCCGGCTGTACAACGCGGCCTTCTGCCCGGTCAAGGGCAAGGCGCCCGAGGACGTCGATTTCCTCGTCGTGCGCGAGAACAGCGAGGGGCTTTATAAAGGGATGGGCGAGTTCCGGGAAAAGGGGACGCCGCAGGAGGTCGCCATCCAGACCTCCTACAACACGCGCAAGGGTGTCGAGCGCTGTATCCGTTACGCCTTCGAGGTCACCCGCAAGCGCAACAAGAGAAAACAGCTGACCCTGTGCGGCAAGACGAACGTCCTGACCTTTGCGTGGGACCTGTGGCAGCGCGTCTTTGACGAGGTGGCCAAGGATTATCCGGACGTCAAGACCGACTACGCCCACGTGGACGCGACGACGATGTGGTTCGTCAAGAACCCCGAGTGGTTCGACGTCATCGTCACGGACAACATGTTCGGCGACATCATCACGGACCTGGGCGCCATGATCCAGGGCGGCATGGGGATCGCCGCGGGAGGCAATATCAATCCCGAGGGTGTCTCGATGTTCGAGCCGATCGGCGGCTCGGCACCCAAGTACACCGGTAAAAATGTCATTAATCCGCTGGCGGCCATCTGTGCGGTCTCGATGATGCTGGATACGCTGGGCGAGGCCGAGGCGGCGACGGCCATCGAGAACGCCGTCATCCGGATCGTCCAGACCAAGCTCAAGTCGCTGGGCGCCGGCAAGATGGGCTACTCGACCCGTGAGGTCGGCGACCTCGTCGCCGCAAGCCTGTAATCTGGAGAAGTCGTGAGAAAGAAGTCTAAATATAACGTGGCGGTGGTGGGGGTAGGCGCGGTAGGCGTGGAGATGCTGCGGGCCCTTCGCCAGCGGCAGTTTCCGGTCAGGGACCTGAAGGTATTGGCTCGCAGCGCGCGTGCCATCGAGGTGGACGGCGCCAGCTATCAGGTCGAGGTGACCGCGCCGGAGGCCTTTGAGGGGATCGATATCGCGCTCTTCGCCGGAACCGAAGGCGAGAAGGGCGCGGCGGTGACTTATGCCGCAGAGGCCGTGAAGCGCGGGGCGCTCGTCATCGACAACGGCGCGGACTTTCGCCTGGAGCCGGACGTGCCGCTTGTCGTCCCCGAGGTCAATCCCAAAGACGCCAAAAGGGCGTTGAAGGGCCGCGGCATCATCGCGAACCCGAACTGTTCGACCATCCAGATGGTGGTCGCGCTCGCGCCTGTCCATAGATTGTTCAAGATCAAAAAGGTCGTCGTGGCCACCTACCAGGCCGCCTCAGGCGCCGGCAGCAAGGCCGCGCAGGAGCTTTTTGACCAGACCCGCAGCGTCCTGGACGGCCGGGCGGCCGTGCCGCAGGCGCTGGATCAGCGTATCGCCTTTAACCTCTTTCCGCACATCGGCGGTTTCGGCGAAGCGGCCTATACGAGCGAAGAGTGGAAGATGGTCAAAGAGACGCACAAGATCCTCCATGATCCGAAGATAAAGATCTCGGCGACGAGCGTGCGTGTCCCCGTCAAGACCGGTCACGGCGAGGCCGTGTACATCGAGTGCCGCCGGCCCGTGGATATCGACGCGGTCAGGAAGGCGTTCACCGAGGCGCCCGGCGTGGTGGTGATCGATGATCCGGCCTCGTCGCGTTATCCGATGCCGGTGGATGCCGAGGGCCGCGACGAGGTCTTTATCGGCCGCATCCGCAAAGACCCCTCGGATGAGAAGGCGCTGTGGCTGTGGGTCGTCGCGGACAACCTGCGCAAGGGGGCGGCGACGAACGCCGTGCAGATCGCGGAGCTGTTCGTGAAACGTTGACCCCGCAGATCCTTGATGATACCGGGCCCCGCACTTTCTCTTGATCGATGTCCCGCAAGAAGGTGCGGGGCCCTTGTCTATGCGCACCTACAAGCTCACCCTCCAATACGATGGTTCGCGGTATGCCGGCTGGCAGCGCCAGACCCGGAGGGAGGGGTCCGGCCGGTCCAGTCCGCGCCCTGCGTTCAGGACACTTCAACAGGAGATCGAGGAGGCTCTTCAGAAGGTCCTCCGGCACAAGGTCTCGCTGGTGGCCTCGGGTCGCACGGACGCCGGGGTCCATGCGGCGGCCCAGGTCGCCCACTTTTCGTCCGCGTGCAAGGTCGATGTCGGACGTCTCAAAGGGGCGCTCAACGGGATCCTGCCGCGGGATATCCGCGTTTCGGATATCGAGGAGGTCTTAAGGTCCTTTCACGCGCGGTTCGCCACCCAGGCCAAGACGTATGTCTACGTCCTTTCCATCGGCGCAACGAAGGTCGCCTTTGACCTGCCATGGGTGACCGAGGTGCCCTACGATCTGGATCTTCGGGCCATGCGCAGGGCCGCCGGGGTCCTGGTGGGACGTCACGACTTTAAATCCTTTCAGGGGCAGGACCGGGTCGAGCGGGACTCCGTGACGCGCGTGGACGCGATCCGTATCACCAGGACAAAGGACAAGACGGGCCTTGCCTTCCTTTCGGGCCGCACCTTTGTCACGATCGAGATCACGGCCGCCGGATTTCTGCGCGGGATGGTGCGTAATATCGTCGGTACCCTGATCGACGTGGGCCGTGGCAGGCTGAAGGCAGAGAGCATGCCAGAGATCCTGAGCGGCCGCGACCGCCGTCTGGCCGGGCCGTGCGCGCCGGCGCGGGGACTGTTTTTGAAAGACGTCTCTTATGCATAGGCAGACGTTATTGCAACTCATCCGTTCGCGATTCTCTTCCCGATGGGACTTCTACGCGGCGGTCTTTTTCTGCTCCTGGGTGCTCCTCCTGATCCCTTCCTGGCCGCGCCTGCCGTACTTCATGGACGCCTATTATCACCTTTCCGTGATGCGTGGTTTTCTGGATGCCGGCGGCTGGGTCGGTCACGCGTTCTGGGAGGCGGCGCCGGTGGGCCGGCCGCACCTCTATCCGCCGCTCTTTCATTTTCTGGGTTGCGGCCTTCTGGGCCTGGGGCTGCCGGTCCTCTTCGTGGCGCGGCTTTTGGAGTTCTTGATCTATCCGTTGTTTCTGTTCGTCTTCTGGCGCGGGGCGCGGCGGCTCGCGTCGGAGCGCATCGCCTTTTTGTTCCTCCTCATGCTGTCAACGAGCGTGCCCCTGTACGTCTACG
>Ga0315545_1002075_pt1 | contig 18540 bp, 13 predicted proteins | sample SalMarSW160210MG_FD_203096 | JGI IMG/M metagenome (GOLD analysis project Ga0315545, IMG submission 203096) | Salt marsh sediment microbial communities from the Plum Island Ecosystem LTER, Massachusetts, United States - Salt Marsh Sediment SW1602-10 ...
GCCCCAGATACCGAGCCATATTATCATCGGACATATGAAAGTTGCTGTAATAATGATGCCGCAGAATTGGATCATATTCATGGCGTAAGCCGTTTCGATTTGTGTTTACTACACGACCGCGTAATACAGCCATCGGCATTCCGAGTTTATATCCGACTCGTTCCCAACTCGTTACAAGATATGCATACTCAGTTGCAGAACGCCCCGCATCCATATAAAAATGCAGCGGAGTGCCGCTGGTCCCACCGGTCGAGCCAAAGTCAACATCTCTGCTGGTTACAGGCCTCGTACACATATATTCAAGGTTTTCTATTACGGCTTGTTTATCGATGACAGGCAGTTTATTCAAATTCTGCAGATTGCGAAAATCATCGTGCGAAAACCCTGCTTTGTTGAAGAGATTGCTGTAAAATTCAGTTTTTTCATAAGCAAGTTTTAGAATCTCGCGCAGTTTGTTCAGTTGATATTGGCGTGCCTGCTCTGCTGGCCAGGATTGCGTCTCTCGAACAAACCTGCAATTGGCTCTAAATCTGCTGCCTAAAAGCCATTCCGGCGGCAATACGCCCAAGCCCCTGCCTACAGTAGCTTTAACGAGGAACTGGGTTTTATCCCAAAGGTTCTTTTTTGACAATGCTTTTTTCATTTCCCGAGTTCTATATGCCCCTGCCAACCGAAGTGAGGCTTAAATGCCAGACTCTTTCCATTAAACTCCGACAAAGACATGTTGAATTGCGAATCGTCCGATAAACAAATAATCTCGTTATATTCCGATGAATATAAATTAAACCTGTGTTTGCCCATCGCCTCATACAACAAAGACAATAGTTTATAATTAAAACCCATTAGGCAAGCACACACCAAATCAACAACTAACGGATTAATTCCCGCCAGGATTACTCCTGTCGGTTTGGGTGTCGGATCGAGTGGGCCGTTACCTTCACCGCCCACAATCCCATCAACAATACAAAACATACGCCTTGCGGGTTTATCTTGAAGTTTTCCACTGCTATCTGCGTACATGAGTATTCGGTTTAAATCGATTACCATCCGCCATGTCGTATCGTTGCCATACCAGTTACCTGAACGAATCATATTTGTATTTGTATCGCCGAAAATAATTCTACCCATCACTTTTAAAGGCCCGGCAACAAATTTTCTCAAAGGTCCGAACAGAGGGAAAACATTCCTGAAACAGTTCATGGTTTTCTGTTCGATTCGATGTTTCATACCGTCATCGGCAAACTGGTCACCACCTTGAGCAGGCGTACCCAGCCGATGGTGCGGCAGCCAGTTTTTATTACCGTTGATGCCTACCATGTTTTTCATACTAACGGTAATACCTGTTTTTTTGTGGGTTTTTAGCTTAGGTAGATTAACTATACAATCAGCTTCAAGAACAGTTTTCGAAATCAGATATTCGTGAACACCTCCGGTATGATGACTGCGAATTTCACTCGTGTCATATTCCGAGCCATAGAGCAGATGACAAAGATGCTCAACCTCGGCAAACATCGAATCACTTCCGAGATTAACCTTAACATAACCGGCAGGATCACCCGGCAGTCGCTCGTGACCTACGATAATCCCATTAACTTTTTTTGCACGCTCAGGTCGAAGATCATATACTTCTACTTCAAAATCCGCGTGCCGGCTGTAGAATTCCTGTATCTCATTCAATCCGGCGATTTTTCTAATAACATCGAAATCCGCATCGTTCTGCGGAGCGTCAGCAATTATAATTCGTCCTTCGCCCTTCAAGGCTATATAGACAAAATCGACAGCTGCGCGAATAATCGAACCGTGTGTTATTAAACAATCCTCGTCGCCCGGCTGTGTCTCACGAAAATCACGAACAAAGTTAGGCTTTAGCACAACCGTATGGCCGGGCTGAATAATTTCGCCCAGCGGATTCCAGGCTTTTTGGCCATAGTGTTCTTTGTCAAGCTCCAGCAGACGAAATGCTTTACGCATTCCGTCGTAAGCATCATTTGTTTTGTCACCGATTGCCTGAGCGCCGAACGGGTATTCAGGATAAGATTTATCCGGGTAATAAGGCGGCTCAGACAGATACGCATTATATCCGGATGAAATAGCTACATATGATGAACTTACAGCTTCGCTCAATTCTGTATTTCCTTAACGAAATTGCCTGACGCTCGATTCACAATATTCTCAATATTATCGTGCCACTTTTTAGTGACAACCTTAATATCACAGTAGCTTTTTGCCGCCTCGATTGCTTTTTGCGAATATTGCCTCCATAATGATTCATTCTCAAGTAGCATCAGGATTTTATCTGTATATGCTTGTATATTATTCGGCTCAATAAGGCAGCCGTTCACGCCGTCGGTTACAAGGTCGCTGAGTTCGCCCACATTGGCTACAACGGGCACAACGCCGGCTGTCATTGCCTCAGCCATTGCAATTGACAAGCCTTCGGATCTTGATGTTAAGACGAAGATTTTTGAGTTTGTGAGTATTTTTTCAATATCTTTTTGTTTGCCCAGAAATTCAATATTGTTGCTGATACCTGACTTTTCAGTATACGCCTTGATGTCGTTTAATAAAATGCCGTCGCCAGCTACTACAGAGCAAATGCTTGGTATGCGATATGCTATGGATGCAACAACATCGATGAATTGATGAACCTGTTTCATAGGAGTTATGCGCCCGACAAAGACAAGATCTATATTACGATTATTCTGGATGGAATACCTGCAACTGTTGACGCTGCCGGTAATGATAGTCACTGTATCTTTTATGTTTTTTGAGGCAAGGAATTCTCTGGCTTGGTTACCACGGACAACGATAAGCTCTAATTGCCGGACAACTTTGATAGCCAGTTTTTCAATAAATTTAGACGGCTTGCCGAGAGAACCACCAACACTTTCAATCGCATCTATACCGCCGCCGATTATTTCGACCGGTCCGCCGGTCATCTGGTAGCAGGATGGTCGCCCCAGAATCTTGCCTGCAATCAACGCCGAGCATGCGCCGGGTGTTAAATGGTATCCCATATATAAGTCAGGTTTATAACGAATTCCGGCCAGGAGCATCCATATCGCCTTTGCGCCGGCCCGGCTTATCAATCGTGCAATCCACTTTGGCGGACAAACGAACCTGACTTTATCTATTGGTATCTGAGGCTCATCGACGACCAGGATTACTTCTTTTACACCGCTTCGAGCCAGAGGAGTAATATGTGACAGATACCAGTTAGGATTATGAAAAGTCCCTGTGACCATAATTCGGCCGGTCGGTTTCCATCGCCGACGTGGTATAAGCCCCCCCATCAGAGCGACAAAATATGTCACGCTATATACGCCGAACAACAAAAAGTATGCAGCTGTTTTCCGGATGAAATTCATATCAATGGTTCAAAATAGTTTAAATATCACTCACTTAATACCATTGCAAATCTGCTTATAGACAGCCAGAGTTTTTTTAGCTACCGCGTTAGGATGAAACCGTTCCAAAGCTGCTTTGCGTCCTGCCTGGCCCATCTGCTGACATAACTGCTGGGAACCAGCTAATCTGGCCAAACAATCAGCGATTTGCTCGGTCGATTCCGGATCGATTAGAAAACCGGTCTGCCCTTCCTGAATCATATAGGGCATTCCGCAGCGATTCGATGCAATAACCGGGACACCTGCGGCCATCGCTTCGGCAATCGCCATAGGCGCGTTCTCCTGTCTCGAAGGCAGGAGAAAGACGCTCGCCTTAGACAGCTCCTCTTCCAATCGTGTATGGTTGATATGCCCCAATAATTCCACCCTGTTTTTAATCCCGGACTGTTCGATCATTCGTGTAACTCTATCCAAGTACTCTGTCTCTTTCGCCTGGCCGGCAATAACTAACTTTGACTGCGAACACCGGCCGGAAATGTCGGCAAATGCCTCAATTGCTCCCAGGGTATTTTTTCTTTCATTGAGCCAGCCGACACACAAAATTCGTCCCGGCTCCAGCTTACATTCGATATTAAAGAATCGTTCATCGACGGGATTGTCTATATCGTAAATATTTGCATCGGTCAACGGCTCAATCATCTTCCTTACATAGGGTGTTATGGAGATGATATGCTTTTGTGCAGCAAGGCCTCGATGTTCCACTTGCTTCCATAATATCGATCTGAGAATACCGAATTTCGCCGAATCGGCAATAAGATTGGCATGGTTGAATCCATGGACAGTAAAAACATGCGGAAGAGAAATACCGCCGAGACAAAGACCGTATATCTCATGCGTATGTAAAATATCAGGCTGTAAATCTTTGATATACTTAACTAAACGTTTTCTTCCCGGCCCGCTTATGATATCCAGTATCTTCGGCCAGCCGGAACCTGCGAGCCGATGTATAGTAATATCTCCATCCTTTTCTACAGCTATTTTTGACCTGCCATGCTCAAGCGTAATAACGTGAGTTTCTATGTCCTTCAATTCGGCAAGTGCTTTAGCAAGAACCACCGTAACGGATTCCACTCCGCCCTTGGGGTTTTTATAGTTGTCCGGATACCTGCTGAATAGTGCTACTTTCAATCCAAATCCTCAAAAAAATCCCCGAAAATCATCAACAAATTCGTATGCTACTGATTTTTCTGCTGTCCTTTATCCAAATCCCGAATAACAATATTACTTAAACCAAGTTTATTGATGACATCCCTGCATTGTTGTTCTACAGTATCCATACATATTTGTTCGACCTTGAGGGCTTCTTCTCTGCTTAAAAGTCCTTCTCTGATAAGATTACAGGCAATTATACCGTTACCCGAAATGCCACCTTTCCGGAGGGCATCATAGCTGCCGAAACAGTTCAGGCAACAGTCAAACCTGCTCTTTCGGTCAGGCGGATGCTTCCACTTCAGCTCTTTCGTAAGCACGTTAATTCCTTCTACCGGGTCCCAATCTATATAGTCAAAAAAATGTATCATTTGTGGGTCGTTCTCTCGCAGTTCAATACCTATATTGGGAAAAACTGCCTGCTTCAACGGCACTCCCAGCGATAAAAGTTGATACATAGTCAGAACACGGTAACGTATAAGTCTCGGCAATATGTGTAGAAACTTAAACGGTGTCATACGAACTTCTTTTAACTTTGCAAACCGCTCAACTATGCCTACAATAAAGTTATTGTCTCTTACTTTTTTATAGTCGGCATTCTCTATCTTTGACTTCAATTTAATGAGCCTTACAGACTCTCGAATCGAATCGCCAAAAAGTATATATGGTATTTTCCTCTGCTTGGCCACTTTAGTTGGAATAGCCTTAATAAGGGTGCCGCAACTTAAACAGGTTAGCACGAACGAGCCTATAACATCTGATATTCTCAGGCTGTCTTTGAGCAACTTGTCCTGATTTTTTTGATTAGCCTTCTCGATAACACAAGGCACATTCAGTATCTCACATGCATTTTGGATATTATCCATTGCCATTTGGGTCTGAAAACCGGAACTGTATGTTACTGCGAGAGGCTTAAGGCCGAGTTTTTTTACTGCATAATATAGAGCATACGTGCTGTCCTTGCCTCCGCTCAGAGGAACTACACAATCATATTCCCCTTTATTTTTTTCGCCACGAATCAGTTTGATAAGTTTATCTTCGCCAATTAAATCAGCTTTATTTTCTGAGGTGACCGGTCTGCTACCGGTGCAGTAATTACAAATACCTTCGTCATTAAAGGTAATTCCTGGATAAGTTGCAGGCATAATACAACGTTTGCAACGTTTATCCTCCATAGCACATTCCCTTCAATTTGTCTTCGATAAGTACAGATACATTTGAATGCCAGTTCTCGCGGCACTATGTCATAAGGTTAATAAAAGCCGCTCAAATGCAGGCAAACATTTTTCTGGTGTATGATTTTCTCTATAATACTGTCTTACTGCTTTAGAGGCCTTAAGCCAGATTTCCGGTGATTTTATTATTCTTCTCAAGCAGGTAACTATCCCTCGAACATCCTGTGCTATCCACCCAAGCCCCTTGGTGGAAATCACTCCATCAGGATCGAATGTCGAAACAACCGGGATTCCACAACTCCACGCCTCGAGAAACGTATTGGGAAATCCTTCATATGCGGAGGTACAGCACAAAATGTTACACTGCTTATAATATTTTGCCATACCTGTATAATGTACATAACCATACATCTTTACATTTGGGATTTTAGCTGCACGTTGAAGCAGGGCAGATGAATAATCCGAATCAGCATTTGCTGCACCAACAACATCAAACGTTATATCCTGACATTGTTTTGCAACATCAAGCAACCATTCAAATCTTTTCTGCTCACTTATTCGTCCAATCCATAATATACGAAGCGAACTGAAATCGTCGGTCAAAGGCTGCTGATTCAAAGAACCATTACCTAAATCCGAACCACAATTGAGGACTAAAAAACTATCCTTTTTCATCTGTTCTTTCAATAATCTTCGTTGTTTGGATGTCTGGGCAGTGACAGCATCAGCCAGTTTAAGACCGACACGGTACAGCATTTTTTCTGTCCTGGATTGTAATGCGTATAGTGAGCCTGTACAATCCGAATCATTTGCAGCAGCAAAAACGAATCTTCGGCGATGCAGACGAGACCACAACGCAACTTGGCCGGTCTCAATACCTGCACATCGCTGATAGTATATATCTGTATTAGCGCGAGCCATAGCAGCCCATAATCCCGACCAGCGAGGATGTATAAATCGCAGTTTGCGAATACCGGCATTTTTTGAATACGCCTTAAAAATTCTAATGCCGTCAACGTTTATACCATCAGGCTGACCATGGTCGAGTGTTACGAAGCTGACGGAATAGCCCCGCTGAACAAGCCACCTGGCAATTCGCACCTGCTGCACCTCCGCACCACCCGTATGACTCAGGTCTCCCCGGCCGGAAAGTAAATTGTATGCGTTCAACGCAACAAAACAAATAGCCGGCTTATGGTTTGACTTAATGAATTCATTAGCGAATTTTGTTGACATCTTTGATGATGGTGGATCCAGCAAAACATTTTTGACGTTTTTTTTGTGAGAATAGTAAAAACATATCCATTACTCGAATAGCAATGGATTTAGGTAAATACTTCAAAAGACGTAAAATCCAATGGTCCCTGGTGGTTAGGGCAAACAAGCTTATAGCGTCGTTTTTGATATCAGCTCTGATGGAGCAATCCCTCGAAGCTTCGCGCATCAAATCCCACATTATAAGCATCTTACCATACGGTCTGTATTCATCGACAACTATAGCCCCTAATTCCATAGCTCGTCGCATATTATCACATATACTCTTCATCTGGAGATCGCGACACCAGCGGCCTTTACGATGTAAAGCATTTTGGTTATCACAATAGTAACGCCAGCAGACATTCTCGCAAATCACAACTTGTGGATAATACAGAGCAATCCTTCGCCACATGTCACCATCCATCCCATTATGCATTACAGGATTAAATCCGCCCAGTTCATCAAAAACAGATCGGTGAATTATAAACCCGCATGTTCCAAAGTAAAATCCAGCCAGAACTGCACGAAAGTAAGAAACCGAACCCTCTCGTTCCATTTCATCTTTCACATAAGAAGGGATGTATGAACCTACTCTACCATTCATTAAAATCCTTTCTTGATGGCAATATGACCATTTTATATTTGGATTTCTGTTGATAATATGAATATGTGAGTCAGTAAAATTCGGCAGCCACTCATCGTCAGCATCCAAAAAAGCAATCCACTCAGATTTTGCCTGTGCGATTCCTCGGTTTCGAGCAACTGCCAGCCCTGCATTGTCATAATGGAAATATCGTACTGCCTCTCCATAGCTCTCTGCTATCTGGGCAGTCTTATCGGTCGAGCCGTCGTCGATAAGGATTATCTCGGCAACAGGCTCGATTTGACCAAGGATACTGTCAATAGCTCTGCGCAACGTCTTCTCCGCATTAAAAACCGCCATAGTGACAGATATATTCAAAGCAAAACTCCCAGTTTGGCTAACCTGATTAGAACCAGCGATTCCACAGATGATTTATTTCCCTTATACGACATTCGATCTTCCGCCCCAGTGTAGTTGGCAATAGCCTGATAAATTTTAGGATAAAAATTGATAGTGTGGAAAGAGGTATAATCCTCAGATACTCACGATATGTGGACTCTATCAGGTCCGGACGTTTAAAAGGCAGACTGACCAATCGCCTGAAAGCCATTGCCCTGGCCAGGCGAAAGAATTCAAACTGTACATCTGCTGATTGTTCCCTAGCAATTTTTGCTGTCTTAGCCAAACTCTTGAAATTACATGGGATACTCTCATCTCCCTTGGCAACACTGCCTGGGACATTAGCGTTATATATATGACATGGATTTGGACAGAATCCAATCGATATAAAACACATACTGATTCGCCGCCACATATCATTGTCCTGGGCCTGTCTAAGTGATGCATCAAACAGACCAACTTTATCAAAGACACAGCGGTGGATTAGCATGCCGCTTGTGTGAAACGGTGAGTCTCGTCTGGCTGCTCTTAGTGCACTCGGGAAAAAACCATAGCGTTCGAGTTCGCGTTTGCTATGATAACTAATATGAAGTTGTTGAAATCCTGAAGCGGCATGTATATTAAAACTACACCCACACCATTTTAGACCTCCATAATGGCGGAGAATGGCAATCTGTGATTCAAGTTTGTGAGGATACCACTGATCGTCGGCATCCAAAAAAGCTATCCAGTTTCCTTTTGCCTGCTCAATACCTTTATTTCTTGCAGCTCCTGCACCGGCGTTCTCCTGATATATATATCGTACACAATCTCCGTACTCACCGACAATTTCAGCCGTGCTATCGGTTGAGCCATCATCAACCACAATAATCTCAAACGGTTTGACAGTCTGATCCAACACACTTTCAATAGCCCGTTCAATCCACTTCTCCGAATTATACGCCGGGATCACTACTGTGATATCAAAGGTATCGTTATTCATGGTTATCTATATCCCGTTTCTCCGCTTCGACCCTACTTGCATTAAAATCACTGCTAATAATTTACTGACTAATCTTAACAAGCCGACCGTTGAGTATATCGATATTATCATTGCTTCAATATGAGCTCAACCGGCTCTTCCCTTTCAATGCCATATCTCAGGATGTTTTAAACCCTCCCGCTCAACGTAATCCACTTCGCACATCGCCTCCAATGTTTCTCGCAAATCTTCTGCACGGTTATATGTCGGTATTACTACGGAGATGTCATATTTAGTTATGTTGTTGGTCATAATTTTCTCTTAAGTGTGTTTTTCGTTTTAGTTCTTATCATTCAATAAAACTTTTAATTTTATCACTCATTGTTTGCCCTTATTATTTGTGCAAGCTTATCATAATATTGGAGCAAACAATTATTATCATATTCGCAACTACCCAGTCTCAACAATCTGACCACATAGTCTGATATTTCATTAAGATTACTAACCACCTCGATGTATTTTAGATGTTTTATCGTTTGATAACAACCTCTAACTTTGCCACTTTTGTTGTCCAAGGCGATACAAGGCGTACCGGTTACAGCCGCAAACAGCATTCCGTGCAAACGATCCGTGATGACCAGCTTCGCTTTTCTGAATTCGTCAAATTTGGAGTCTAACACAACATATCTCTCATCTATAGATACACCCCTTTCTATAACAGTATCTGTATAATGAATATCTTCACCACTCATCTTCGCATAAGATTCAATTTCTCTCTTTTGTTCATTACTCAAAATACACTCTTTGTCTTTTCTGATACAAATCAATATTCCACTTCGCAACATATTGGCCTTCGATTCAGATAGATATGTAACCATATCGGGTATTAGATAGCAGTTATTTGTGTTAGTAAGTAACCTATATTTTGTTACATAATTATACGAATTTTGCTCTCTAGCACAGAAGAGCAATCTTTTGTGATTGCTATATATGGACCTTGTGATTGCCAATTGCTTTTTTGCCTCATCACTATCTTCAAAGAATATGGTCTGCGGCAATATTACTATCTTGTTATCAGGAAAGCTCTTGATAATATCCCTGACCATTTCTTCATTATGAAACCAAAGCGTGCCAAGATAACCGCCACCGTTTGTTATCAGCAAATCGATTTGTGATATATATCTTTTAATTTGCGAACGATCATACCGATAGTGTCCATACGATATTTCTACGATTGGAATTTCAGGCATATAATCTCTGAAGAAAGCCATTTCCGCTTTCACAATGGCATGATCGCCAAGGTTTCCATGTTCGGGAGACAAGAAAAGTACCAACCTCCTCTCAGCCACTGTATTTCCAAACACTGACTTTGTGCGCTTTCTGTATTTTCTTCGAGCTATTTCTCTTTTCGCTGCGCTTTTAATCTCCCATATTTTTTCTTTAATCCTCTGCGGGATCGGTCTTCTAGCGACTTTGCAAATTTCTTCGATATGCTGTTCCATATTTAAATCCCCGTCTCAGAATGTAATTCCTGATGGAATCTGCTCTTCTATAGACTTTGTAGAGTAATTCATTCCTGTACTTTATAAAGCTTCGCCAGTCATTGAAATATTGGACCTCCCTCATGAGTTTAAACAAATATTTCTTAGTTTCTATATATTCCTCTTGCTCTCCTTTGCCTAACCTACTGTAACAATTATAAGTGATTTCAAAGAAGTTGTTAATATGCTTTTTGACCGCATCGTCAATATAAGCCCTGAATTTATTCCTTTTATAGTATCTAACCATCTCATCAAGAACACACTTATATCCAACGAAATTCATACCGGTTATGGGGGTACTCATAATGGAACCAGCTCTTATGCGTCTATAGTATAGGGGCTTAGAAAGATGCCCTGCTCTTTTACATTGCATAAGTAGCAAAAAAGTAAATAATTCATCTTCATGCAAAATGCCTTCGTAAAAAGACAGATTACAGTCGATTAAGCTGACCTTTCTGATATAAAGAAACTGCACAGCAGATTTGTAATCCGAATTGCGAACCATCTTAGCGAATAGGCTTTTCCCGTCATATACATTATCGTACCTGCCTTTACGAATGTAACGACAATTGTCTGCATCGCGTCTTCCATCTTCACCTATGACAAAACCGTCGAATAAGACCACATCAAGGTCATCTTCTTTTGCTTTATTATGTAATTGTTTGATAGTGTTTTCTGCTATATAATCATCACTATCGAAAAAATACACATATTCACCTTTTGCCATTGCAAGGCCACTATTACGTGCGGCAGAGAGGCCACTGTTTTTTTTATGTATAACCTTAACACGTGAATCAAGAGCCGCATATTTATCACATATTTGTGGACAGTTATCTGGGGAACCGTCATCTACTAAAATTAACTCTATATCCTTATATGTTTGTTTCAAAGCACTATCAATACATATGTGCACGTACTTTTCAACCTTGTATATCGGTATGATAATGCTGACCAAATCGTTAATGATATCTATATTATTCATCTCACTATTGTTTTATCTTCTACATTATTGTTATATGTAAAGTAATTTTTTCGTTTTTTCTTTCAACAATAATTTATCTGCACAACATAATTAATATAAACATTCGACTGCTGGTATAAAGAAGTTAGAAGTTATATAGTCTTCAGCAATTATCATCGAGATTTCTAAAGTCCGACAAAAAAACTACAGAAAACACGATCATAATTAAAGCCAAAATAAAGGCATCAAATGTCCCGATAAAGTTGACTAGGGTGTCAGTGTCAAGGCAAAGATCGCGGATAACCAACGAAGAAGAGCAACATTAGTGCAGTGTGACTGCAGGTCGCGAAATGTTCGTGGCTTATCAAGAAAAAGTATTATATAAGTATTGACCATATAATATAGATATATTTTTTTTACTTTCTTGTATAAAAAAAGAATTTCCTATTCCCTAAAATCCTTAAAAAGCTATCATTCAACTCCCCAATTTTTTTCTGTTTGTATTTAAGTCTTTTTTATAATTTTATTCTGACTGAATATTATTGGTACTTTCGATGAAACTCAGACATTTCTTTCCAGCCTGTCATAAATTATGCTGGTAAAAATTTTCTTGCCAGTGAGCGAAAACGTCCTGGTACCAATTCGATAATCAAGCGTCTGTCTTCACTTGACAGAACAAGCCAGACAGCTACAAGCCCAATTACTCCAAGTATAAGGGCTGATGCAGCCAGCGAAATTAATGTCGTCGGCTTTATTAAATAATTCATTAAATAACCAAGCCCTGTCAAGCCTGCCAGCATAACAAGGCCGATAACAGAGGATTTCATAAATATGTGCCATGGCCGCTTCAGTATGACAGCGGCATAGATCGGTGTGAACAGGGCATTCTTCAGAGTCAGCACAACGCCTCCGGCAATTGCAACTCCATAAACCCCCCATCTCAAATATTTAGCAAAGATTATGGCCAGCAAAAGATTTGCAATTCCCAGGATACAGGTAAGAATACCAGGCCACTTAACCTTATTCAAGGCTGTATTGATATTAAATAGGGGCCGAATACCAATATTAATGGTAAGATGGCATAGCATGATGGTCATAAGAGGTGCCAATCGACTAAATGATTCCCCGAGCCAGAGTCTCAGGATTGAAGAACTAAATGCACACAAAATGCTAATCGGAATAGCAAGTATCAAACACAGTACACGCACGGATACCTGGCTAAGACGAACAAGTTGTTTGACCTCGGACCGGGCATAATAGATGACAATCATCGGTCCCAACACACCCGATAAAACGATTCCCGCCTGTCTGATTAAGTTGGACCATTGTAGCACGGCCGCATAATCACCTGCTGCTTCGGCACTGATGAATCGATTGCAAACCCAAATATCAACTCGCAACAATAGCAGGAAGCCCAGATAGTTAACCAGCAGCCAGCCTCCCATGCCGACGATTTCCCGAAGTTTGCTCCAGTCATAATTGAGCGGATTTAGTTTTAGTTCAGGTGCGAATCTTTTTCCAATAATTGCCCTTATAATAGCACCAAGTACGACAACTGTAAGATCCGCATAGCCTACAAACCTCAATGCCGGACCATAGATTGCAAAGAGTATCAAAATTATGGTTAAGCGGCCGACTCTTTTTGTGATATCAAGTGTGCGTGAGATATCGAGCCGATTGTTTGCATAGATTGGCACGCCAAAGACGCTGCACAGCAATCCTATCAGGAAACTAACTGCACCGCAAATAAGCAGGATTATAGCATCTCGATATAACTCCGGCGGGATAGTAAATACACTGTTTGCAAAATAGATTATAAGTCCGAATATCGGAATCTGCAGCAGTGAAAGTGCGAGATAGGAGAAGAAGGCCGTGTTAAAGACACGATTTGCATCTTTATTGCCATCGCGCTGCAGAGCTATTGTGAGAAATCGTCCGACTGCACTGGAGACCGTTTGTGTCACAATACTTACATATTCAGTCATAGCTCCCGCAAGCGGGACCAAACCATAAGCTGCTCGTCCCAGGTGTTTGACAAGATAGGGCGTCAGCAGCAGGCCGACAATAATATGTGTTAGAAATGACAGTATTTGCAGGAACAAATTGCGGGGCAACTGGGACTTAAATTGCCTGGTTGTGTCTGTGCTGATGTTATCAGTGGTTGTCATAACTTGTATCTGCCTGTTATTCTATGAATCTATTATATTATTGTATTTGTAAGAGCAGGCATTAAAAATAAGGTATCCTATCCTTGGATTAAAGATATTTATTCTCAAGAAATCAATTCATCGTCTTTTAATATTAGAATCTGTTTCTACATATGTGTACTATCTGTAACTACAAAAGGCAACTGACTACTGACATCACAATAGTTGTCGTTCATTGCACAGCTTCGTATCTTGCGTTCTTCAAAATATACACGAAATGTGAGAAAAGCAGATGCCCATATACCCAAAGTATGTTCAAGCGGTGCCCAATGCTGTCCCGCTATACCACTTATAAGACTCGTCAGCATCAAAGACAGAGACAGCCCCCCAACTGCTGAACAAAGATGGTTTTTACTTATAAATAATCTTATTGAATAACATACAATTATTCCCCAAAGAAAGAATATAGGCAATGAGCCAAGTATCCCATTATCAAGTAATGTTTCATAGTACAAATTATGCGGGTGTTCAACAGCCTCATGCGGTCCATATTTTTCCAAAAGAAATTGCGTTAAGCCTGTACGCTGCATAGCTCGTCGTCCATGACCGATAACAGGCGACTCCCAGATTGTATCAACAACATGTGGCCAGAACAAATTTCTACCAGAAAGAACTGTCACTTCGTCAACTGTGGTTTCACCAGATATATCTGTCCGTCCAAATCCCTGTAACATGCGTGCGGTAGCATTTGGAAAAATTATAGGCAATAACACTATGATTACAGGTGTGAGAAGCAAATACTTACGCCACTTGATTATGCACATCAACAATCCGGTTGCTGCCCAGGCGGCATACCCTGCCCTGCCTCCCGTTGTAGCCTGTCCGAAAGCAACTATGCAAATAGCCACCAACGCTGGTAGTTTATATATTTTCTTGCGTATTAAAGGCAGTGAAGAAATCAATCCCCAGCATGCTCCGCCAAGTAAAACAGACAGGTCTGTAGCTTGATAACCAACTGATTCATTCAGCCCCATACGCGAGTGCATTATTACATAGGCATTCGAACCTATGGCCGCCTCAGGAGGCATATACCTGACCACCTGGACTGCTATCAGGAAATACATTACCAGCAAACAAACAAGAGCGATGACAACTCGCTTGCGGCTTCGACACCCGTCAAAGAGCAAAAGGCCGGGTAATACCCATTTAATCGTATTTATCAGCTCTTCACTAATCAGATTGCCGGTTGAATAACCCTGAAATTCGCCTCGGTCAAAAATAGCCCTTACGACGCCAATAACAATCACTCCTATACACATAAGCAATAATATGGCAATATGTCGCGGCATATCCCATATCAAACCCTCGCGACGCCGGTTAGTGAGCCAGGCTATGAAAATTACTGCGAACAAGACGTTCCATAGATTTAATCCCTGTATGCCCAGAAGGCTTTTCGGCATATCCCCATGTTCGATAACGGCCATTAGTAAAATAAGACCACAAAGACTCTTAAACCAGTCTTTCCATGCGTAGATACAAAGACTGAATACAAATATATATAAGGCTACAATGCGGATGCTCATATCAGAGACTCATTGCAACAATTGTGATTATATGTTGCATTTCTCCTTATGTGTGCCTGATTCAAGGTATTGCTAAGAACAGCAAATAATCTACCGATTTGAATAAAGCTTTCGGTCTTTTGTGAATGCATAAGAACGATTATTTCAGAGAGTGTATGAGAAACCCTTCTGTCATTTAGAGCGAATTAAGTAAAGCAAAGGGAGTGTAGATGCGAAGCACAATTTCGACCCTGCTACGAGAATCCGATAAAACGCAAATATCAGTAAATTCTTCGACTCGGCTGCGGCTCGCTCAAAATGACGTTCCTGTCTTCTCACAAACTTTCTCAAATATCCAATTAATCCCAAGATAGATGCTTACTCAAAATACTCCTTGGCTCTCCTTCTCCTGCCTGCAGTATTGTAAGGATGCAATTGCCTAAGCCTGCAAAATACATGCTTTGTTTTTCCTTTATTGCCGGATTCATCTCGATTTGTAATTTTAGCTACTGATTCAGGGGCAACGGCCTGTGTTGCTGTTGCTTCCGTATTCTCTGGTGTAGTTGTATCTTCTACTTCCGCAGACAGATTTTCCGGCTCTGCAGAGTCTTGCAGTTGTGTATCCGTTTCTGTTTCCGGTGTATCAGATGTGTCACCGCTCTCAGTGCTTTCTGCGGTAGAAAGCGGAACAATTCTTGAGACCTGCGATGTAAGGTCAAAACCAATATCTATGCCATAAAGCGTATAAAATCTGTCGAATACCGCCTGGACATCCGGAGACATACCCATCGTGAGAGCCGGACTGTTTTCCTGCAGGTTGAAATCACCATTTTCCGGATCAACAAATAGTGGATTAGCTTCAATACAACCACAACATTTATTTGGCTCTCCTGCTACAAATGCTGCCAAAGTGCTATAAGTAGAATATTTCCCCCATTTTATACCGCCCGTGCTGTCATAAAACAGGTTATTCTCAATAGGCGTATTATCTGCATTGCTGTCCAAACCGATAGATACCCAATAAGGATTACCAGTACTTTGTGTACCAGGCACGGTGCAAAAGATATTATTGTAAAGTGCATACTGTGAGCCTGTTGCCTCGCTGTCAGAAGATGCTAAAAAACCCGTTCCGCAGTTGTAGATTGTATTAAACAGACAATAGGCGTTTTGCTTTCGGTATGTATTAACGAACTGCTTGGTGATGTCATGGACGAGATTTCCTATTATATATACATCACTTACAGTTTCTTCATCTTCAACCCTTATCGCTCTTTCCGCATCGTGAATACGATTGAATAACACCCAAGTTCGTTTTGCGTTTTCATTACAGGGCAAAAGGGCGGTTCCGTCACAGCTATGCGGTGTTCTCAGGTTCGGGTCATTGCCATATATTCTTTGGTACAATCCATAATCATAAATATCATTCTGAGATATAATAACATCTTCGCATTGCTTCAGGTCGATGGCATTTTCCCTGTCCCCGTGCATTTTGTTTCCGGCGATATAGATATATTGTCCGCTGCCCACCTGCAAGGCATCTCCATCCTGTGCAGCTATATGGTTGTCCAATACCCATATTCTCGTTCCGCTGGCAATAGCAATACCATGAACATCGGAACCTGCGCCCTGTTCGACATAGCCGTTGTGATGGATATAATTGTCATAGACTACTATATCCTCTGCGCCAATCACATGAACGATTCCGCCACTTCCTGTGCCGCTATGATGAAATTCATTATTCCTGATGGATATATGGTCACGGGTAGGATAGCTATCATGGACAAAAAAAATGAATTTTCCCGTAACCTCGACATCTTCAATAACCATATAAGAACCGTCAATACGCATAATCAAATTAAAGAAAGGCTCATCTACGCCTCGTACAAAAACGGGATATTCTTCCGTACCCTGACCGTTAATAAAACCGTAACTGTCACTATAAGGCGCCCCTCCTGATTTATACGTCCCCCTAACCTCAACTACACTACCGGCAGGAATTGGGTTTGGTATAGTCCTTCTTGGTTTTTCAGGACTACCGTAAGGATTATTTGTATTCGTCGCATTGGGATTATTATAATCCACATAATGTGTATAGTATCCACCCCCTGAACTTTCGCAATAAGTCAAAGATGGATTTCGATTATTCGGGGCATCATACATCCGGTATGTTTCATCAATTCCAAATGGCGGCGTTGGTATTCCTACCCACGAATCAGCATCATCTAATGAACTTGCATGGGCAACTAAAGTTAATATCATAAACAAAGTTGTCATAGCGTGATTTCCTCCCCCCAATGATATAAGATGAATCTTCTACTATTAAAAATCTAATAAATCAACATATGATTTACAAATGCAGTCGGTTAATTTGTATGAATTTAACAATTCAAATACAAATGACTGATAATATCTAAGTTTGAGGATTATACATACTGATATAAATAGTTCACTTAGGTTTAAAATTCATATAACTATAATTAATCTTAAATAGTGAAGAAAGATTAGTGACGGTTTTCCAGATATTTGGATACAGAATATAAACTATATAGATTTTTTTACACAAGCGAAACTTTCCACAATTTTATGCATATCTTCTCCATAAATGTTAACCGTTATTTCGTTCAGACTGATTTCTTTCTAAAATCGCCGGGCCATGCATGAAGTATCCATCCCATGTGATAGGGACGACTCTCATAATCGATTGAGACTGGCGGAAATATCATGTTAAGGCCCGGCAGCCGAAATGAAGGGTGCAATCGGCTAACGGTAGCCTGTAAACCACGGACAAGTCTGCGAGGCTCACGTCGGGTAACCTTGCGCCATATAACGTTTCGTTCCATATCAATCAGTGACTGCGGAATCTCCGGCGGGTTGGTCAACCATCGCAGACTTTTCTTGATTGATTCAGAATAATCCCGGCCTGTTGCCTGAAACAGTGCAAACAACGCCATCGGAGCCATCGAATCCTGATGCACCGAATAAACAGGAAAACGCTCTAATACACGACCTGTTCGCACATCGAAGTGCCACCACCACTGGCCCTGAAGTCCCTGTAGTTGACACATACGTTCGGCACAACTACACGCAATCTTGGCTGCCTGGGAATCTCCGGTCGCCAGATGGTAATAGGACAGCGCCTGGATTGGATATACCAAATCCGCAAAACAGCACACATGATCACGAAGTAAAAATAGACTTTTCCTTGAAGGATTATGAGGAAAAAGGCCCGATTCAGGCTTAAAAGAACCCATCAGGACATCGGCAATTCTTTTTGCATGAACCATATCGGTAGCCTTACTACCATTAACAACCAGAGCCGTCAATGCCCAAGACAGTTCAACCGTCGGATATATCCCCTTTGTCGGGTCTATGAGCCTCAGCGTATCCACAGCCTTGTG
>Ga0315545_1002076_pt1 | contig 18539 bp, 16 predicted proteins | sample SalMarSW160210MG_FD_203096 | JGI IMG/M metagenome (GOLD analysis project Ga0315545, IMG submission 203096) | Salt marsh sediment microbial communities from the Plum Island Ecosystem LTER, Massachusetts, United States - Salt Marsh Sediment SW1602-10 ...
ACCCCATCCCCGCTCATTAGCTCCATATACTCAAAGGCATGGGTGTCCGCATCAGTCAGGGGTCAGAAATACGATGACAGGGGAACTGTACCTTGCAGACATCATCGTCACGCCGGAGCTCTACACCGGACTCGTGTTCATGCATTCGATCGGCTACATCTTCTGGCAAAACGACATCGTCCGAATTTGGTAATCGATAAATGTAAATTTGCTATGATTTCGATTCTTCCTGACATAGTTTTAGAGCGATGGCCTAATAATACCTTAACCGATAAAAATGCACGAACATATCAACTCAGACTGGCAATTCCGCTGCGCTCCATTGCTGCAAATCGGCTTGGGCTTTGGACAGAACAGAAGCGGGTTGTTGAATTTGGTTCTTGACATATAAATCATTGTAATTACATTGCGTACACACTTCGAACAAACCGGGATTATGGATTTTGGCGTAATAGAGATGGGAAAAAACCAGACCATGTTTGATTATACTACCTGACGAAATGAACGGTAATTATTGCCTCAATGAACTCGGCCTGCAGGGATTATCACACGCGCGTTAGCAGCCGCTCGGAAAGTCCAGGCGCCGTGAATCATTGGCAATAATCGTCGGCCAAAAATTCCTGTGAAGCTTTTTTTGTGGACAGCAGCGATTTCTCTTGATAAAAAATCTTTCTCAAGTATTATCAGGGAGAACAGGTGAGATGGTAATGAGGGAAAGGGTATTTATCCTCATCGAGGGTGAATACGTATGCGTGTTGTATGGACAGTTCTCTAAACCGTGAACTCTACCTTCTTCTAATGTTTAAAAAACTCATCAGGGAACAGCATGGCAAAACGAGAAGACATCCACAAAGTCCTTATCATCGGCTCAGGCCCTATTGTTATCGGACAAGCCTGTGAGTTTGATTATTCCGGAACACAGGCGTGTAAAGCGCTCAGGTCGATGGGATATGAAATCGTCCTGGTCAATTCCAATCCGGCTACCATCATGACCGATCCCGGGATGGCTGATTATACCTATATTGAACCACTGAATGCACCCGTATTAACCGAGATCATCGCAAAAGAAAGGCCCGACGCCCTGCTTCCCAACCTTGGGGGACAAACCGGGCTTAACCTGTCTTCAGAATTGCACCGGTCCGGCGTGCTTGATCGCTATGGCGTACAGGTGATCGGGGTGAATGTTGATGCCATTGAACGCGGCGAGGACCGCACGGCCTTTAAATCCACGATGACCCGGCTGGGTATTGCCATCCCCCGCAGTGAAGCCGTCAACAACCTGGAGGATGCAGAAAAGATCGCCACTGAACTGGGATACCCGGTTGTCATTCGTCCCGCCTATACAATGGGAGGTACGGGGGGCGGATTGGTTTATAATGTGGAAGAACTCCGTACCATTGCCGCACGCGGACTGTCGGCAAGCATGGTGCATCAGGTCCTGATTGAAGAATCGGTGCTGGGCTGGGAAGAGCTGGAGCTCGAAGTCGTTCGTGATTCCAAAAACCAGAAAATAACGGTCTGTTTTATTGAAAATGTCGATGCAATGGGAGTGCATACGGGCGATTCCTTTTGTACCGCCCCTATGCTGACGATTTCTTCTCAATTGCAGGGCACGCTTCAGCGGTATTCCTATGCCATTGTTGACGCTATCGAAGTGATCGGAGGTACCAATATTCAGTTCGCCCATGATCCAAAAACAGGGCGGGTTGTGGTGATCGAGATCAACCCTCGCACATCACGCTCATCAGCGCTTGCCTCGAAAGCCACCGGTTTTCCCATTGCTTTTGTTTCCGCCCTCCTTGCCGGCGGGCTGACCCTTGACGAAATCCCCTACTGGCGGGATGGCAGCCTGGAGAAATACACTCCTTCGGGCGATTACATTGTCGTGAAATTTGCCAGGTGGGCATTTGAAAAATTCCGTGGGATTGAGGATAGGCTGGGAACCCAGATGCGGGCCGTAGGGGAAGTGATGAGCATCGGCAAAAATTACAAGGAAGCCTTTCAAAAAGCCATCCGCTCACTGGAGATCAATCGCTACGGCCTGGGATTTGCCAAGGACTTCAATGCCCGGTCTAAAAAAGAATTGCTCGCCATGCTGAGCGTTCCCACCAGTGAACGCCAGTTCATCATGTATGAGGCGCTTCGCAAGGGGGCACCAATTGAGGAATTGCATGAAAAAACGCATATCAAGCCGTGGTTTATCAACCAGATGAAAGAGCTTGTCGGCCTGGAAGAGGATCTTCTTAAACACAAGGGAAAAATGCTGCCCAATGAGCTGATAATCAAAGCCAAGAAAGACGGCTTTGCAGACAAATATCTTGCCGGGCTTCTGCACATGCCCGAGGAACACATCCGCACCCAACGCCTGTCACTGGGCCTTTCCGAAGCATGGGAACCGGTCCCGGTGAGCGGCGTGGAAAACGCCGCCTATTATTTTTCAACCTATAATGCACCGGATAAGGTGACCGTAAGCATGCGAAAAAAAATCATGGTGCTGGGCGGCGGCCCCAACCGGATCGGCCAGGGAATTGAGTTTGATTACTGCTGCGTGCATGCCGCGTTCAGCCTCCGTGAAGCCGGATACGAGTCTATAATGGTGAATTGCAACCCCGAAACAGTTTCCACGGATTATGATACATCTGACAAACTCTACTTCGAGCCTCTTACGGTGGAGGATGTGCTGAGCATTTATAAAAAAGAGCATCCCGAAGGGGTGATCGTTCAGTTTGGCGGCCAAACACCCCTGAATATAGCCGCCGAGCTGGAAAGGGCCGGCGTTATCATTCTCGGTACGTCGCCTGAAACAATCGACCTGGCGGAAGACCGGGACCGCTTTAGAAAAGTAATGCAAACGCTGGGCATCCCCCAACCGGAATCGGGTATGGCCAGCACCCTAGAGGAAGCCCTCGAGATTGCCGATCGGATAGAGTATCCTTTAATGGTTCGCCCCTCCTATGTGCTCGGCGGGAGGGCCATGGAAATCGTTCTCGACCGGGGCATGCTGGAACACTATATTGCCGTTGCTGTTGATGTTTCACCCGAAAGGCCCATTCTCATCGATAAATTCCTGGAAAATGCCCTTGAATGTGAGGCGGACGCAATTTCCGACGGTACAACCGCCTTTGTCCCTGCCATTATGGAGCACATTGAATATGCCGGCGTTCATTCGGGTGACTCGGCCTGCGTGATACCCCCTGTGGACATCCCGGAAAAGCACAGGGAGACCATTTATGACTATACAAAGAAGATCGCCCGTGAACTGAAAGTTGTCGGACTGATGAATATTCAGTATGCCATTCATGAGGATACCGTGTATATCCTCGAAGCTAATCCCCGTGCTTCACGTACCGTACCCCTGGTTTCAAAAGTATGCAACATTCCTATGGCAAAGATCGCTACTCAGATCATGCTCGGTAAAGGTCTTTCTGATTTTCGCCTGCATAATAAAACATTCAAACATTTTGGTGTAAAAGAAGCCGTACTTCCTTTTAACATGTTCCCTGAAGTGGACCCTGTGCTGGGCCCTGAAATGCGGTCCACAGGCGAGGTCCTGGGGCTGGCGGAATCGTACGGCCTTGCTTTCTTTAAATCGCAGGAAGCGACAAAAACGCCCCTGCCGCTGGAAGGCACCGTGCTGATCACCATCGCCGACAGGGATAAACCGCGCATTGTGGAAGCCGCCAGAAGGCTGGAAGAGCTAGGTTTTCAAATTCGTGCTACAAAAGGAACGCATCGGTTTCTGGCAGGTAACGGCATCCAATCTTCACAAATCAAAAAAATAAACGAGGGGCGCCCCAACATCATTGACGCCGTTAAAAACGGTGAAATACAGCTTGTGATCAATACACCAAAAGGAAAATTCAGTGAGGTGGACGATTCCTATATCAGGAAAGAATCCATTAAACACGGCATTCCGTATATCACCACTACTTCGGCCGCAAGAGCAGCTGCACGTGGTATCGAAGCCAGAAGAAACGGGAAAGCACCCATCATGTCGCTTCAGGATTATCATAAGGGTATTGTTTGAAAAGTGGATTTGCCTTGTTACTGTGAATGGTAAACGAAATAAGGGGCGATGGCCGATCAGTTAACAACCGTAGGCACGCACCGCACCTTCAATAACGCCGCCCCCGCATCTCCTGAATGGGGACGATTCATGGCAACCCAGGCGCAAATCATCTTCTCTTATTCATTTGCTGCAGGCGGGCTCTGGATCGGAGAGACCGGCTATAAGCCCGGTGAGTATACCAAATTCGAATGGAAACCGAAGGACGATGAGCCAGTGATCATGGAAAAGGCATACCTCGCGCACACGAAGGAAGAAGGAGTCGTATGGAGGAGCACTCTTGTGGAAAAAGGAACGGGCGCAAATACAATACTCGGGTCTTACTGAAAGAAAGGATAATACCGAAAATATTGTTTAAGACTCCCCCAGGATTTTTCCCCCAGGGCCGCCCGCTCGTCGTTCATGGGCAGTTTAATAAACCCAAAAATGAAAAAGCCTTCATAGATTTCTTTCATTCCCTTCCCACTGCTTTCTGAGCACCAGAATCAACACGAATGCCGCAATCAGATAAAAGAATCCGGTAAACAAAAATGTGTGCCGGAGGCCTATGGCATCCGCAACGATTCCGCTCACCCAGGGACCGGTGAACATTCCAACTGCATACACCGACTGATGAATCCCCATTGCAGTGGTTCTGAGGCTTCGGTCGACCTTCTGAATGCTCATTCCGGCAAGTATTGGATACATTATTCCGAAGGCAAACCCCATGCACACCGTTCCGGCGAAGAGAAAGGAAAGGCTCGGGGCCCGGGAGATGCACAGAATTCCAAAAAAGAAAATAAACACACCGCTGAAAAGAAAGGAGAAAGGTTTGGCTCTTTTAAGAAAAAACGTGTTCAGCAAGTTCCCTGAAGTGATTGCCGCGATGTTGAGGCTTATGAGCATACTCTTCACAACGTCGGACGCCCCCAGCTCCTGTGCGAGAATCGGTAAAAACCCGAAGGTCACGGCCCAGTCTCCATAGTGCACAACAAAGCTGAGCATGGAAGGCAAAACCACGTCTTTTCTGAGGAAAAGCCCTGCAATCGACCGAATTGAGAGTCCGGCTCCGGGCTGTCTTTTTTCGCTCACAAGGCTCATCAGTATGATCGCAACAGCCCCTGTTACACCTGCGCAGTAATACGCAAGTGAGTTGCCTCCAATTCTGTTGAGAAAACCGTTCAGGCTCGTTGCAACCATCCTCCCGACGGATGATGAGAATGTGAGTAGCGAGCTTGCCAGTATCGCCTGATCCGGCTCGAAAAAAGTACTGAAAACAACGAGAAGAGGAACCCATGTTGCCGCTGCAATACCGGTGAATGCTCTTCCCGCGGTAAGCATTCCCAAAGAGTTTCCCGCCCCCATCATGACGGCACCGAATGCGGCCATAAAAAGCCCGGCCATGATAAGCGGTTTTCCCCTCCCTGTGCAGTCTACTGCAATTCCCATGGGAAGCCTGCTACATGCCATCCAGAGGCCGTACATCGACAGGACGAACCCAACCTTTGAGAGTAAAACTGTTTTTGTTCTGATGTAGGTGGGAAGCGTGGGCACATACAGATAAAGGGCCACCCAGAAAAGAAAAGTAACCACAATAAAGACAGTTTTTGATTTCATACGCTCGTCAAAAAACATCAAAGCCGGTTTTTCCACCTTTTCTTAAGCCGGTCGTAGGATTTCATGAGCTTTTCAATGGTGAATGGCCTCCCGTGACCCGGGTAAAAAATGCCTACAACCGGTTTCGATAAGTCTCTGCCAGCTTTCCAGCAGTGTGTGCACATCGTTGGCAAAGGGTGGAAAAACGGTGTGTACCCGTTTCTGAGAAAATCAGCTTCCTCTTTGTGCGCCATGATCTTCGCAGCACTCTTTTGTTTGAACTCGGAAAGGCCTCCCACGTGGTCGTAGTGCGTGTGGGTCAGCACGATGTGGGTGAGTTCGCGGTATAAAAGGTCTTTCTGTTCCAGTACGGCCGCAAGGCTTTTCGGATTTTTTTTATTCCCCGCATCAACGAGAACAGCTCCTTTCCCCCATATGATGAGATAGGCATGAGAAGATCCAAGAGGAAGAGAAACGATCGAATACAGACGTTTTTTCTCCATTTCCAGTCCTCGCGTTTTTATTCCCGCTCAGCTCCGGCACCGTGCGCGTGCACATCCCGCGCATTGAGGCTATACCCGGCTGAGGAGTTTACGGGACCACTCCACAACAGGCACAAGCCGTTTTGGACACAGTTTTTGCAGCTCGCCATCCGAAACCCAGCGGTACTCGTGGTGCTCCGGTGCACCGATCTCCGGATTGACGGAAAAAGAAACCTCTTTAGTGTTCGTTTCCGCAATGTAGTAGCGGGCGATCTTTTTCCCCCCGCTGTAGGGCTGTGTCTCTCTATATCTGTGTCCCCACGGGAAACGTAAATCAGTGATTCCGGTTTCCTCCGCGGTCTCACGTATTGCGGCCTCGAGCGGCTCTTCTCCCTCTTCAACGACCCCTTTGGGAAAATCCCAGTTTCTGTATGCCCGAAGAAAGAGGTACCGCCATTCATCACCCTGTTTTCTCACTACAACGATACCTGCTGAAAGCACCATCTGTCAGCTCCGGATTTCACCACTATAGCACGGCGGTCGAATCAGGTAAAGCATCCATGTGCCCGACAGCCGCTGCTCAAGATCATTTTTCTTGACCGCCTCACACCTTTCTGTATACCGTAAGATGAACCGGAGGAGAGGACGATGAGAAAAAAATCCTTGACGATTGAAGAGGTAATCGGGCGTATCGACGAGTGGAAAAACACCCCGGTCAGGTGCGAGAGGATTGATGAGCGAATAGTCAAAATCATCACCCAGTGCCTGTTCTTCGTCCGTGATTGGATGGCTGAAACAGTCTTCCGTGTGAAAGAGGACGGCCGCTCCTGGATCCACTTCCATCGCAGGTACGTTTCTCTTATCCATGGCAAAAACCACGTGCTCGCGTGTCAGTTTTCTCATCGTGCCGGCTTTCTCTCAATTTTTCCCCCTACCATACATACATTTACGAATTGTCGTCAAGAAAAATGAGGAATTGAGATACGGGAAAATATTGTTTTGAGTACTGTTTACTCCTTTACCGCACCCATTGCGAGGCCCCGGACGAGATATTTCTGAACGGAAAGTGCGAGAAAGAAGACAGGAATGATCGCCAGAACAACAAGTGCGGATATTTCTCCCCACATGATTTTCGTCGGCGACTGAAATGCGGCGAGCTGTGCGGTTACCGTCTTTGCCGATTCTCTGGTGAGAATAAGCGCAAACATGAACTCGTTCCAGCAGAATATGAAACAGAATATTGCGCACACTGCGACTCCCGGAGCGATAACCGGTAAAACCACCCTGATGAGCGACATAAGCCTCGAACACCCATCCACGAGCGCCGCATCCTCGATATCCTGGGGAAAATCCTGTATGAACCCTATCATAAGCCACACCGCGAACCCGACATTGAACGGCAGATACACGATGACGAGCCCCCAGTAAGTGTCTATCAAATGAAGCTTCCGCAAGAGAAGAAAATACGGGATGACAACCGCAATGGGAGGCAGCATTCGTTGTGAGAGGATCCAGAAGGAGAGGTTTTTCTGACCGATCTTGAACCGTGCGATTGCATATGCCGCGGGAATGCTGATCAGGAGAATGAGAATGGTATTGAGCGACGAAACGATCGTGCTGTTTATCAGATATTTCAAACCCGACGTCCATGTAAAGAGCATGTATCTGTAGTTGGCGAGCGTCGGCTCCCTGGGGATCCACACAGGCGGAAACGAGTAATACTCCCCCACTGTTTTGAATGACATGGAGAAGGTCCACACGATGGGAAAGAGCGCAAAAAACATCGCCATACCGAGCGCCAGATAGGTCAGCGCGTCTTTTACCGCAGCATTTTTTCTCATCTTCAACTCTTCCCCTTTATCAGCCTTATAAAATACGTGCAGAGAATCACGGTGATGATCAACACGAGATAGGAGAGCGCAGAACCGAATCCCATCCTGAACGCCCGGAAGCTCACGAGATAGGTGTACATGCTGATCGTTTCGGTTGTCCCGCCCGGTCCGCCCATGGTGAGAACGAACACCACATCAAAGAGCTTTATGAGATCCATGATTCTCAAAAGAGCTGCGACCATGAGAGTGTACTTCAGCATTGGAAGTGTGATATAAAAAAATCGCTGTACCGGGCTAGCCCCGTCAACCTCCGCTGCCTCCATACATTCCACCGGAACAGCTTGAAGCCCTGCGAGGATCATCATCATCATAAACGGTGTCCACTGCCATACATCGGTGAGGATAACTGCGAATTTTGTCAAGCCCGGGGTGCTCAACCATGTTATCTGTCGAGTGATCCCGAAATAGGAAAGCAATCCATTAATTGGTCCGTACTTCTCATGATAGAGCATCCTCCATATGAGGCCCGAAGTAAGCGGAGGGATTACAACAGGCAGGATCAGCAAAACGGTTATGAGCCTCTTCCCGCGAATCTCTCTGTTCAGAAGCAGTGCTACGGCGAGACCGAGGATCGTCTCGAGGGCGAGTGCAGGAATCGCAATGGTAAAGGTATTGTACAGAGAACGCCAGAAACGCTTGTCATGAACAAGAATCTCATAATAATTTTTCAGGCCGATAAACTCCGGTTTCTCGAGCGCCGTGAGCCGCATATTTGTGAGGCTCACGTACAGAGAGTAGAGCAGAGGGAAAATCGTTATTATCACGAGAAGCATGATAACCGGGAGAAGATAATTGTACTTTCTCAGCGTGTTCCGTGAAACCATACAGTGATCCTCTACGTGAAAAGAGCCGCCCCCGGTACTGTGCCGGGGGCAGTGTATCGAACCTGTGCAAAAAAAGGCCTTTGGAAGGGAATCACAGCTTCTGCATCGCTTCCAGTTGTGCCTGCCAGTACTTCTTTTGGCTCTCTCTTCCCAGCCTGTCGGTGATCTCCTCCCACGCCGCTGCAGCGTCATCGAGCGCCTGTTTTGAGGATTTCTGACCGGCAAGCGCCTTTGTCAGCTCGTAATCGAGCACGTCATAGTACTCCGCGGAACCTGGAATGATGATATCAGGGAATCCTTGTTCGATTGCCTCAACAATGGCGTTGAGATATTTGTCCACACGCTTCCAGTTTGGATATTCTTTTCTAAACTCCTCCACAGCTTCAAACTGGGAATAGCGGTAGGGATCGATCGTCGTATCTTTGACCACGAGCGGGAGCCCTGTCTCAATATCAGAGAAGTAGTGGAGAAAGTGAACCGCCGCATCCTTGTGCTTCGAGTATTTCGGAATCCCCATGGACCATCCTCCTGCGAGCAGGCACACGTCGCCCGGGCAGGTCGTATAATCCAGTTTGTTCAGGATCTCGGATTCATCAGGATTTTCAGCAGCCCTTCCGTTGCATGTCCACTGCTTGCACATCGCTATGTCCCCCTTGACGAGAGCGGTCCTCACCTCCATGTAGGAGTAATTGAGAGCGCCCGGCGGCTGAAACTGGAGCGCATCGATCATGTTCTCGACAGCTTTGACTCCTGCCCGCGAATTGATGAGCGGTGTCATGTTTTCGTCAAAATAATTCTTGCCGCCCATCACAATAAACCTGTCGACAAACCACCAGTACATCCGCCCGCGCTTGAGGTACTCCGCGGTCCCATACTCGACTTCGCCGTCATTGTCCCAGTCCCATCCTGTGAAAAACTCCGCAACATCAAGGTACTGCTCGTAGTCCTTCGGAGGTAAAAGCTCATACCCGTACTGTGCTTTGAACTTACGCTTGTACTCGGGATTGTTGAACGCATCCGCCCTGTAGTAGAACATGTGCACGTCACCATCGGAGCATGTCGCATACCATGTCCCCTTCCAGCTCAGGTAAATCTGCTGAAACGCAGGGAGCACGTCATCGAGGTGGAAATTCAAATTCCACTTGTCAGCGAGAGGCTCAAGAGGCGCAAGATGGGGGCTGTAATCCGCAATGTTGGAAGCGTTGAACTGTACCACATCGTACGCGTCGCCCCCTGCGGTAAGCTCGATCATTTCTTTTTCGTAAATCGCCTCCGGCGCAATCTCAACGACGTTCACCTTGATCCCATAGGTTTCGAACAGCGCGTCCTCAATCATGTAAATTGACGCTGATTTTGGCTCACCGTGGGCCGCGATGGTGATCGTTTCACCTGAGAACGGATATTTCTTCGCTTCGACTTCTTCTTTTCCACCCTCGGCGAATACACACACCGCCGTGACCAGGACGATGAGCAAAACCCCAGCAATACACACGAATCTTTTCATCGGTGTACCTCCTTTCTAAAAAAGATTGCATATTGTCAGCCTGCGGCTATTTTCACCGCCCGTTGTAATTCGATAGATACAGTGGTAAATCCCGAAAAAAACAGGTATTTTGCGTGATTGAAAAAAATGCAGGATATTCGGTTTTGCTGCGCCAATATAAATCACACCATTTTTACATCGAATGGAGCAGAATCACACGGATAAACATATTGACCTTTTTCAGAATACACCCGGCGATACACCCATGTCAAGCTGTATCTCTTTTTTCTTTTATCCGTAAAAAGCCGCAGCCATGAATGTCACGAGAGATTGATGAGCGCTGTCAACAGACTGGTCATATTTGAGAAGCCTTCCGCTTTGCGCTTCGATGAGTTTGAGAAGCGAGTAGATGGCAGGTACTCCGCACACATTGCGCCGGTCGTTCTCCTGCTTTATGAGAGAGAAAAATTTTTCTGCGTCGCGTTCGAGTATATACTGTATCATGTTCATGTCCTGTTCTTTCGTCCAGCTCAGCAGGTCCTGGCTGATGGTGAGGTCCTGTCCAAACTGCCTTCCGAGATGGCTCAGGTCAACAGATGCGATACAGAGCGCCTGCTCACCTCTCTGCTCGAGCGCTTCTCTGAGCGCGGAGATGAACTCTACGAACTCGTGATTTTTTTGCGGTATTTTTTCGTATATTTCGTCATTGAACGAACAGAGTATGGGAACGATCCTGATATCCTCGTTTTTCGGGAAGAGAAAACGAAGAAACAGGGCCTGGAACTCAACAGAGTGCTCTCTTTTGTGAACCAGCTCATCCTCAAAGAAATCGGTTTTACAGTGCTCAGATACGCTGCGGATAAAATCCCTGTCTGCGGGGACCTTCCCAAGAGGTGTCGCGAAATCCTTTTCGGTCAGTACGAAACACCGTCTTGTTTGCACGTGGGATATGCCCAAAACCACAAACGTTGTCGCAGAACTCCCTTTCAGAAGCTCTGCATAGCTCCACGCAAAGCAGGATCCTCCCCTCCGGATGTCGATGTGTGGGGCAATGACCCCGCGAATCTTTCCGCCGTGCGCCTCCGGCGTGGGAAAACCCGGGCCTTCCGGCGGCTCGAACACGCCTTCGAGCTGCTTTTGCAGGGCGTCGCGGTTTTTTTCGTAGGAGATTCCCGCGTGAGATGCCTCCCTGACCCCAGCGCTTCTGAACGCGTCTTCAATTTTTTTCTTTTCCCTGCGAAAACGCTCGTTTTCAAGAAAGAGACAGTTGTCGAGTGTTTCTATTATTTCGCGTACCTTGCTGCTGAACAAAAGCTCTCCGTACTTTCTGGTGAATGCAGTCTGTATGTCGAGAATCGAGCGATTACCGTCAAAGAGGGATACAATGAATATGAGGTCTCTGGGGAGGAGCGCAAGCTTTTCTGAAATGCCCTCAGGGTCTCTGATGCAGATGAGGTCGTTTTGCGCAGGAACCGCCTCCAGAGGGCGGAGCTTGGGGTAGTCGTTTTCGCGCGGATCAGTGCTCATTTTTTCGTGGCACTCCTGCTTCACACTGCAAAAACAATGTCACGATCCTGCTGTTTTGTCCATATTTTTCTCCGCCCGTACAGTGAGCTCAGAGAGGCCCGAGCGAAAACCCGATTCGTGCACCGAGACCGGAGAGGTCTACTTCTTCGAAGACGGGCAGGTCCTTTATCGCGTCCTTGAGGTTCCTTCTCACTTTCGCATTGTTGTAGTACCCTTCCACAAAGAACGCGGAGCTCTCCCCCAGGTCAAACGAGAGTCCTGCGCCCAAGAGCCAGGTGAACCCCCCGTACCACCGCGTGTCTTTCACCTTTGTCGCAAAGTTCTGCTCCCTGTTCCATAAAACCTCGTAGCCCACCCCGCCGTGCGCGAAAACCGTACCTTTCCACAACGCGGGAAACTTCGCCTTGAGCTCGAGCATCACCGGAAAGATGACCGTGTCGTATTGCACTTCTCTCTCATACGTGGTGACGGATGTACCACTCGGGTAGTCGGCATCGGCCACCTGCGTATCTTTTCTGTAGTTCCTGTAGAAAATATCGGCTCCCACACCGATCTCCACAGCTTCGTCGATCATGGTTCCCACAGAGCCGCCGAAGGCGAACCCGGCCCTTGCATCAGAGGGGGAAAAGTAGCTCGCGCGAATCGAGTACGCCCTGCCGCTTCTTGCGTACACCGATGTCCCGCTGAAAAAAACCCCTGCAATAAAAATCAGTGCGCACCAGAGTCCGATTCGCTTCATGTTTCTCTCCTCAGTCCTTGATTACATCAAAGTATAGCACACGTTTACGACTTCTGCCAGAAAACCGGTGTTCACCTGTTCATCTTGAAAGAATCATTGCCCACACCCGGTATTATCAGTATTTTAATTGAGTTAAACCAAAAAAAGAGAGAATGGTATGAGATTATCGTGCAAAAACTGCAAAGTTTTGTTGATGACTGTTACAAGCATAGTGTTTTTCACCGCGTCCGCTGTTCACGCGCAGACAGAAGCGCGCAGTGAAAATGTTGGTTCCGGCAAAGAAGTTGCCAGTGTAAACGGGACGCCGATATCCAAGACTGCATTCACCCGGCAGATGAACATTGCCCGTCAGCAGTTTCTCAGGCAGGGAATGATCCCCGATGAAGAACAGACGAAACGAATGCAATTACAGGTGCTGGAAGACCTCATCAGCAACGAGCTTCTCTACCAGGAGAGCCAAAAATATAGGTATACAGTAAAAAAAGGTGAGATAGAAAAACAATTTTCCGAAGTGAGATCGCAGTTTCCCGATGAAGCGCAGTTCAAGAACGCTATGGATGCAATGAATTACACAGAGAGTTCACTCAAAGACGATCTCGAACGGATGCTTGCGGTCGACAAGTTCATCAATGAAGAGCTCGTACAAAAGACCACGGTTACAGAAGGCGAGACTCTCGAGTATTATGAAAAAAACCCCGACTACTTTACGCAACCGGAGCAGGTGCGGGCGAGTCACATCCTGATTGCACTGAATGAACAGGACAGTGCGGAAAAGAGGGAGGCTGCACTTGAAAAAATCACAGAGGTGCAGGCGAAACTGAAATCCGGTGAAGATTTCGCCTCCCTTGCCGAAAAGTACTCCGAAGGGCCCAGCAGTAAACAGGGCGGCGACCTTGGATTTTTTCAGAAGGGACAGATGGTAAAGGCTTTTGAAGATACGGCCTTCGCTCTCAAACCGGGAAAATTAAGTGATGTCGTTGAAACCAGTTTCGGCTACCATCTGATCATTGTTACCGACCGAAAAGAAGAACTGACCGTACCCTATGATTCAGTGAAAGAGAAAATCCTACAGCATCTACAACAGAAAAGAGTCATGGCAAAAGCCGATGTGCTCCTCGATTCTCTGAGAGAAACGGCAACCATTACACGTGACCCTTCAGTTGTCGAGGGAAACGGGAAAAGCTCTTACGAGGAAAACTGAAAACACATCACGTGTCTCGAAGCGCACCCCTCGATATATTTTTTAAACAAAGTCGAAAGGAGTGCATTTTCTTGAACACACTGCTCATCTACCACTCCGAGCATCACGGGAACACAGAGAAGGTTGCACAGGTGATTGCCTCCGCACTGAACGCCAAACTTGTCAGTTCCAGGGACATCGACTTCGATGATGTGAGTACATATGACCTTGTCGGGATCGGGTCCGGGGTCTACTACGGCCATTTCCACCAGGACCTGTTCAGATTCATCGACCGGCTTCCCTCACAGATCAGGAGAAAGGCATTCGTATTTTCCACCACCGGGTCAAAATCCTACGGCGAAAGAGCGAACAGCTCTGCAAAACTGAAGCTGAAGGATAAAGGGTTCGATGTGGTGGGAGAGTTCACCTGTCTGGGGTTCGATACCGCTCTCTCCACTGAAGGAATCAACAGGGGAAGGCCCAGTGCCGAGGATTTGAATGCTGCAGAAACCTTTGCCCGCAGTCTGATGGGAAAATAAAAAGTCCATGCCCATGATATTACACTATTATTTTACGCTCAATCTGCGCTTATATTGTTTATTGTAAAACTATACAAAAGGGAACCACAATGAAGCCTGGACGACTGATAGCTTTCGTTTTCATAGTGGTATTCGGTTTCACTTCATTCGGCTGTCAGAGTGTTCGAAAAACCGCCGTCACGGAATCTGACGCGAAGCCCGCCCCCACACCAAAACAAACAGGTGAATCAGGCAAAACAAGAAACCGTCTTCAGGAAATCATCCAGATCGACCCTGCAGTCACAGTCGGCACGCTCGAAAACGGTTTCACCTACTACATACGGGAGAATCAAAAACCATTGAACAGAGCGGTGCTGCGCCTCGTGGTAAATGCCGGCTCGGTGCTCGAAAACGAGAACGAGCAGGGCATCGCCCATTTTGTGGAACATATGGCATTCAATGGAACAGAACACTTCAAAAAAACTGAAGTAATCGACTACCTCGAGTCCTTGGGAATCCGCTACGGACCCGACGTCAATGCCACGACCAGTTTTGACGAAACCGTGTACATGCTCGAGATTCCCACAGACAACATGGATGCAATGGAAAAAGGGCTTCGAATTCTCGCAGACTGGGCATATCTCGTGAGTTTCGAAGAAGAAGAGGTCGAACGTGAACGGGGCATTATTATCGAGGAGTGGCGGCAGAGAAGCGGTGCGCGCATGCGTATCATGGAACGCCACTACCCGGTACTTTTCAGGGACTCGAGATACGCGAAGCGGCTCCCTATCGGAAAGATCGAGATCATCGAAAACACAACCTCCGATGACCTCAAAGGATTCTACAGGAAGTGGTACAGGCCTGAGCTCATGGCAGTGATCGCGGTCGGTGACTTCAGGACTGAAACCATTGAAAAAATAATAAAACGCTTTTTCTCAAATATCCCGGTGCCCGAAGACGCTCCGAAAAGAACACTCTCCCCTGTTCCCAACCACGAAGGAACGCTCTTTTCGGTTGTCCAGGATCCTGAGGCCACTGAGTCAACCGTTGGCGTGTACATGAAGCACGATATACGGACAACGCGAACCCGTGAGGACTACAGAAACAACCTCGTTGAGTACCTTTTCACTGGAATGCTGAACAACCGGCTTGACGAGCTTTTGAAAAAACCGGATCCTCCGTTTACCAGCGCCGGAACGGGAAGAGGGGCGATTGTTAGAACAAAGGAGGCAGTCATACTTCAGGCAACCGTACCGGAAGGAGGAATCGAACGGGGGCTCGAAACGCTTCTGATCGAGGTGAAGCGTGTACAGGTGTTCGGGTTCACAACATCCGAGCTCGAGAGAGAAAAGAAAAACATTCTCCGCCTGATCGAGCAGTACTACCTCGAGCGTGAAAATACCCCCTCTCAGTCATTCGCTGCAGAATACCGTGGACACTTTCTTGAAAAGGAACCCATACCGGGAATAGAATACGAGTACGAGCTCTTCAACTTCTTTGTCCCTGAAATCATCCTCGAAGAAGTAAACGCGCTCGCGGAAAAGTGGATCACCGAGGAAAACCGCGTGGTGCTTGTGAGCGCGCCTGAGAAACATTCTTTAAGTGTTCCCGGAGAAGATGAACTTAAGCTCGTGTTTCAGGGTATAAAGGCTGCGTCTGTCTCTCCGTATGAAGACATGGTGAAACAATCCCCACTGCTTGCGAAAAAGCCGGATGCCGGCAGCATCGTCGAAGAAACCTTTCTGAAAGATATAGAAGTCACACACTGGATTTTATCAAACGGTGCGAAAGTGTTTCTCAAACCCACTCATTTCAAGCAGGACGAGATCCTGTTTGAAGCGATAAGCCCGGGCGGCCACTCCCTCGTCAGTGACAGTGATTATATCGCCGCCATCACCGCTCCCACAGCAGTCAGGGACAGCGGCATCGGTAATTTTAGCCGCACGGAACTCGAGAAAAAACTTGCGGGAAAAGTTGTTGATCTCACCCCCTGGATCGGGGAGGTGTACGAAGGAATGGGAGGGAACACGTCACCGAGGGACATCGAAACCCTTCTGCAGCTTGTGTATCTCGTGTTCACCGATCCGAGAAAAGATCCTGACGCATTCCTCGCTTACAAGGAACGGCTCAGAACCAGGTTCCAAAACAGAAGATCAGACCCACAGCAGGTGTTCTGGGACACGGTCAGATCAGCGCTCCAGCAAAACCACTTCAGGTCCCGCCCTCTCAGCGTGGAGATCCTGGACGAGATGAACCTCGACCGCTCGTACATGATATTCAGGGAACGGTTTTCCGATGCGGCTGATTTCAGTTTTATCTTTGTCGGTAACTTCGACATCGATTCCATACGGCCGCACGTGCTTACCTATATCGGAGGGCTGCCCTCTGCGAGAACGGAGGAGCGCTGGCGGGACCTCGGTATCGATCCGCCGGACGGTGTGGTCGAAGAGCGTGTGTTCATGGGGATAGAACCAAAAAGCCAGGTACAGATCGTGTTTTCCGACTCATTTGTGTGGAGCAGGGAAGCGGAGTTCGGTCTCGAGGCAATGGCTGAGGTTTTGGACATGCGGCTCCGGGAAAAGGTGCGTGAGGAACAGAGCGGGACATACGGAATATGGGTCTTCGCTTCCACACAGAAGTATCCTGACAATGAGTACAGTGTGTACATCGGTTTCGGCTGTGATCCCAACCGTGTCGAGGAACTTACAGAGGCCGTCTTTCACGAGATCGATTGGATACGGAAAGGCGCCATTGACGATATTTATCTGCAAAAGACAAAAAACCTTCTTCTTGGTGATCTTGAAAAGGCACAAAAGGAAAATGAATACTGGCTGAATGGTATCGCCACCGCGCTCAGGCAACGCCAGGACCTCGCAACGATTGCAATGAGGGAAAATCTGATCATGAGCCTGGACGCAGAGACCATCAGCGAGGCTGCGAGACGTGCGCTTACTCCGGATCAGTACATCCGGGTGGTCCTTTATCCGGAACAGAAACAGAGTACGCAGTGAATGCACTTCACACACGCTTATGAAACCTATTCGGCTCTACATCTTTGACATGGGTGGTGTTGTCAGCATCAACGGCCGCTTTGTCCAGTCGATCGCTTCGCACCTCGGAATGTCTGTGGCACAATTTTTCACGGTTGCGGGAAAAGATCCACACCGTCTCATGACCGGTGATCTCTCGCCGGATCAATTCTGGCAAAAGATTTCGCAGAAAACAGGAATACAAATCCAACAAGACCTCTTCAGAATCTATTTTCATCCTGTGCTGGACGAAAAAGTGGTACACCTCGCAGGGAGCTTGAAAACCACTTCCCGTGTCGTTGCAGGCACCAACACGATGTCATCCCACTATGAGATGCACCGAAAGCTCGGGGATTATGCAGTATTTGACAAGGTGTACGCGTCACACCTCATGGGGTGCGCGAAACCGGATCCTCAGTTCTACATGCGCATCACCGATGCTGAGACATGCTCCCCTTCCGAGACTGTCTTCATCGACGATTTGGAGGAAAACGTTGCTGCAGCACGAATGCTCGGAATTCACTCGATTCTTTTCAGCGGCCCGGAAGCGCTCGAAGAATCTCTTCGCGCCCTGAAAAACAGCTGAGAAATTTCTTTAAAGATAATGGCAAAGAAAACCCTTGAAGGGTATAATGTGGCCTATTGAATGCCCGTATAAAACCCACCGGCATTTCACTTTCTGGAAACGAGGAGTGACACAACATGCTGCCCTATGAACGAACCATGAAGGTACTCGAAGGGAAACCTACCGATATTCTCCCATTTGTCGACGGCTTCAGCAACATGGAGGCGAGCCGTGCATTTTTCGGCCCCAGTGTGATGAAAGGGAGCTGGGATGACATCGCGCTTGCCGAAGCGGAACTCTTCGAATCAGACTGGATTGTTATTCCCGCACCTCTCAACATCCCCGGAGGGCCCGGTATTTTCTGCGATACCATCGCGGAAGACGAGACGCACATTTTGTCCCGCACGTTCTTCGGCGGGACCTGGTACTGGAGGAAAAAGCCGTACTACGCAAAAGCGATTCACAATCCCGTGCAGCACCCCGACGATCTATACAAAATTCCTGAACCCGACTGGGAGGGATTACGAAAGCGTGTCAAACAGCTTCGGGACCCCATCAGGAAGCTGAAGGACAGAGGGTATTGGGTTACCATGGAAGGAAAAGGCGCGTTCGAGGCAACCTGGATGCTGTTCCGTGGGCTGGAGGAAATATGGTATGAC
>Ga0315545_1002081_pt1 | contig 18503 bp, 24 predicted proteins | sample SalMarSW160210MG_FD_203096 | JGI IMG/M metagenome (GOLD analysis project Ga0315545, IMG submission 203096) | Salt marsh sediment microbial communities from the Plum Island Ecosystem LTER, Massachusetts, United States - Salt Marsh Sediment SW1602-10 ...
CACCGCCCGTCCAACAGGACGCCTGGGCTGCCCCTTGCAAGGAGCGAAACCACGAAAAAATAATTCGCAAATGGACTAAACGAGGGCAGAGCTTGATTTTACCCGACCGATACACTGGCAGGTTTTAAGGAGAAAGCTTCTTGAGTAGGGGCTTTCTCTGCCCTCCCTCAACCTGGCAGTAAATGAAAAGTAAAACAATGCCATTAGGAAACAGAATCATCATCAAATCGAGGACCGCACGTAAAGATTATAACTGTGATATATGCTCAGGAATAATCTGGATAGGCGATTATTACAGTTCAGCCAATTACTATGATACTGAATACAAAACTTTAAGATGTTGTCGTAGTCATACGTGGAAAGAAATTAACGCACACATCAGAAATATTCGAGAAACCCCCTGATTGACCTCAAAACAAGGGCGGCCGCTGGTGGGGGGTATCTCCTATTTCTTGTACGACCACCCTTAACGATTTCAAAGACCTTCGGGCAGGATTTTTACCTGCTGATACATTCAATTCCTTATTTTTCAGAACACCTCTCGGCATCACACCAGACCAAGTCCTGAGAAGTTATGTCCTGTCCGTTCGGCTGCTTGGCTTGCCTACTCATGGAATCACCGTTTTGACCAGTATCTTTCTGCCTCTCTGCGTTTCACACACGCCGCCGCAGGTCTTAACTTTTCAAAAGTCGAGCTTGTTGGTGACGTTAGAAACACCAAGCCGTATTCAATCAATTTCTCAAGCTCGCCATTAACGATTCAGCAATATCAAGCCGCTTTTACAACAGCCTCGAGCGCATTGTTCTTTGTGACGATAATCGAATCCTTCTTGCGATTTGACAGGAATAAACCACCGGCCAATATGCCGAATATTGGAGTCACGACAACTCCGGCAGGTGTTGTTCCAGCATAGGTTTTTATGGCGTCGAATAGCTGATTCTTAAATTCATCTTGTCTTTCGATCTCGGTTATGGCAAGCTCGGTTTTGGCTTGGAACTCTTTATCTTCAGCGACAATGGCCGCTATCCGCTTGTCACGCTGCGCCACGTAAGTTTCGGCATCCATTTGTAATTGTGAGTACGTTACTTTCTTGCCAGTCAAAGGCGAGATTGCCGTACTTTGGCAGCCATAGACCCAGACAACTAAGGCCAATGATAGCACGATAGCTACAACCGTTGCCTGATTGTGTTTTATGGCCGTCCAGATGTCATTAAGAAATGTTTTCATTGTGTTTCTCCTTGAAAAAAAATGTTTTTGAATTCTTATTTTAAATTCACTTTTAGGCTTTTAAGCACTTCATTAAGTTTCATTTCGATTGTTTTTTTCAAACCTTCCACAATTGTTTTATTGGCTTCTGTAAGAGCATTTTTTGCCCAGTTTTCGATATGGTATTGCAGATAAGAATCTATCATATAAGTTATCCGAGTACCATGTTTTCTCCAATTATATGAATCTCTGCCTTTTGGCTTTCCATTACAATCCACTTCTTCGAGCATAAAAGATTCAGCTCGCGCCGTAAGGTATTCGACTATTGTCTGCGGTTCTCCTTTACGTTCTCCGTATGTATTGGTTCTTTCTATGACAATATTTTTGATTTGTTGTTCCGCATTGGGCAAAACGTGCTTGTCAATAATTGTCTCAATAGTTGTGTCAATCTTTTGCTTAACTTGCTTTTTTAGTTCTTGGTAATATGGTGTATTTTCATAATCAACATACTCATTACCTTCTTCATCTATACCTATACTCGGTTTATAAAGCATTTCAGAAGAAATTTTATTTACTACGGCTTCTGTTATTTGCTCTTGTGTTAAGCCTAATTCTGTTAATTCCATTGTTCTGTCTCCTTAATAATAAAAATGTTTATATTTCCGATTTGAGTTCTTTGAGCTTTTCTCTATGACTTTTGATTATATCCTCTAACTCAGAGGTCTTTATCGTTCTTCTCGTCTGGCTCTCCTTGAGCTTGGTCTGTAAATAATCATATCGAGCGGGGAACTTTTTGGCAAACCAAATTCCCGATGCAGTTGGGTTAGAATGCCACCATCTATGACAACCGTTACACAAAACTAAACTATTGAGTAAATCCCATCTCAGAAGAAAACCTTTATTTCTGGACAATACATGCGCCCAATGACAACCCTGTGGCTGGGGTCTTGAACCGCATTTCTGGCATTGTTTCATATCCCTGAGCTTGATTATCTCAGCAGTAACCCTATCAAGTGCCCTGATTAACTTACTGCGTGGATCTGTGCCTTTTCTACGCTTCATATTACTCCTTCCACTTTTTCACGGTATATATTGTATCGTTCAGTAGCCTCAAACCTTATCTTTACATGATTCTCCAGTTTTCGATAAGGAAATATGGTTATAATGATTTTCCCTGTTTTTTTATCCTTGATTATGATTCTTTCTTTCCCATTGTTCGCAATACATAAAGCCATTTTCAAACTCCTTTTATCAGTTCAAGTAAATCATGTCTTTTTGCCCCTTGATTATACCATAATCTCAGGTCCTTGACAGGTGGTTTTATAATTTTGACGTTCCAGTTCTTTTTGAGTCTGTCATGTAATTTTTGAGCGCCTTCCTGTCCAGGATACCACCAGGAGCCATCGTTCCGCTTTTTTGGCAGGTCATTATCCGAGACGATGATAACCTGAGAATAGGATTGTTTTCTCAAAAATATCCTGATATCCTGGTAGCCAGTACTACATGAGGCCCTGCCGATTGAATCAAATCCCATTTCAGTACCAACTATCGGATCGGTGCAACCCTCACAAATCAATAGTGGGCTATCCCCTGCTAATCCTGTGGGAATAAAAAGACCATTTTGTGAGCCTTTTATAGACCACTTATCGCCATTTGCCGCCCGGATTCTAATTCCACATAATCGGCTTGAGCCAGTCCACATAGGGAACGTAAACGCTGGTATGTGATGAGGATAATATCCAACAAAGTATCGAGCCATCGCCAAAGTCGATAAACCAAGTTCCTCTTGGAGAATTGACCAGTGAATCATTGTCATCAAATAACAATGTTCGAGCATTTTTTTATGCCATTCTTTCGGTGATATTTTCGGTTCTCGGCGTGTAAATAGTTTACATATTCGGGCGCCGATGGTTTTGTCGATGATGTGCATCCAGCCACCTGATTTACATTCCTTGCCGGATGGTTCTCTCATACAGATAGCGACCGCCCCATCCTCCGAGACCGAGCACCAGTCTCTATGGCCGCATATCGGGCAAGGTTTCTTCCCTGATACTCTTATCCAACTCATATCAGTCGTCTCCATCCATTAGCAGCTATCTGGGATATGGTCTCATTAGCCTGAGCAAATGTAAACTCTTTACTGTCATAACCATATTTACTCAGGACTTTACATTGCTTGAAGGTGGCAAGCCCTTCGCTGCGATTCTTTATGCACCGGTCGATTATCTGAGAGGCATGAGTAAAACTCAAGCCTGATGTATCAATGCCAAGATGCTTGAGATAAGCTACCTGTTTAGCACTGGGTCGGCGTCCTTTGTTCCATCCCTTCTCACGTACCGGTTCGAGGTCAAGTACGTCAAAGGGATTGATTCTCGCTGTAGAATACTGGGCACGGACTCTGAGTAATTTCCCCTGTTCCTCGGCGACTCGTTTCCTGCGTTCGGCCTCAAGTTCCTTCTCCGCCTTCTGGAGTTCCGTGAGAAGTTCGCCTGAGCCTTGCTTTGTGATATTTTTCTTTGCCCTCTCAACTACTTCATCGTTATAATTGCCTCCCAAAATATCGGCAGGGGTTATCAGACGATGCCGACCTGCGTTACCAGCGAAGTCAAGTACCGTCAAAAACGGCTTATCGGACAATGATATCAATGCTTTTCTGTCATCAGGCATTTGTCCGGAGTCTATGACCCCCGGCAAAGTCCTTGTCCCCCTGCCGATCATCTGAGCGCACAACGACCGAGACTTCGTTGGACGCCCAAGTACCACGTACTCAATGGACGGCTCATCAAATCCCTCAGTTGCTACTCCCACGTTGACTAAATATTGAAACCGGCCATCCCGGAAGTCTCTGAATGTTCTTGCTCTTTCATCCTTGTCGGTCTTGCCGCATACCCAGTTAGCAGAATCAGGCTTCCAACGATTAAGCATTTCTGCGAACTTTTCAGCCTGCTCGACCGAGACGGTGAATATTAAAGTCTTTTTATCTTTCGTCTCATTGATAACAGGCTCAGCCATTCGATGTAGATTCTCATAGCGTTCGAGTTCCTCGGCAAGCTGGCCCTGATTCAAATCGCCTGCTACCGTTCGTATATGAGAATAATCAAGCCCCTCGACATAAACAGGCCGCCAGTGAATATCCACAAGCCAGCCGTCATCTATCCCATCCTTGATATCGTACTCATAGGCTACTGAATCGAAGATTTTTCCGAGTGCTATTTCATCGGCCCTGTCCGGTGTTGCGGTAACACCGAGAATTTTTAATTCTGGATTCTGACGATAATAATCTATGACCTTTCGATAAGACTTTGCAGCCGAATGATGCGCTTCGTCTATAACAAGAAGTGAGAAGTCTTTAGGCTCGAACTTTGTCATTCTACCGTCACCGTCCATCCCTGCTATTTGTGTCTGGATTGTCGAGACGACTATCGGTGATTTATTGAAACCATAGACTTGTGTGTGCAAGTCGGCCATTTCAATCTCAGGCTCATGGCCGGTGACCATCTTGATTTTTTCCTGAGCCTGGAAGATTAGCTCAGCCCTGTGAGCCAATACCATCACACGCCCTTTTGAAAGCATATCGTCAGCAACCTCGGCAAAAGTAATAGTCTTGCCCAACCCCGTCGCCATAACCAACAAGGTTGAATTATTCTCCTTAAATGCTGAGAATATGCCCTCTTTAGCATCCTTCTGATATGGACGTGGTGCTATCATTCTACGTGAAACATTCCATGATTGCCAGTCGCTTGGCTGCTCGGGCGCCATTCACCAACTCCACAAGCAAATCCTGCGACATTCAGAAGATTGATTATTTGTTCTGCGTTCAATACTCCGGCGTTATATCTTATTGTTAAATTACAATGCCAAGGATAAAATTCGCCGCGATAGCGAAAGTCGGGACTCCCATTGTTGACCACTACCAAATCTTCTCGTATTCTCGGCTTTGCGTATTCATCTTTTTTGCCATTGAGAATAGGTACATATTCACCCTTGACATGAAATACGCCACGTGCAAGAGTCATGGGAATGCCATCGATATTTCGGCAGGCGCTTACTGCTGCACTCTTGAAAGATACTGACGGAATTCCGAATCCGTATTTGTGTTTATCAGGGTCTCCATCAGCTTTTATCAACTCATTTTTTGCGTCAAGCCAATACAGACTTTGAGCATATTCTTCCTGTGGATTTCGAGGCTCTTTTTTCTTTACCTTAGCCACGCCGTTTTGTTTGTCCATCATCTGCCTTTTTGCTTTCTCGCTCCATGCGTGAAGCATAACCGGCGAATCACCGACTACTTTGATTTCGATATTCCTAATGTCAATCTTCTTCAATTCAATAATTTCTACTTTTTTCTTTGCCATTTTACTGCTCCTTAATTAAAAATCTGCCTGCCAAAACTTGCCAAAACATAACTCAACTTGACTAAACCCAACTCACCTGCCAAAACATAACCAAACTTAACTGAACAGAACTGAACACAACATAACACAACATACCTGCCAAAACAAAACTTAACGCAACTTAACCAAACCGAACCCAACGTAACGCAACCAAACGAAACAAAACGCAACCCAACGCACCTGCCTCAACGTAACTCAACGCAACTCAACACAACGCAACTGAACGAAACAAAACGCACCTGCCAAAACATAACCGAACAAAACGAAACTTAACCCAACCAGACCCAACCCAACTCAACCCACTTTTACTTTGTCTATTTCTTCATTGACTTTTTGGAACTCTTTCAGGTGTTTGTACTTATTTCTCAGAGCAGTGTAATCGTCATAAGCCTGCTGTAGAACCTGATCGTAAGTCTCTGGGTCTATAACTGCTCTCTGGACTGTCGTATAATACCTGTCATTCGATTCTTCGTCTTGAACAGAAACAAAAGCCCTGACAAATACTTCATTCTCATTTTCATCCTCAATAAGAACCAGACTCCTGATTAAATAGCTTGCCTGTGTTTCTCTGTATTTACTGGCAGCTTTTTTATCATCCCATTCAAAACATATATGTAACGGTGATTTTTTAGGTTTTGCATATCTGACAATAGTTGATGGTAATAAAACACCATCGTTATTCTCAACGAGCCCATTCAATATTGTGCCTACAATTTGTGCCTTTACAGGACTTTGTGCTTTGTCCTTCCATTTGTATTTCATGGTTTTACTCCTTTCTTCGGCGCCGCATGATAGGAAGCCTCATTTAGAAAACCCATTGCGTGACAACCGCCACAACCTGAGCCTTCGCAATAAACACAAATTGCATAAGGCAGGGCGGCAACTAAACGATTGCGTAAAGATTGTAAATCAGCCTGAAAAGCCGTCAAATTCAATAAATTCCATGATTGATTATTGTCCTCAACGGCATGAACCACGAAATTTTTGAGCTGGTCAAGTTGATGTATTTTTTCCTGAATGACCACTCGACCGAGCCAGCGTTCTCTCAGGTCGAACGGGATATTTTGCTCCTCCATATCCATCATGGGTATAGGCTCATCATGTCCACTGTTTACACTTTTATGGGTTTTTGGCTCGGAAACGGGCTTTTCTTCTTCGTGTTCACTGTTTGCCGGGCAGCGAATCGCATGGACGTATTGCCTCACACACCCCACATGACGGGCAATTTCGATATCCGACTTCTTCGACCATTTATCGTCCTTTAAGATAGCTTCTACGATTATCTTTTTTGAGCCTGCATGCCTCTGTAAGCCGTGTTTGGAGTTCGCCCCGAAGGATTGCCATACCGCCTCACGTTTGCTGCCAGAGCGGACGACAGCGGCTATTTTCTTAATACCGAGAACCTGGTGGGCTTTGTACCTGTGAAAACCGTCAACCAACCAGTAATTCTTGCCGTCGAAGATAAGCTCAACCGGCGGAAGTTCCGTCTTATCCTTCAAGAGGGCTACGATCTCATCAACCCATTTATCATCGAGAGGTCTTTGCTGCGTTCCCCCTGAGAGTTCTATCAACTCAAGGGGTATGAGTTTGTTCGTCCGTGTCATTTAATAAATCTCCGTTCTCGTGGATGTTGCCGATTACTTCAAAATCTTTCTCAACTGTTGTCATATAATATTTAAAGGGGGCCCAATGCTCATACTCCCATTTTACCATCCCTTCAATTTCGTAAACTTCAGATCGTACTATATCCCCCTCGTATATCTCTTTGCCATTCTTGTCCTTGAGACTGGTGAACTGCTCTTTGCTATCACACGCAATATCGGCCTCCTCTACAGCAGCAATATTATAGGCTTCTTCAATGTCATTGGTTTTACTGTGCATGATATAAACATTGTTCATATCGAAGTCGTGAAACTCATAACCAACAATATTATTATCTCTGATAAGTCTGAATTTTATCTCTCTCATTTCAATAACTCCGGGTTCTCGTGAATGTTGCCGATTTTTTCAGGCAAAGGTGTCCATTTTGTCAAATCAAGATATGTATTTTGTTTAGTTTTGAACCGAAATGCTCCATCTTTATACTCAATTACATATATACTTCCTGAGTGTTTAAAAATATCACCTTCCCACCAATCGTGAAGGCCGGTGAACTGCTCAAGAATCAAATTTTCATGGAATGGTATAAATAAGCCATCCATGCCCTGCAAAGCCAACTGACTATTCATTGATTCGCTAAGTGCGAGAGGGGTTATTTTGTGTAAATCAATCATCGTTTTTGTTTTTATGTTCCATGCTCTGAATTTTATCTTTCTACTCATAATACTCCTTTATACAATCCTCACCACAAAACCAGTCTAAGGTTTCCTTGTCTTGTTTCATACATTTACGGCATGCTATATGAGCGCAATTCTCACACATCTTGAGGCAGTCGGCATGAACTGTAAATCCACAATCGTCGCATTCGGCCGCGTCATAGTCGTACATCACACCACCGCAGGCCGTACAAGAGCCAATCTCTTTACCTGAGGGGTATTCAGCCCCGCCAAATCTGTCGTAGCATACTCCATCACTCATGTAAATTGTTTACATCCTTATCATACATCTTTCAGAGCTTGTTCAAGCGTTTTGCCACAACTTCCTACATATTGAACTCCATCTTTCCACCAAGCATAAGCTCTTACGCCATCTTCATAACCTTTTTTGTATTGAAGTTCGTTCTCGGCTTGAAGCTGCTTAATTTGCTTGAAAATTGGATTCAATAATTCTTCTATTTTTTTCTGCAAGTCCATATCATTCACCTGTAAGGGTATGCCTAAGTTTAATATATTTTTTCAAATCAGAGAAAGAACCACTTTTGGCTGCTTTTGCTGCCGCTTTATGTAATCTCAATTCATTATTTCGTTGCTGACAAATTTCTTCATTGCCTTTTATCAATCCTCTCAGTTTCTCGTTCTCGGCCTTTAATTTATCCGTACAACGTAGGCACGTTACCGCTGCAACACAGGTATCTCCACATTCCATGCATTTCATATCATTCACCTCAAAAAGGAATATCATCTTCTGAATACGGCGATTGATTCTCATAATACTGCTTATCGCCGGGTTGCGGTGGCTGGTCTTTGAACTCAAGTACCTGGAATGTTCCAACTATCAATTCCATGCGGCTGCGTTTAGTTCCATCCTGAGCCGTCCATTGATTCATTTTTAAGTAACCGGCCACTAAAACACTCAATCCTTTCGAGCCAAACTTCTTAATTATCTCAGCCAGTTTGCCGAATGCGACAATCTCCATAAACAACGTCTCTGTCTTGTCTTGATATGTACGATTGACCGCCATCGCCGTCTTAGCTACGGTAACCTGAGATTGATTGTAACGAACTTCCACATCCCTTGTGAGATTGCCGACTAAACAACAATAGTTATGATTCCCTGCCATGATTACCTCACTTTATCGTCAGATTCAATTTCTTGTTCAGGGTTGCACCCTGCACTTCCTCACCGGATTCGAGAGCCTTCTTGATTTCCTTCTTGTCCGGTGTTACCTGCCGAATCATCTCTACTTTACAGAACATCGGATTATCAAAGCCATCGACCAAATCGACTGAAGTGCTCTTTCTGGTAGTCAGTTCATACTCACCCGCATGATAACTCTTGCCCTGAGCCTCGACAAAATCGGCCAATCTTCTTTCCATACGGTCGATAACATTCTCGGCTCGTTTCTGGACTTCGTTGATTTCCTTCTTGCGATCCTGGCAGATTTTAATATTGCTCTCCATCAACTTAAGGAAATTACACAGGGAATGCAGTTTGGCAGGGCTTTGTGTCTGCGCCTCAATGAGAGCATTAACCTGCTCATCTGTGAGTACACCGTCATTTTCGGCGGCAAGTATTGTTATTTCACGGGCCAGTTCCTGACATTGAAAGAAACTCAATGAGGTTACATCTTCCGGCTTAACTTCTTTTGCATCAACTTTTTTTCTTGGCATTTTTACTCTCCTATACTCTGAATCGGGCTATGACCGTATAACTTCCTTTGATTGAACTTGCCACATCTTCAAATGGTACTTTGTGACCACCTACAGTAAAAAACCCAACAAAGTTCGGCATTGATGGTATGCAGTGAAGATGAACAAAATACCAAGCTAATTTTATATCCGTGTCATTTTGAAATATTCCTAAAAAACGACCTTCTTCTTTGATTGGTACATCTTTATATTCCGGCTTGGGCTGGTAGTCGGGCTTGATAGCGTAACATTTATATTGGTCAAAAGGAACTCCCTTTAATTGATTTGGATTATACTCAATACCATCAATACAGAAACAATTTTCTCTACCCACCTTTTCAAATATTTGTTGTTCATCACCTGTATTATATCTGAATATCTTTTCGTTATTCTTGAGTTTTTCTATTAGCTCATTCATTTTTACTCTCCTGTATAAACTTCATTTGGTAAAGGTATTGTTATATTCAGGACTACAAAAGCCCATCGGCGGCATTTCTCATGGTATTCTTCACGTTCCTTCGTGGTCAAACTCTCGGTGCTTCGAGCAATCTGCAAACCCATTTCGTCTTTGTCTCTGAGGAAATTCCATTTGAGATAATCGTGTATCTCATCAGGTTCATGTCCTGTATGCTCGGCTATGAGCTTTACAATGACTCCGAAATAATAACCTCTCTGAGCTGATGAGCATAAATCCTCATGCTTTTTGATTATGAGGTCTATTTGAGTCCCCGGCGCCCATGTTCCGAGCCAGACTGTAAACTCGTCAAACTTGTCAAGCTCGAAGAATTGTTTTTTCGTGATATATCCTGTCCAAATCGGATCCATGATGTCCACTGTTTACATTTCGGTAATGGTAATTTTGACCTTTTTGTATTTTTTTGTAACTCTGATTCCGGGATAGAGACGTTTGAAATCATCTTTGCAAAACCATTTCAAATGCCGGTATCCACTACCTTCTTTTCCATATAAGCTAACATCCCCATCTGGGTCTTTTTTGAAATATAATTCTCTTGATTGATGAGCCATAATTATTCTCCTTAAAAACCTTATTTTCAGCCTAATATCGCAGAAAAGTGTAAACTGTTTACACTTTTAAGACTTCACTATTGTTATGCTCTCAAGGGGTACGAAGAACGGGGAGTTCGGGTCTTTGAGTTTCGTACATTCGTCCAGCGTTGGATAATGACCGAGCTTCGACCACAATACATCCATGATTAAATTCGCATCCAGCTTGATATTCGGCGATTTGATTTGAGTTACCCAGTACTGAGAGAGTAAATGCAAAATTTGTCGTTCCGATTGAGTAGGGGCTGGTCGGGAAGTTGGCTGGTCAAATCTTTGACCGATTTCCTCTTTTGTCGCTTGAGCTTCCTGTTGGGCCTCAGTTGGAGGAGGAGGGCTGGCAGTTTTATGTGATGATGGAGGAGGACTGCCAGCCCCGGTGTTATTCATGTCGTCCGGGTCTTGGACGTCACTAAGGCCGAATAAGCCATTAAGTGCGTATTTTCGGGCATAACTCGAAGTAGAACCTGTAACCTGAGCTTCATCCATACCTTTGCGGGATTCTGTTTCACGAGCAAAAGCAAAAACGCTTACGCATTCACCGCCATCTTTTATTTGTGCGGTTGCTTTGACATAGTATCGTTGTCCTATGAGAACAACTTCATCACTCAGGGTCAAAGTACCTTTACCCAATAGCGGTTTGACGGCATCGAGAATTTGTTCTGCACTGCGATAATTATAATTGCCGAATTTATTGTGCAGGCTTTTCGGCACTTTGAGTTGTTGTTGGATTTTATTCAATAGTTCCATGATTTCTCCTTAAAAGTGTAAACTGTTTACAAAACAGGCGGGGCCTCCGTGATTCCAGTTGAATTTCCGAGAAAACAAATTGTCTTATGCCATCCTGACATTACGTCCCCGCCTTTTTCCCTTTCAAAGCCCCGCAGGGTGTTAAGTTTTCAAATAATGCCTCTGAGCTTATCCCCGAAAGTTTAAGCCATTTATCCACCAAAGGCAGTGGACGATGTAGTTAGCTGCCTCATGCATCGAAGCTGTGTTTTAACGACGAACGTAGGTAATGTCATACCCAGCCGCTTATTAGCAGGGGCGGGAATCGAACCCGCGTCAAACGGCTTATGAGACCGTGCTGGTGCCAACTCCAGTCCACCCTGCAATTATTAAGTTTTCAAACGCCTCAGATAACGCCCTGAGGCGCGGCGTATGAAAGGTCCCAAAGGCCAGTGTTTTAGCCCACCGCTGGCTGGGGCTGAAAATAAAGGCAAAAGTCATCATCCCTGATAGTCCATGCTTTAGCCCTTTTGCTTTCAATGGGGCCGGATTCAATCGCTGCGAACAAGTGAGGACCGGCCCCGGACAGGAACTAACGAATGAAAAGTTCCTATGTTTCATTGTCTTTGCCCTCTTTCGGTTGAAATTCGCCATGTATTGAATCGTATATATTTCTATAAAAATGTACATCACACCAATATGTTTTCTTGGATATTAATCCTATGTCTTTGAATTTTTGTACTAAAGATTTATCGTCACCATTGTGTCCTTTAATTATCCTAACTATTTTATTTGTATTATTTCTATATTTTGGTGGTAATAAAGACCCATAATATTTTTCTTCACTCTGTTGAAATTCGCCGCACCAATAATGTTTAGAATGCACTATTGGATAACCAAATATTTCACTTTCAGAACCAGTTTGTATATTAGATGAATTAGGAGGATAACGCCTACATTCTGCATCACCAAAATCTTCTCCTTCTATCATATTACAGAATTTACAATCTTCACATTTCATTTCAGTATTGCTCCCGAATACGCATTTTAGCTCCTAAAAAACCAGCCCGTTGTCTTTTATGATTTCTTCAATTTTGTTATATATCCCCTTAGACCTCTTATCTGATTATTTAATTTATTTGTCGGATTTTCCAAATGCCATAGAATTGAAATCAAAATCTCTTGATTTAATTTGGTTTCTTGTGACCAAAAACCCTTCAAGGATTTATGTCGTCTCATAGCTATTTTTGAATGAATCATAATCACCTTTCTAAAAAAACCAGCCCGCCCTGTGAAGAATGTCTTTGACGAGTACAGTCTTAGCGAGAAGCGGGCCGGAAAGTTCGTATAGTTTGTGATTTGCTGTACTCGTCATTATTCAATCCTTTATTTACTTTTTTATTGGACAAACTAAAACATCAGCTTAAATCTGTAAAGGAAAAAATGCGATTGGACACTTAGTATTTCAGACAAAAGTCAAGAAGGGGCGGCAACGCACCGCCCCCTCCCTATTAAGGAGAGTAAAACCATCATGTAAACAGTTTACATTTTAGCCACTCTATGGCCTGTAAACAAAGATTTGCTACCAAAAATAAGGTCGCAGCACCTATATAATACCATCGTCTTTTTAGTGTACGAACTTCCTCACAAAGACCGGAATCCCCGTTTTTGCCCTTGAGGATTCCTACTGTTTCCTTGTGATTTTCTCTCATCACTTCTTCGATTTTATCGAATCTTTCCTTGCATATAAGTTCGTACATTTTGTCGTCTTCTTCCGGCATTTATCCTCTCCTAATCCTCAGACAGCAAATCTGTCATTTGTTCTATGTATTGATCGTATAGACTTTGTAATTCCTTATCTGTAATATTTCCAGAGGATTTTTGTATAAAAGCATCGCTAATTTTTGCCTCAAGTTCAGAAAATTTATCCTGCTTATCCTGCCAATAGAAATAAGTTTGCTTATTAACATCAAAAGGTACTGTTCTCAAACCAAAAGCTGTATGTGCTATTGCCTCGGGCAAAAGTGGCTCTTTATCTAAAAGAATATCCCATTTTTTTGAAGGTTTACCAGTAGCAGCTTCATAGATTCTATCATAATATCTTCCACCTGGAAACCAAGGAGGCAAAGGAACGGCCCCTTGCCAAACATGAGTAACCTTCTTGATAAAAATCTCCTCATTAGTATCGGTATCTTCCCATATTTTTCTGCCAGAAAAGCTGTCTTTGTTTCTTTGAATATCACCGACAACCTGAATCAACGGATTTGAAACAACAACATTCAACATTCCTCTCTCTTGAAAATCAGAGATTGTTCCCCATGGCAATAAATATGTGAAATCAAAAAATCTTAAATCTCCATTGGCGTCACGATAAGGAAGAAGCATATAACTGTCAGATTTCATGTAATCCGGCATTATTGCTTTTATCTGAGCATAATCATCTTCTGTAAGATTTAATTGATGTAATGAATATTTTTCCATTCCCCATACAAACATAGGATATTTCGCAATTGCATAAGGGTTGTTTGCCATAGATTCTACAACTTTTGGTATGGCTTTCCGTGGAAATGTATAAAATGGCATTAATCTTCTTGCGTATGTTTTTTCCCACTGAGCCAGATCGCCATAGTCAAAAAGCCATTCGTTTGCTTTCTTTGCCGCAGAAATGACATCCTTACCTTTATTTCGTTCTGAAAGATATTTTATAAATTTTCCAACAAACTCCTCTTTACCATAAATATCCGATGGTGATTCAGACATTTTTCTGCTCATAGACGAAACTGAATTTAGGATGTTTTCAAAATTTTTGCCTTTTGCGGCTTTGGAACCTGCAAGCAAATCATCCATTAATTCGGATTCGGAAAATGTACCACGTGACAAATATCTTTTTGCTTGAATATAGTCATCACTATTATTACTAATCTCATTGATTGCTTGTTTCATCAATTTAACTTGCTCAATATGGTCAACGCCACTAAGGTCAAGTAATATACTGTTTGAGAACATGTTTCTAAAATGCACTGATGGAGACCATACTGTTACAGCAGCTTTCCATGAACCCATAGCGGTATCATACATAACTTCAATATTATTTTTTATTCTGTTCATGTCTCGAATGTCACGTGCTATTATGTTTTTGACATATTTGCCCGCAAGTGCACCATAAGCTTTGTCTTTTGGAATTTCTGAAAAACCCTCAAGTGCTATACGGCTTGTCCATGACGGGTTAGTAGCGATTTGTTCATAAAATTTGGCTGTTTCAATGTCAATGCCCTGCTGTATTAGTCTTTTAGTAACCGGGTAGTCACTTATGATTTCGCCCATTTTCTTTCGTGCTTCTGGATGTAATTGTAGATATGTTTCCCTTTGTTTTGCATACGAGGCACGTATTCTACTTTTACCCCAGAACGGAAATCTTTTCGCAGCCTTTTCAGCCTCCTTAGTGAGATACATACGTGGATAGTAATTAGTACCACCATATATATCATTGATGTGTAAACTATCGAGATTATTTTGAATAGTTTCCTCAAGTTCTCTTATTCTGTCGGCTCTGCCAGGAAATCTATATTTCATTTTTTGGACATATTTCAATAAAGTTCCCGATCCAATAATTTTTGAATTCTCGATTTTTGATGCAACATCGAGTATCTCATTTACTGTTTTTTGAGTGTACTTTGAGACTTTCGGATTTATCTTAACGGCAATGTCCAAAATATTTTTAGCTTCTTTGTTTCTTGAAACACGCTCCATTTTTTCAAGCGATAATATTCTTTTGCCCAAATCCGTTAGTCTTTTGTCACCAGGTGCAAAATCAACAAGAGTCGATACCTTCTTGGATAAGGGGCTTCCTGTTGTAACTTCGATTGCTGCATCTAAAAGTTCATCACTTATATCCGTAAGTTTTTTACCCCGTCCCTCTGCTTTAATAGCTACTTCAACTAATTTGTCTGCAAGTTTTTTTTGCTTAATAACATCAGGATGCAGTGCAGCAATTTGCTTAATTAATTGCTCTTGATGAGGAACATTTTTTTGTAATCTATCAAGTTCTTTTTGAGCCTTTGCTATAGAAAAATTGATTTTCTTAATGTTTGCTTTTGTTAATTTTGTTGTGTAAGTATATTCACTTATTATTCCCGCTTTTCTTAAAATCTCTGCGTTTTTTCTAAATTCCTCAATAATAGGATTTGCTTTTTCAGCCAACGCAGGTTGATTTGTTACTCCACCTTTTATTATTTGCACGAGTCTTTGTTGGACAGCAGACTCACTCACGGGTTTTCCGATTCTATCACTCAAACGTTCTACAACTTCAGTCAATTCTTTTTTAGAAATTGATTTACCCAGTTGCTCAGCATCATAAATCCCAGCTCCCGTTTGAAGCCTCTTGATTTTTTTCATTGCCTGATATTCAGGTATTCTATATTCCTGAATTGCTTTATATACAGGACTGGCCTTGCCAAGTTTGCCTATGAGCTTAAATACTTTTCCTACTACATAAGGTGTCACAACAAAAGATGTACCAATGCCCGCAGTTGGAGCGTACCATTCTGGAGGTTCCTCATCGTTTAACCACCCTCGCCAATAACCTCTATATAAATCAGTGAAAGTATAAAGGTCTTTCTGTGGAACATCAGACCAAGGATTCAATGCCACCCCAGAAGTTTTGAGGTTATCATAACTTTCTTTATAAGCTGGTACAGCATGTTTGCGTATATAATCAAAAAAATGAACAATTTCTAAAGCCTCTTTTTGTTCTTCAGTTGGCTCGATTCCGCTAATTATGTTAGCTATATAATCCAATGTAAGGCTGGCGCGCTCTGCACTTCCTTCGGCAAGAGGTTTCATAGCGCCAGCTATTATATTTTCTACCCTCTCAAACGGCCAGCCTATAATGCCCAATCCTTTCCAAAATACTTTACTGGTAGGATTCGTTATAAATCTTCTCGTTTGTTCTGGAGATAGTATCTCAAATGCTTTTGGTTTTTCATAGTTTCCAGTTATATCTGTAGGATCATAGATATTGCGAGGTACGTATTTTGTCTGCTTATAGTTTAAATCCACATCGACAGGGTCGGCGTAGCTTTGGGCAATGTAATTGAACAATCCTGAGTTAATGACATCTATTGGGATATTGTATTTCATCGATAAATCATATCCCTCTTTAGCTTTTTGTCCTTCCTCAATTGGGTCACCATAAATAGAAGGTCTAAAAGTGTCAACTGTTGACACTTCAGGTTCATCAAGAATAAGTTTTGGTTCTTTTATTTCTGGTTCGTCTAATATGAGTTTTGCCATTATTCTAACCTGTATCTTTTGCCATTTTGCATAACATACCAGTTTCCATTCTCATAATAAGCTTCTGGATATTCTTTTTTGTAAGGGTTTTCTGGCTGATTTAATGGGAACGGTTCTACCGCACCTGATTCAATTCTTTTCATCATCTCATCAATTTGAGCATCTGAATAGCGTTCATATTGGGCTAATATTTTTTTGCCATTTTCATAAAACGAAGGTGATTCAGGATTGACTTCGAGCCATTTTCTGCACTGGTCAAGATAAAGAGCTATCCTATCAGCGTCCCGCTTAGCTGGTTCTTGAAGCCTTTCAATTATAGATTTATATTTCATTCTTTCTTCTTTTGTTTTGGCCAGCTCCTGAGACTCAACTGCTTTTTCCCAAAATTGTAAATTCGGTGCAAGATATACCTTAGCTTCCTTCTCAAGTCTGTTCAATATATCCGCGTTCCAACCTTCAACCGTCTGGTCGAAATATTTGCTCAAGGACTCAAAATGATTATTATCAAGACTGGGATAGCTTTCTATAATATCTTTTTGAACTTGTTCGGCCTTACTTAGACCTCTTTTAAGTTGCGTGACTTTAGTAAACAATTTAGTATAAACCAGAGAATTATTCTCTTTCTCTTTTCCAGCCATCCAATTCTCCACAGACTTTACAAGAGACTCGTACCTTGCTCCGGTTATTCCTGATATATTTAATTGATTCAGATATTTTTGCCCCTTTGCCAATTTCTCAGAAAACGGTAAATCTCGATTATTATGCATATCAAAAATAACTGAACGTTGAATTTCATCCACATTTATCTCTTTTGCTTTTTCGGCAGATGATTTCAATATTTCTTTTTGTTTCAACTGCTCGGTGGTCAATTTCATATCTTTTGTCTGATCAAGTTCGGCAAGAACGGCTTCGTTGTTGCCCAGAGACGACTCTCTTTCGGCCCTGAGAAGATGTGCCTGTGCCGGAGCAATCTTCATAAAGTTATCGTGTTCGGTCTGAGTAATAGCTCCGAGTTTCAAGGCGTTATTGAGTAATTCGTTCGCAGTTTTCGTATCGCCGTTCTCAAGCGATTTCGTCCATTCGAGTTTGAGCTGGTCTCTGGCGTTCTCTTTACGAATCGTTAAAGACCTCGTATAAATACCTTGATGCCAGTTCGGAGCGACTTGATTGAGGTGTCTGGCAAGTAAACTGTTTACATCTTTGTATTTCGATGATTGGGCTATGGCCTGAGCATCGGACTCGAATTTCTCCCATAACTTATTGTCGGCTTCCTCATCGCCTGTAACGGCATTGTGGGCCTCCCATCCGGCCTCATCAATCTGGCGTTTTTTCTCGTAGTATTCAACACTCATTTCCTGTTTTTGAACGTTGATAGCATATCCAACTATGGCAGCACCCATCTTTTCAATTCCAGCCGCCACTTGTTGACCTCCGCCCTCCGACGGTGGATTCATTAAGACCTGTCCAGTACTCTCGGAAGGCGCTCCCTGTGCGTATTTTGTTCCTGGTATTGTTGCCATGATTATTCCTTCTTGGGCCAGTTAGCCCACCCTTGTATTGCCGATGCTCCGGCTCCCAGAAAACCGCCTATCAATGACTGTCTTTTGGCAATGTTGGCCCGTTTAGCCTGCAAGAGAAAGTTCATCGCCTGGCTCTCGGCCTCGTTAGCTTCCTGCCTGCCTTCGTAACCTATGAGATAATTCTGCAAATCAGATTCGGTCTTTTGTAGAGTTAAAGATAGAAGTGGTGCTCCCTCGGTAGCAACCGTGCCGGAACCACCTATCGAAGCCCTGAGTTCGCCCTGTGTGCGTG
>Ga0315545_1002085_pt1 | contig 18477 bp, 11 predicted proteins | sample SalMarSW160210MG_FD_203096 | JGI IMG/M metagenome (GOLD analysis project Ga0315545, IMG submission 203096) | Salt marsh sediment microbial communities from the Plum Island Ecosystem LTER, Massachusetts, United States - Salt Marsh Sediment SW1602-10 ...
CAAGGCGGCTCTGCCGATCGCCGGCGTGCCGATCGCTCTCCGCGTCATCGAGCAGTTCCGCGCCGCCGGCGTCGGCGACCGCTTCATCGTAATCGCGCGCTCGCCCGAGCACGACATCGTCGGGCTTATCAGACGGCATGCAGAGGAACACGGCTATGAGGTCGCGTTCGGCTACCAGGCCGAGCAGTGCGGCTCGGCCCACGCGCTCCTGCACGCGCCCGACCGGAGCCAGCTCGACGACCACGTGCTGATCGGCGCCTGCGACAATCTCTACGAGCCCGGCGAGCTCGCGGGCCTCGTCACCCAGCACCAAGCACACAAGGTTGATGCGACGCTGGCCGTCCTGCGCGTGTCGCCCGAGAAGATGACGGCGTCGTCCAACGTCGTCGTGGATGGGACGCGTGTCACACGCGTCATCGAGAAGCCGAGGCCCAGCCAGATCGCCTCGCCGTTCGCCGGCCCGTGCCTGTACGCGTTCTCCCCACGGATCTTCGGCTATCTCGACGCCGTGACCGAGTCGCCGCGCGGCGAGCTCGAGCTCCAGGACGCGATGCAGGCGTTCATCGACGACGGCGCGCGCGTCGAGTGGTTCGAGCTTTCCGGCCGCACGACGCTCACCACGCCCGCCGACCTCCTCGCCCTCAACGACCGCTTCTTCGGTGCAACCTCATTGCCGGCGCCGGCGCCACGACGGGACGTGACATTCGTACCGCCGTGCATCATCGACGAGGAGGTTGCCATCGGCCCTGGCAGCACGATCGGCCCGAACGCCCACCTGATGCGCGGCTGCCACGTCGGCGCCGGCTGCACCGTCCGCCACGCCCTCGTCTTCCCCGGCGCGCGCGTTCCGGACGGCACGGCTATCGAACACACGCTCGTCGGGTAGTCGAGGAAAACCTCTCGCAGAGACGCAGGCGCGCGAGAACGCGCGCACGCGGAGGCGGGAATTCTTCTTCGCGACTTCTCCAAGCCCGCCAGGGGCGCCTGGGAGTAGCCTCGGGCGCCAGCCCGTGGATTGAGGAGGCCAGGAAGGACCGGAGCCCCTTCAGGGGCGATTGAGCACGGGCCGCGTGCGGTCTCAATCGCCCCTGACGGGGCTCGATGGATGTTGGGTCGGTCGGTCACCACGGGCTTGCCCGCCTCCGGCGGGCTTGCGCCCGAGGCCACTTCCAGACGCCGCTGCGCGGCTCACCAACGCAACCGAAGGCGCTGCCTCGGCGCCTTTGCGTGAGGGCTACTTCTCCGCAACGACGATGGCGGAAGCGCTTGCGGTGATGGTCGAGAGCGAGAGAGCGACGCGCGTGATGCCAAGCCGGTCGGAGACCGCGGCGGCGCGCTCAGACAACCTGAGGCTGGGCGCGCCCGAGGCGTCCGTCTCGACCTCGAAGTCGTGCCAGCTCAGCGCGTCGAATGTAGGGCGGGTCGCCCCCGGCCCGCCGTCAGGCGACCCGGCGGAGGCGTCGCCCAGCCCGGTCGCGCCGAACGCCTTGAATGCGGCCTCCTTGGCGGCGAAGCGCGCGGCGTAGCACACGACGCGCTCCTCGCCGGAGGCGAGGCCATCGCCTTGGGCATCGCACTGCTCGATCTCGCCCGGGCAGAAGATGCGGTCGAGGAAGCGCCGGCCGTACCGGGCCAGGGCGTCGCGGATGCGGGCGAGTTGGACGATGTCGATGCCGATGCCGTGAATCACGCCGACTCCTTGGAACGGGTGCGCAGGCTCGGCGGACGCCGAAGCTGCGGGACAGGCGGCAGGAACATGCAGGAAGGGGGATTTGAACCCCCATGGGGTATTACCCCACTAGGCCCTCAACCTAGCGCGTCTGCCAATTCCGCCATTCCTGCGTTGATCCCCGGCCTAGTTCGTCGGAAGGTCCTCGACCCGAATCACGTAGACGGCGATCGCTCCTTCCGGCGTGTAGATCCCATAGCAGGCGATCGCCTTGAAAACGCCCAGGCAATCTAGCAGCGGCAGGACGTAGTCGTCAACCTGCTCTTTGGCCACGTCACCCCTGCCCTGCATCTCGGCCATGGTCACGACCCAGCCGGTCACCTGGCGACCGACCTTAAGCAGCTCATCCATGTTGACCAGCATCAGGCCGTTCGTCTTCTCTGGGATGCCGAGCGACCGATACAGGGGCGAGTTCACAAGGCCGGCGCCCCCCTTGGCCGCGTTCAGAGTCGCCTTGGCGTACTCCTCGCCGCTGCTGATGAACAGGAAGTTCTCGGTGATGCCGATCGTGGGCGTCAGCTCGATCTGGAGGAACGGCACCGGGACGCCGACCACCTTGAGCTCGGATCCCTGGTGCGTCAGGTCCGTCACGGTGAGCCCGGCCTCGGGCGGCGCCGCCTCCTCGATCAGGCCGACGAGCTTGTCGATGAGCGCCTGGGCTGTCGCCCGGTCATTGACCTGGACCAGGAAGGTCAGCTTCGGGAACGGGAACGGCCCGGCCTCCATGTCGACCCCCTCGAGCACGAACCCCATCTCGGTGCCGAGGTTGTTGAGGAAATCGGCCTCGAAATCGATCCCGAGCGCGAGCTCGATCTGCTCGATCCCGTCGCGGATGTACTCGTCGAAGCCGCCGAACTTGGACCACATCTCCATCATGTACGGCCACAGCTCGCCGAGCGGCGGCATGCTGTTGGAGCCATAGTAGATGAGCGCGTCGGGCACGACGTACTTCATGTGCGTGCCGGCCGATGGCGCCGCCTTGCGCATCAGGGCCATCATCTCGCTCATCTGGGCGCCGGGCTCCACGGCCGCCTGCATGCGCAAGCCGTGGTCGAGGTGCGTCGTCATGACCATCGCCTCGGACGTGCCGACGAGCATCTCGAACATCTCGGCAAGCGGAACGAACTCGGGTTCCTCGTCCGCGAGCTGGGCAACGACCGGCTGAAGGGACGTCATACTGAAGTACATCTCGCCGAAGAAGGCGCCGCGATCCTGATGCGCCATCCCGCTCAGCCTGGCGAACGTGTCCGACCCGGCGAGCGGCGTGCCCGTGCCCGCCATGCAGTCGAGGCACGCCTCGATCCGCGGCACGGTGTTGCCAAGCCCGACGATGAGCACGCCGTCCTTCATCGCCAGCCGGAGCTGAACCGGCGGCACGTCGTCCTGCGTCCTGATCGTCTGCACCCTGGTGCCGGCGTGCTCGATCGACGAGATGATCACCTCGTCGCCGCCTTCCTCCTTGGCCCGGTCGAGCAGCTTGCCGATCATCTCCTCGACCCGGTCGGGCGGGTTCATCTGCGCGAGGCAGAGCACCTCGATCGTCGGGCCGTCCTCGCCGGCCGCGGCCGGCTCAATGTAGAGCGCGACGGCGAACTCCTTGCCGAAGACGGCCATCACGTTCTCGGTGCTGAACTCGAAGCCGACGTTCTCGGCGAACTCGTTGCGGAACTCCTCGTACCAGCCGAAGTCCGCCCCCTCCCAGATGTTCAGGTGCGTGAACGTGTTCCAGAAGGTGGACTGCTCGATGCTCTGCCAGACGCTCTCGAGGTTCTGGGTCGTCGCGTAGAGGACGGCACCGTCGGGCACGTAGCGGGCAAAGGTCTCCGCGCTCTGCGCCGGACCGACAAGAACGGCTGCAACGGCAAGACAGGTCAAGACAAGACACGTGCGCTTCATGACCCTCTCCTTTCAAATCGTCGGCGCGGGCGAAGCCAACCACGCCTGTTGATCCAAAGGATTCTATCGCCGCGCAAGACGCGCCCTCAAGCCAATTCGGGCTGCGGGCCGAGTGTTACTCGGATGAACCGGTCTCCGGGCCGCCCGCTTCAGGTGTGGCCGGCTCGGGCGCGGCCGGCTCGGGCGCGGCCTTTTCCTCGGCGGCCGGCGTATCCTTGCTGCGAGACGGGAACAGGCGCATCACGTCGTGGAACGTCACGTAGGCGAAGAACAGGATAATGAGCCCGGCGAACGCGTTCGTGATGATCGCCATCGTCTTCTCGCGCACGGGCTTTCGGCGTACGGCCTCGATGACGCTGAACAGGATGTGCCCGCCGTCCACGACGGGGATCGGCAGCAGGTTGATGATCGCCAGGTTCAGGCTGATAAGCGCCGCGAGCCACAGGAACGAGGTGAATGAGACCTGCAGCGAGTAGATGAACAGGCTCACGATGCCGACGGGCCCGGCCAGGCCCTTCGCCTTAACGCGGCGCGTGACAAGTCCCTTGAGCACCTGCCACACGTCGCCGAGGATCTGGGCGGCTGCCTCGTGCGGCGCCTGGTAGATCCAGGCAAACACGGGCGCCATGGCGAACCCGAGCACGGGCGGCTCCTCCGCTGTGCCCGTGGGCATCGTAGCCGAAAGCGTGACGCGCTCGCCATCGCGCTCGACGAGGATCGTGATCGGCTTCCCCTGCTGGTCCTGGAGCCTCGCCTGCCATCCGCCCATGCCGTCCAGGACCGGCTCACCGTTGAGGCTGACGAGTATGTCGCCCGCGCGAAGCCCCATCCGAGCGGCCTCGGTGTCCTTCACGACGCGGTAGACGGTCACGCGTTCGCGCGGCGTGACGCGCATCAGACGCGCACCGGCCTCCCGGTCTTCTTTGGGCCGCACCGTCGCGTGGATGATCTTGCCGTCGCGTTCGACGGCCACGTCGAGCGAGTCGCCCCCGAGCGCGACAGCCATCATCACGTCGTGCCAGTTGTCGACGGGACGGCCCGAGATGCTGACGATCCGGTCGCCGGCGAGCAGGCCGGACTCTTCGGCCGGGGAGCCGTCGAGGAAGCTGCCGATGACGGTCGTCGCCTCGCCCTCGCGCACCTTGCGGCCGGTGCCCCACAGCAATAGGAACAGGGCAAACGCCAGGACGACGTTCATGAACGGGCCGGAGAAGGCGGCCAGGATGCGCCGGGGCGGTGAGACGGCAAAGAAGCCGCGCTCGATCTCCTGGGGCGTTTTGTCGGCGGTCCCCTCCATGCCGGCGAATTTGACGTAGCCGCCGAACAGGATGGCGCTCAGGCGGTACTCGGTCTCGCCCACCCGTTTGCGCCAGATGATCGGGCCGAAGCCGATGCTGAACGCCTCGGCCCGGATGCCGACCCGCCGGCCGGCCATGAAGTGGCCCCACTCGTGGACAAACACGACGACGCCGAGCGCGACGATGGCGGCGACGATCAAGCCAACAAGCTCGAGCGTCCCAAGAAAGGTGGCTGCCAGGATGATCATGCGACGGACTGAAGCTCCTTGCGGACCTCGGCATCGACGCGCAGGATGTCGCCGATCTCGGGGTTCGGGTTTACGGTATGGGCTTTCATGCTGCGGCCGATCAGCTCGGGGATCTGGGTGAACGCGATCTCACCGGCCAGGAACAGGTCGACGGCGACCTCGTTGGCCGCGTTGAGCACCGTGGGCATCGTGCCGCCCGCATTCGCCGCCTCGTAGGCAAGCGCCAAGCACGGGAACCGCTCGAGGTCGGGCGGCTCGAACGTCAGCTCGCGCCGCGAGGCGAAATCGAACGGCTCGACGGGCCGCTCGACGCGCTCGGGCCAGGTGAGCGCGTATTGGATCGGCCCCCGCATATCGGGCTCGGCCAGTTGAGCCAAGATCGAGCCGTCAACGAACTCGACCATCGAGTGCACGAGGCTCTGGCGATGTACGACGACGTCGATCTGTTCGGGCCGGAGGCCGAAGAGCTGCATCGCCTCGATCACCTCGAGCCCCTTGTTCATCATCGTGGCCGAGTCGATAGTGATCTTCTCGCCCATCGCCCAGGTGGGGTGCGAGAGCGCCTGCTCGATGGTGACGCCGCCGAGCGCCTCCGGCTCGATGTCGATGAACGGCCCGCCCGACGCGGTGAGCACGATGCGCCGCACGCTGCGCCGGTCGTTGCCCTGCAGACACTGGAACACGGCGCTGTGCTCGCTGTCGACGGGGATCAGCTTCACGTCGTAGGCGCGCACCAGGTCCATGACCACGGAGCCGGCGGCCACGAGCGCTTCCTTGTTGGCGAGCGCCACGTCCTTGCGCGCGCGGATCGCCTCGACCGTGGGCACGATGCCGGCCGCGCCGACGATGGCCGAGACGACCATGTCGGCCTCGTCGAGGCAGGCGACCCGGTTGAGGCCGTCAGCGCCCGCGGCCACCTCGACGCCGGGCAGCATGGCCCGAAGCTCGGCGGCCCGGCCCTCGTCGGCCACGGCCACGAGCCGAGGGTTGAACGTGCGCGCCTGCGCCGCCAGCGCCTCGACGTTGGCGCCGGTCGCCAGCGCGACGATCTCGACCCGCCCGCCGAGCGCGCGAACCACCTCGCAGGTGGTCACACCGATCGAGCCCGTCGAGCCAAGCAGAGCGATCCGCCGTATGCTCACGCCCCCCCTCCCGCCCGCGAGGTGGGAGGCCTGTTGTGTCGCGTCATCAGGTAGTCCTCAAGCACCATGAGTGCCCTTTCGAGGGCCCGGCCGCGGTGGCTCACGCGGTTCTTGATCTCGAGCGGCAGCTCGGCGAACGTCTTGACCATATCGTCCTTGACGAATACCGGGTCGTAGCCGAACCCCTCGTTGCCTCGCGGCTCGGCGGCGATGCGGCCCTCGCAGGCGCCCTCGACGACGTCGATCAGCCCCTCGGGCGTGGCGATCGCGATGGCGCAGCGAAAGCGTGCCGTCCGCTGCGGCTCAGCCACGCCCTCGAGCTCGGCGAGCAGCTTCTCGTTATTCTCGGCGTCCGTTGCGTTCGGCCCCGCGTAGCGTGCCGACATCACGCCGGGCCTGCCGTCGAGGGCATCGACCTCGAGGCCCGAGTCGTCGGCGATCGTCAACAGCCCCGTATACGCGGCAAGCGTCACCGCCTTCGCCGTCGCGTTGTCGGCGAACGTCTGCCCCGTCTCCGGCACCTCGGGCGCGGTGGGGAAATCGCGATACGACCTCACCTTGAGGGCGGTGTCGGCCAGCAGGGCCTCGATCTCCCGGACCTTGTTCCGGTTCCGTGTGGCAACCAACAGCTCCATCAGGACGCCCCGCTGCTCCTTCAGGTTCCTCGGGCGGGCCAAAGCGTGAGTTTAGCACAAAGCCCCGCAGCGGCAAAGGAGACCGAACAGGTGGAAGCTCTCGGCATCTACCTCTCCGGTTTCGGCGGCAAGTGCATGACATGCACTCCAACCCGGCGAGGCAAAGGCTGACTTCCCAAGAAGCCGGGGCGGGCGTACGAATGAGCCAGGGAAGAATTGCCTTGACGGGCCGCCTCGGGCCGGGTAAATGATGAGATACTGAGAAGAGGAGGGAACGCGCGGCACGGATTAGAGAGGAAACGGAGGAGACAATGTTCAAGTTGCTTGCAATGATCTGCCTGACGGGCGCCGCGGGCTTGCTCCTTGTCGGAGGATGCACGCCGGAATCCGAGGACTCCTGGAGCGAGGACGTGAGCTTCGCCGACGTCGATGACCGTCTGGACGACATGACGGGCACCTACGCTGTTCAGAGCATCACCATCGACGACCGGTTCACGCACCTGACGATCTTCCAGACGGGCGGGACGCTCCAGGGCTACGACAACATGAAGCGGTCCTGGCGCGGCACGATCGAGGGGACGGCACCTAGCGGCGCGGGCGGCTGGGCTGTGCCACGGCTGCAAATGCAGACGAACGACGGTCCAGAGGGGCAGACGATCCTCGTCGGGACCGGCGAGGTCTTTATGGACATGTTCGGCAACTGCTACAGGGGAATACACGCCATGTTGTACGTCGGAGACAAGGCGGAAGAGGTCCAGCTGTGGGGCTCGCTTGTCGACTGTAATCCCTTGGTCTATTGATTAGAGCGGGCTGCCTGACCAGACGGTAGCCGGCAAACCGCGTATCGCAGGGGCTACGGGCCGGTTGCGCTCGTAGCCCCTTTCGTGTATCCATCTGCCGACGATGGCTCGTGGGCCGGTAGCAGGTGGTGCATGAACAGTCGAAGATTACGTCGAACCTTCCTTGAGCTGCTCCGCATCAACGCCCCGTCGCGCAAAGAGAAGCCGGTCGCCGCGTACGTCAAGGCTGCGCTGCGCGGCGTGGCCGACGAGTGGTTCGAGGACCGTGCGGGCGGCGCGATCGGCGGCAACGCGAATAACCTCATCTTCCGGCTCCGCGGCACACACCCGACCGCACCCGGACTCGTCCTGCTGTCGCACATGGACACGGTCGAGCCGACGCCCCGGATCCACCTCGAGCGGCGAGGCACGGTGGTTCGGACCGACGGCTCGACCGTGCTGGGTGCCGACGACAAGGCCGGCATCGCGGTCATGATCGAGACGGCGCGGTCGTTCGCGCGTCGGCGGCGCTGCTACAGCGCGCTCGAGTTCGTCTTCTCGGTGGCTGAGGAGATCGGCCTGCTCGGTGTGGAGCACCTCGACTACGGCCTGATCGAGGGCCGGCTCGGGCTCGTGCTCGACAGCAACACACCCGTGGGCAGCATCGTGACGGCGGCGCCGTCGTCGGACCGGGTCGAGGTGCGCATCCGGGGCCGCAAAGCCCACGCGGGCATCGAGCCGGAGAAAGGGGTCAACGCGATCGCGGTCGCGGCCAAGGCGATCGCCCGGCTGAGGCAAGGGCGGCTCGACGAGGAAACGACCGCAAACATCGGCGTCATCGAGGGCGGCACCGCCACGAACATCGTCCCGGACGAGGCGCTCGTGCGGGGCGAGGCGCGCAGCTTCTCCGAGGCGAAGCTGTCGCGCTGGGTCGAGCACATGAAACGGTGCTTCCTGCGTGCGGCCGAGGCCGCGGGCGCCGAGACACAGATCGAAACCACCCGCGCGTTTACCACGTTCAACGTGCAGAGAAAGCACCCGCTTGTACGCGCCGCCGCGCGCGCAGCGCGTGCCGTGGGGCGCCGCGCCAAGTGCCTGCACAGCGGCGGCGGCAGCGACGCGAACGTCTTCAACGGCCACGGAATCACGTCCATCGTCCTCGGCCTCGGGTACAGGAACCCGCACACGAAGCAGGAGAGCATCGACCTCGTCGAACTCGATGCGGCCGCGCGGTGGCTGGGCGAGATCGTCGGGGTGCTCGGCACATGAGCAAACGCAAGCGCAGGAAGCATCGGCCGCGTCCCGCGGCACGGGCCGTGCCGACTGGAGCAGGTGGCGCGCGCGCGCCGGCCGGCGTCGGCGACGTGCTGCTCGTGGCGGCGCGCGTCGTCTGTCTCGTCGGGCTGCCGGCGCTGCTGCTTGTCTCGCCAACACTCTCATACATGCAGAGCGCCGGCCTCGTCAGCGAGAACAGCCTGTTCGAGTGGAACTGCGTTCAGGCGCTCGCGGCGGCCGTGGCGATGGTGTGGCTCGCCGCGGTGACGCTCGGCGCGGCGCCGCGCGTGCGCGTCCACCGCGTCGACGTGGCGCTTGTCGGCTTCTTCGCTGTTGCGCTCATCGCCTCGCTGTTGGTTCCCTACCGGTTCGACCCGGCGCGGCGTCTCAAGGAGATGCTCGCAGGGGTCGTCTTCTTCATCGTCGTGAAGAACCTGTTCGCCGACGAGCGCCACCAGCGCCTGCTCGTGCGGACAATGATGACGATGTTGGCGATCTTCGCCGTGATCGGCGTGGTGCACTACCTGTGGCACGTGCTTCGGATCGAGGCGGTGGGCGCCCAGGGAGACGTGCTCAGATTCATCGGCGCGTCGATCGACCCGGACAGAGTCGCCTGGGAAAAAGAGTTCGGCGTCCGGGCCACCTCGGTGACCGGCAATCCGAACTTCCTGGCCGGGAGCCTGATCGTGCTCGTGCCCGTCGGGCTCGCGTGGCTCGTGCTGCACAAGCGGCCTCGGATGCCGCGAGGGGTGCTTGCCGGCGGGGTCTTCTGGGCCCTTGTGACCGCGCTGCTGCTGGGGCTCGCGTCCGACGCGAGCAAGCGCTTCGGCCACGTGTACCGCGAGACGCAGCAAGAGCTCGTGGCGCGTGGGATTTCGCTGAGCGACGACCCGGCGCTGGCTGAACGCTACGACCGCGTCCGGAAGAACCTGAGGAGACGCGCCGACCTCGCCATCGCGTGGACGGTGGCCGGCACGGTCGGCCTCGTGGCGGTGGTGTGGCTCTGGCCGTTCGCGGGCACGGCGACCGCCGTCGTGCTCGGGTTCGCTCTGCTGCTGTTCACGAACTCGTGGGCGGGCTACAGCGGTTTCATTATTGGGATGATCGTCCTTGCGCTGCTCATCTGGGTGAAAAAGCCGGCACGCTACCGGCCGGACACTGCGGCCATGCTCGGCGGCGCGCTCGCGGTAGTCCTCGTCGGGTTTTTCGTCATCAAGGCGCTCTCGGGCAGCTACATCATCCCGCCGAAGGAGGCGCGCACGGGCGGGCGGTCGCGACAGCTTCTCTGGGACACCGTGCCCCGAATGGTGCGGGCGCGGCCGCTGCTCGGGTTCGGTGCCGACAACTTCATGGCCTACTCGAACAAGTACATGTCGCAGGTGCTCCCTGGGCCGTCGCGCTTCGAGGAGGTGATGGTGCCCGATCCGGACGCGTTCGTGCGCCTTGCAAAGCAGCCCGCGCCGAGGCGAGTCACGCTGTTCCCGATTGCGGATGCCGATCCGGGCGCGGTCAGTCTCCTGACACGGGGGAGGCGGCTCGTGACGGAGAAACACGCGCTCGTTTTCATCAACAACCCCGGCTTCATCATGCGGAACCCGGGCCGGGTCCACAGCATGTACATGTCCGCGCTCATCGACGCCGGTGTGGTTGGGCTCGTGGCGTTCGTGGCGATCTTCGTCTTCTTCTACACCGGAACGCTCAAGGCGTGGCGACGCGGGGAAGACTCGTGGCGCAGCGTGATCTCGCTCGGGTCGGCCGCGGCGATCGCCGCGGTGGTCGCGATGCAAACGGTCGATTTCCCGTTCCGGCTGCCGTGGTCAACCTGTCTGATCGTCTCGGCGCTCGCCATGCCGCTCGCGTGGCAGCGCGGCTGGGACGTGCGGCTGCGCGCGAAGCTGCCGGCGGCGGTGCGCGCCGGCCTCGTGGTCGTCATCGTCGCGGCCGGCGTCTACGTGCAGGTGACCAACTGGCGCCAGGTGCGCACCTTACAGCTCTCGAAGGCGGCGCAGGACGAGCAGGGCGCGCGCGGGTTTCCGACGCGGGAGGTGATCGCCGCCTATGAGCGCGCCGCGGCCCGGCGGGCGCGGGATTGGAGCATCTACTTCGGGCTGCCGAACATGCTGCTCTACCGGGGCGAGCTCGACGCCGCAGCCGACCACCTGGCCAGGCTCGAGCGCATCCAGCCATACCACGAGAAGGTGCACTACCTGTGGGGCCAGTACTACCGACAGCGCGGCGACGCAGACCGCGCGATCGCCTGCTACCGGCGCGCGCTCGAGCTCGAGCCGCGCTACATGCAGGCGCGCGTCACTCTGATCGATACGCTCGTCGAGGCGGTCCGGCTCGACGAGGCGAAGGCGGCCATCGCCGAGGCGTGGCTCTGGGAGGTCGAGAGCCGGGTGCGCTTCGACGCGGCGCGGCACGGCAGCCCGTTCGTGAAGATGGCGGAGGGTCGCCGGCTGATCGGCGCGGCGGACCTGTACTGGCCCTGGGTGATGAACGCCGAGGCGACTGTTCGCGCGCTCGAAGGCGACTTCGACGGCGCCAGGGCGCGCTGGGAGGAGGCGAAGAAGCGGTGGCACGCCGAGTACCCCGGGGCCGGCGCGTCCGGTGCAGGCCTCTACGACATCTACCCGGTGCCGCCGATCTTCACGCGCAATCCGCAGGTGTTGGCGCAGACAACACCCGAACAGGTGCGCGCAGACCAAGCCACGTGGGCAAAGCGCTTCTACGGCGTGAACGAGTACGAGGCGTTCAAGCGGCTCGACGATGAGTACAACGCGGCGCTCGCTTGGGGCGGCCTCCGGCGCAGCGGGTCGCCGCCGATCTTGTCGCGCGCCGAGGCGGCCCGGTACGCCGAACGTGTGCTCGTCGAGCTCGGCCGGCGGTTCGACACGCAACTGCTCGTGACCGACGGCAACGAGGGGCGCGAGTACCACAACCGAATGGGCCTGCTCAAACTGCTCACGGGCAACAAGAACGAAGCGGCCGCGGAGTTCCAACTGAGCGCGCAAGGCGCAGGCGGCTACGTGGCCCGCGCGAACCTGGTCGTGCTGCAAACCGGCCTGCCGCCCCGCTTCATCGACGAGCAGGAGTTCGTCGATATCCGTAGTGAGCTCCGACGATCCCATGCCATGCGCTACGCCGAGCCCCCGGCCAACCCGTTGACGCCCGAAGAATACGTCAACGCGCTCAAGTCGTTGGTCCTTCGGTACGGGCACTATGCGCCGGTCGGCGCGGCCTATGCGGTCGCCCTCGCCGAGGCCGGGCACTCCGACGCCGCCACGGCGACATTCGACGCGCTCCAGAGACTCTACCCGGACGACCAACCGCTGGAGGCGCTGCGGCGCCGGCTCGGCCTGTAATGCCGCCGGACACGATGAACCATCGCACCATGCGCACGCCGACCTTCTTCATCCGCACCTACGGCTGCCAGATGAACGAGCTCGATTCGGAGCTCATCGCCGCGAGCCTCGTCGAGCACGACCTGTGCCCCGCGAGCGACATCGAGCAGGCCGACGTCGTCGTGATCAACACGTGCACGGTGCGCGACTCCGCCGAGCGCAAAGCGCGCGGTCTGCTCGGCCTGCTCGCACGGCGCAAGCGCGAGCGGCAGCCGGGCCTCGTGCTCGCCATGTGCGGATGCGCGGCGCAGGCGCGCGGAGTCGGGCTTCTCGACGAGGTGCCCGAGCTTGACGTGGTCTGCGGCACGCGCCGCATCGACCGGCTCGCCGATCTTGTGCAGCGCGCGCTCGAACGCGGCGACCGCACGAGCGACGTCGCCGACGGCGATCTGGCCGACCTGCGCTTCGAGGCCGCGCTGCGCTCGAGCCGAGTCAAGGCGTTCGTCTCGGTCATGCGCGGCTGCGACAACTACTGCACCTACTGCATCGTGCCGTACGTGCGCGGTCGCGAGGTGAGCCGCCCACCCGACGGGATCGTCGACGAAGTGCGCCACCTGGTCGAGCGCGGCGTGCGCGAGGTGACGCTCCTCGGCCAGAACGTGAACGCGTACGGCCGCGGCCTCGACCAGGCGCTCGACTTCTCGGGCCTGCTCGAGCGCGTGTGCGCCGTGCCGAACCTCGCGCGCGTGCGGTTCGTCACGTCGCACCCAAAAGACATCGGCGACCGGCTCATCGACGCGATCGCCGAGCTCGGACCGGTCTGCGAGTCGCTCCACTTCCCGGCGCAGTCGGGCAGCGACCGCATTCTGGCGCGCATGAACCGCAAGTATACGCGGGGCCAGTACCTCGGCCTCGTCGAACGCCTACGCGATCGTGTGCCGGGCATCGCGCTGAGCACCGACCTGATCGTCGGCTTCCCGGGCGAGACGGACGACGAGTTCGCGGAAACGGTCTCACTCGTCGAGCAGGTGCGCTACGACAGCGCGTTCATGTTCAAGTACTCGCCGCGGCCGGGCACGGCGGCCGCCGACCTCGACGACGACGTCCCGCTCACCGTCAAGAAGGCGCGCCTCCAACACCTGCTCAGGCTCCAGGACGAGATCTCTTTGGCGAAGAACCAAGCGCTGATCGGCAGGCGAATGGAGGTCCTTGTCGAAGGACCAAGCCGCAAGAACGCCGAGCGCTACACGGGCCGGACGCGGTGCAACCGGATCGCCGTCTTCGAGCCGTGTCCCGACCGCGTCGGTCAGCTTGCGCTCGTGGAAGTCGTCGACGCCACGCCGCACACGCTCCACGCCCGCCTCGCCCCGCCGGCCTAGCCCGCGCAGCATTCACCACAGAGCGCACAGAGAACACAAGGAAGGTGGAGACACCTGCTGTGGCGCTTTCGGTTGCGGCGGCCGCGGGCTCGCGCTAGCATGGTGCGGGGGCTGCGGAGGAGGAAGGCCCTTCCCAGCACGCGCTTGGACCCGAGGACACGTGCGACCATGTCCGAACCGACGCCCATGATGCGCCAGTACAAGGCGATCAAGCGAGAGCATCAGGACGCGATCCTGTTCTTCCGCATGGGCGATTTCTACGAGATGTTCTTCGACGACGCGAAGGAGGCCGCGCCGATCCTGGACATCGCGCTCACGGCCCGCCAGGGCATGCCGATGTGCGGCGTGCCGTACCACGCGGCGCAGGTTTACCTCGACCGGCTCCTCGCGGCGGGAAAGCGCGTGGCTGTCTGCGACCAGGTCGAGGACCCGAAGAAGGCGCGCGGCGTCGTCAAGCGCGCGGTCACCCGCGTCGTGACACCCGGCACGGTAATCGGCTCGGACACGCTCCCGTCGAAGGCGAACAACTACATCGCCGCCGTGGCGCACGTCGACGGGCGCTTCGGGCTCGCGCACCTCGACGTGACGACCGGCGAGTTCCGCGTCATCGAGCTGGGCGCCCGGCGCGAGCTGCTCGACGAGATCCTGCGCGTCGCGCCCGCCGAGTGCCTCGTGCCGGCGAGCGTGGCCGAGCGCGAGCAGATCGCCGCATCGCTCGACGGCCTGCTGCTGACGATCTGGACGCCGCTGGAGGACTGGGTGTTCGACCACGATTCGTGCTTCGCGCTGCTGACCGATCACTTCCACACCCACTCGCTCGACGGCTTCGGCTGCGTCGGTATGCACACGGGCGTCTGCGCCGCCGGCGCGCTGCTCGGCTACGTCGTCGATACGCTCAACCAGCCGCTCGAGCACGTCCGCGCGCTCCGGCCGTACTCGACCGACGAGCACATGCTCATCGACCCGCTGTCGCTGCGCAACCTCGAGGTGATCGAGCCGATGCGCGGCGCATCAAAGGCAGCGACGCTCCTCGGCATTCTCGACAGAACGGTTACGCCGATGGGCGGCCGGCTGCTCGCGCAGTGGATTCGCGGGCCGCTGCTCAACCCCGCGGCCATCCGCGAGCGCCACGCCGGCGTCGACGACCTCGTCGGGCGCCAGGCGATGCACGACGGCGTGCGCGAGGCGCTGCGCCGCGTGCGCGACCTCGAGCGGCTCATCACCCGGATCGGCACCGGCTACGCGAGCCCACGCGACCTCGCCGCGCTCAAGGAGTCGCTCCTCGCCGTGCCGACCGTGGCCGAGGCGCTCACAACCGCCGAGTCCGACATGCTCGCACGCTGCCGCAGCGAGCTGGTGCTGCTCGACGAGGCGACCGACCTGATTGAGCGCGCCATCGTGCCGGAGCCGCCCGCGCTGCTGCGCGACGGCGGCATCTTCCGCGCAGGATATAACGCCGAGCTGGACGAGCTCCGGGCCGTCTCGTCCGGCGCGAAGGAATGGATCGCCCACCTCCAGGAGACCGAGCGCACGCGCACGGGGATCAAGTCGCTCAAGGTCGGCTACAACAAGGTGTTCGGCTACTACGTCGAAGTGAGCCACGCCAACCGCGAGAAGGTCCCGGCCGAGTACACGCGCAAGCAGACGCTCGTGAACGCCGAGCGCTACATCACGCCCGAGCTGAAGGAATACGAGGCGAAGGTCGTCGGCGCCGAGGAGCGCATCGCCGAGATCGAGCAGCGGCTCTTCGCTGAGCTGCGCGAGCAGGTCGCGCGATTCACGCCGCAGGTGCAGGCAATCGCCCAGGCGACCGCCGTCGTCGACGCGCTCGCCTCGTTCGCGGCCTCGGCGCTCGAGGCGAACTACATCCGGCCCGACGTGAACGAGGGCGACACAATCGAGATCAGCGACGGCCGGCACCCGGTCGTCGAGGCCGTCATGGTGGGCGAGCGCTTCGTGCCGAACAGCGTTCATCTCGACAACGGTGCCAACCAACTGCTGATCGTCACCGGGCCGAACATGGCGGGCAAGTCGACGTACATCCGCCAGACGGCGCTGCTGATGCTCATGGCGCAAATCGGCAGCTTCATCCCGGCCAAGAAGGCGACGATCGGCGTCGTCGACCGGATCTTTACGCGCGTCGGCGCGAGCGACGAGCTCGCGCGCGGCCAGAGCACGTTCATGGTCGAGATGAACGAGACGGCCAACATCCTCAACAACGCGACCGACCGCAGCCTCGTGATCCTCGACGAGATCGGCCGCGGCACGAGCACCTACGACGGGATCAGCATCGCCTGGGCCGTGGCCGAGTTCATCGCCGCGACGCCCGGCAAGCGGGCCAAGACGCTGTTCGCGACGCACTTCCACGAGCTGACCCGGCTCGCCGAGCTCTTCGACTGCGTCAAGAACTACAACGTCGCCGTGCGAGAGTGGAACGACGAGATCGTCTTCCTGCGCCGCATCGTGCCCGGCGGGACCGACAAGAGCTACGGCATCCACGTCGCCGACCTCGCCGGCCTGCCCGCCGAGGTGGTCGACCGCGCCAAGGCCATTCTCCGCCATCTCGAGCAACAGGCTCTGACGGACGAGATGCCGGCGTCGGGCACAGAGCGCATCGGCACCGTGCGGCACCCGAGCCAGATGTTCCTGTTCGGCCACGAGCCGCACCCGGTCGTCGACGAGCTCCGCGCGCTCGAACTCGACGAGATGGCACCCGTCGACGCGCTCATCACGCTGCGCGAGCTGAAAAAGAAAGCTGACCAGTAATCACGGCTCATCGAGCAACGACAAGGAGACCCCACCCGTGAGCGAGATTAGGAACCCGGTTGCTGACACGCAGGTCACGCGTCTGATCGCCAAGCACTACTTCGACGATCTCCAACGCGCGGTCGAATCGGACGTGATCATCGTCGGTGCCGGGCCGGCCGGCCTCGCGTGCGCGTGGACGCTCGGCGACGACGGCTACATGGTGACGATCTTCGACAAGAAGCTCGCGCCCGGCGGCGGGATCTGGGGCGGCGGGATGACGTTCAACAAGATCGTGCTGCAGCGCGACGTCGAGCCGATCCTGCGCGAGGCCGACATCCAGTGCGACGAGGACGGCGGCGCGCTCGTGGTCGATTCCGTGGTGTTCGCCAGCAAGCTGATCGCCAGGGCGGCGACGCACCCGAAGGTGACGCTGTTCAACCTGCTGACAGTGGTCGATCTGCACGCGACCGACGAGCGGGTCACGGGCGTCGTCGTCAACAGCAGCAGCGTCGAGGCGGTCGGCCTGCACGTCGATCCGCTCGTGTTCCGGGCGCGCGCCGTGCTCGACGGCACGGGCCACGAGGCCGTGCTCGCGAAGCTCTACGCGCGCCGCAAGCCGGAGACGAAGCTGACGCGCGAGCACTTCATGAACGCCGAGAAAGGCGAAGAGGACACGGTCGCCGGCACGCAGATGCTCGCGCCCGGCCTGTTCGTCGCGGGGATGGCGGCCAACAACGTGAGCGGCGGCAGCCGGATGGGGCCGATCTTTGGGGGGATGCTGCTGAGCGGCAAGAAGGCCGCGGCGCTCATCAAGAGCTACCTGGAATCTCTTTAGGAAACGCGCCGCCACCCGCTCGCACAGGTCCAAGAACAGGGAGAACACAACGGCCGGACCTGCGCGGCAACGGATGACGCGCCGCATCTCTATCCGACGGGGATGGGGCCGGACGCAAGGGATTGCCATCCAGAGCCAGTGTTCCTGCTTGGTTATTCTGCCGGCCCCATCCCGTCGTCGGGTTACTCAATTGCCTCAATGCGCGGGTGGCTGCGGGAAGGTGCGTCGCCGCATCGCGCCAAACGCGCGCCGGCAGAACGCCTCGACGAGTCCGGGACAGGGGCGGCCCTGGAGGTGCCCTTGCCTGCGCACAGGCACACAACACCTCGCACGGTGGAGGGCGTGAAGGACAAGCGGAGAATGAAGACGGTTATGATGAAAGCGGTATGACCATCCTCACGCCGTCACGCTCGCAGCAGCGAGCACGCGCACATGCCCTCGGGTCCGTCTCTCCCACGTAACCACTGTTATGTCCAATACCGTAAGGTGCACATCGGATGCCAACACGCTCGACCGACGTGCGGCTCGTTCCCAACTCTCGTCGTGGCAACGCACTCCCGCACCATTGCCTCTCTTTCACGGGTGAGCGAACGCAACCGAATGTGCGCGCGGTTGGCGAGAGTCGCGCGAGGATCACGCATCGTACGACACAGCCAACCACACCATCGTCAGCACGCACCTTACTCCCCGCGATACGGCGGGTCCGACCACCAGCGCCGATGATTCCCGGCGCCTGGCTCGCCGATCATGTCGCCTTCCTCGTCGGAAGACGAGGCCTCGTCGGGGTCGAGCGCAGCCGGGCCCGCTTTGAATGAAACGTGCCCATCATGATAGAGCACGTTCCGGCCGTCGCCGCCGTGGTTGGCCAGCTTCATCGGATTACCCGGGCTGCCGATTCGGGTGCCAGCTTTCTTGTCGGCGGCCAGACGAACTGTGGTAGGCGCTTGCTCAGTCCATGCCGTCACCAGGCTTCCTCGCGCATCCATGCAGTAGCTGTAGCTGATCGTCAGGTCGGCAGCGAACGGATCGAGGGGCTCCTTGTCTTGGGGATGCGCGGTGCCTTCAGCCGTCGGTCTCTCGACTTCGGGCAAAGGAAGCTGCCAAAGCCTATGCAGTAGTGCGGATACAGCATCCCGAGGTCGCACCACGCCTCGGGCGAATTCGCGCTC
>Ga0315545_1002086_pt1 | contig 18475 bp, 24 predicted proteins | sample SalMarSW160210MG_FD_203096 | JGI IMG/M metagenome (GOLD analysis project Ga0315545, IMG submission 203096) | Salt marsh sediment microbial communities from the Plum Island Ecosystem LTER, Massachusetts, United States - Salt Marsh Sediment SW1602-10 ...
AGCAGTTCTTTTCTAAACCAAGATAGTCCAAAAATTCTTCTATCCAGCCATCAAGTTCAGTGCGCTTCATTTTCTCTCTCTGTTCTTTCATAATTTTTTCGGTTTTTGTTTGTGTTTTTGCCTAATTTTTCTTAGCAAAGCCTCAAAATCTCTGCTAAATTGTGGATAACTATAAAAGAAACTCTTATATCAATCTTTTTAAGCTATTATCAGATTAAATTTTCTCTTATTTCTAAGCATCTTTAAAAGATTTTCTCTAAAACCTTGCCTTATGCCCGACTTAAGATTCGCTCTTAAGACCCAACTATCATTTATTTTAATCAACTCTTCCCTTAAAAAGGGAAATCACTAAATCGTCCTGATTTTCTTATTGCTCTTAATTAAAAAATTAAAAAACTTATAAAAAAATGCTCATTCATCTTCATTGTCTACGGAAGGGTAGGGAACACTCTTATATTTTGCGACACTATGATTCTACTGAATAAGTCCTTCCTTGTCAAGTCTGCCTTATAAAAAATAACAAGAAGGCTTAAAAATTAACGCCAAAGATAATCACTAATTAATTGTAAATATTGTGCGACGTAAAAAGTAAAAATGATTAAATTGCTAAACTGTTAAATGAATAAATGAAATGCTTTATTGATTTATTCATATATTCAGAATCTTCATTTATTGTTTTGTTCATTTATTCATAAAATCATTTATTAATTTATTGATAATCTAAGCCCCAGAATCAAGGAATTAAGCCTGGCTACTAGATCAATTCTAAGGGCCTTGTTTTAATAAAGACAGTATTATCCCAAGCCGACGAGGCTGATAAAATTAGATAAAAAAATAGTAGAGGAGTATTAAAAAGAACTTTTCCTTTTCAAACATAAACAAATCATATCAATTATGGAGAAAGATTAAAAATGTCATTAACTAAGTCAATGGGCCATTATAAAGATCTTTAAATAATAATTAAGTGCTAATAAAGCATTTAAAAACCTAAAAAATAAAAAAATAGTAATTTGGACCACTCCTCTCCATGCTCCTGAGTAATAGTCGCAAAAGGTATATTGTGCGACAATTTAAAGATTTACTCACCTACTACATAAAGGGGAATATAAAAAAAATTTTAATAAAAGCTTGAAGGTTGAAAACTTGAAATCTGTAAGACTTATTTTAGAATTGCTTCTATTTAGAGAAGAAGGGGTCTACTCTCCGAAGAAAAAACTTTTCCACAAAGCAGATATATCAAACTATATCAGCCTCGTCGGCTAGACGGTCAACCGAAGAAAACAAAAATTCTAAGCAATTAAAAAATTTTAGTGCCAGCGTGAAAATTATCCTATAATTTCCGTGAAAATACCCTATTTACTATAGGACATTATATAATTAATGTGCTCTTCCCACTTCCCTCTCCCCGACCTCTTATCCATCCAAAAAATTTGTTTACCTGTCTGCCGGTTTGATTATTTGATTAGCCCCACTGAGCCAAGAAGAAAATTATAATTAAAACAATAATGCCAACTCGAAGGTATTCTTTTAAAGTCTTGGTAAATAAGCGAGCGGAAAGATAATTTTGGACAATCCCTAAGAAGACATATAAACAAGTAACTAGAAATAGAGAGATCGCGTTAATGCTCAAAGGCCAAAAACCGATAAAAAAGCTTAAATTAGCAATCACCCAAGCCAATCCTAAACTGTAATAAAAAACTTCTTTTTCAATTTGTTCACTTAACTTAACACTCCATAAAGCCGGAAAGCTCAAGAAAAAAGAAATTGTTAATACCAAGCCCGCGCTAAATAAAGCATTCATTTTAAAAGAAAAAATGGTGTTGTAAAATAAAAAGCTAGTCACTAAAACAATCAAAAAACCGACTGCTTGAGCGGCTCGGATTAATTGGATTGTCCGCGAAGCGGAAATAGTAAAAATATTCTCTATTAATAAAGTCGCATACATCCCGATACCATAAAGAACAAGAACAATGATTCTGCTCAGTAGAACCTCAGGCAAGAGAAAATAAAACAAAGCCATGCCAATTGTGTATAAGGCTGGTAAAGGTAAATTAACCAGCCAGCTGACCTTTTTCAAATCTTCTTTTAATGACCAAGCAGTAAAAAAATAAGTAATTAAACCTAAAAGGAAAATGGCGCCTAGTCTAAAGCGTATCTCTACAAATTGGGTCGCCAGTAGGCCTGGTGTTAAAATTAAGGCCTGAAGAATAATTTTTCTTCTTTTAGTCATGTATCAACAAAGTCGGCGTTGCAATAAATCTTCTGCACATCATCAAAATCATCCAGTTCTTGTAAAAAAACAATGACTTTCTTTTTTTTCCTTTCATCCTGAATGGGAATTAAAGTCTTCGCCATTAAAGACAGACTGGCTTCTTTAATCACAAAGCCTGCTTCTTTAATCTTGGTTTTAACCACTTCCAACGCCTCTGGCTTAGTGTAAACTTCAATCAAATCTCCCTCTTCTACATCTTCTATGCCCAAATCCATTAATTTCAACATCTGCTCTTCAACATTTTGATCTTTCTGCAAAAAAATCAGCCCTTTTTTCTCAAATAGATAAGTGGCTGAACCAGGCGTTCCTAGTCCTCCACCCTTACGTTCAAAAAAGGATTTAATTTCTGACCCAATCCTATTTTTATTATCAGTAATGCATTCTATCACCACCGCTATTTTCTCTGGACCAAAACCTTCATAAACCACGGTTTCTAAGTTGCCGCCGCTGGCTTGCCCTAATCCCTTTTCAATGGCTCTTTTGACATTATCTTTGGGCATATTAACTGCTTTTGCCTGTTCCATGGCTAAACGCAGTTTGGCATTGCTGCTTGGATCACCACCACCGCCTTCTTTAACCGCCACCGCAATCGCTTTAGCGATTTTAGAAAAACTCTTGCCTCGCTTTTGGTCAGCAGCGGCTTTTTGATGTTTAATCGTACTCCACTTAGAATGTCCGGACAAATTAGTTATGAGTTCAACAAGTTATGAGTTATGAGTTATGAGTTATGAGTAATTTTTTTTCTTTTACTATTAACTTAATAACTTAATGAACTTCATCCAAAGGATGATCCCGCTCTGCGGGATATTTCTTCTTTCTTAGTCCTATTATAACTCCTCTTGACAAAATTATTCAAACTTGCCAAGATTGGTAAAGTCTATGACGACTGATGAATTAAGTCAGCAAGCCATCAATCAAGCCCTCCTTGGCAATTGGCAAAAGGCAATTGCCTTAAATCAACAAATACTAGCTCAAAATCCGGCAGAGATTGAAGCTTTATCGCGGCTGGCCAAGGCTTTTTTAGAATCAGGGCAAAAAAAACAAGCCTTAAAAAGCTACCGTCGGGTCTTAAAATTAGACCGTTTTAATCCCATTGCCAAATCAGCTTTAAAAAAGCTTAATGCTAAAAAAATCAAGGCTAAAAAAAATAGAGTCCAAGCGATTAACCCCAAGCTTTTTTTAGAAGAATCCGGAAAAACCAAAGAGGTCCATTTAACTGAGCTCGCTGACAACAAAACTCTTCTTGGCGTAGACATAGGAGAAGAAATCAAGCTTATTCCTAGAAAAAGAGCTATTTCCGTCTACACTAATGATAAAACTTATCTGGGTAAAATCCCTGATGACCTTTCTTTAAGATTAATTAAATTAATCAAATCAGGCAATCAATATCAGGCGGTGGTTAAATCAATTGAACCTAAAAACCTTTCTCTTTTTATCAGGGAAACAAAACAAAGTAAAAAAAACAGTCAGACCCCTTCTTTTCCTTTTGCCAAAAACCAGTACCATGCCTCTGCTCCTTTAAATATTATCCAAAGAGAACCGATTGAAGAGATGGAAAATCCGCCGGATTAATTCGAATCTTTTCCTAAGACTAACTGGAGATCACCTTCTATCTGCTCGTCCAAAACTATCTTTTCGATTTTGAAAATTCTTTTAATTTTTTCCACCGTATAAAGCTTTAAATAATCCTCATTAACCAGGTGAAGGGTTGACGTTTCTTCGGTTTCGGTCGCGTCTTGAGTATTAATCACTCGGGCGCCAATATTGGTTAATAAACGGGTTGATTTTTTGGCCAATTGAGTTCTTCCCGCGGCATTAATAACACTAATTTTTAAATCTTGGTTGGAGATTTCTTTATCAGTAAAATATCTTTGTATAAAATCATCAATCCGTGACTCTTCCACTCTAAAAGCTTCAGAATTATCCGCCAACCTTTCTTTTTTGAAAAGCAAGCTTTCTTCTAATTTGATAAGTCTAACTTGATTAAACTTAAGCCGACCAATCTTTCTGGAAACCCCGATCAAGTCCCACCAACTCAAATTCATCTGACACTTTTTAGTTAACAAACAAGGCATCATTCCCAAAAGCCTGCCTCTTTCTAAACTATTATTCGATATTTGTCCCTCATTCAGAGAGTTTTTTGATTTTTCTACTAAATAAGCATCAACGGGAATCATAAAATAATGTTGTAGGCTGAGCTGGAGTAATTCGCCTCCATCAGTTTTTTCTATCTCCCCTAGTTTGAAAATATTCCCCAGCTGGTACTCACCATAACCTTTAATGGTTTTGATCATCAATGCGTTAGGTAATTCCAAAATATTTAAAATATCTTCTTGCGGATGATAGGAAAAAATAAAAGTTTTATCGGTTTGAACCACAAAGTTAAAATTATTTTCTCTGTCCCAGGCTGCGTTTTTAATACTCTGGTAAACAAAAAAAACAAAATAAGTCAATAAAACCAGCCATAAAATCAATAATAAGCGTCTTAAAATATTCTTAACCACTGTTATTTTCTCTCTTTTTTGTTTGTTTGTTTGCCTCTTTGGTTGTTTTAGCTTTTTGTGTTTTAGCTTTTGCTGTGTTTTCTTTCTTTTCATCCTTTTTATCCTATACCCTTTGCTTAAACAGTTCGCGATTGCGAATTGCAACGGCAAGGTCTTTCGCTAATTTAATCTTAAACTCAACTCTTTTTTTGGTCCGGGGATGAATAAAACTTAAGTAAAAAGCGTGAAGAAATAAACGGGAACACCATTGCCTATCCTCTGCCAATCTCTTCTTGCCTAAGTAAATCGGGTCTGAAACAAGAGGATATCCTATGTGTTTTAAATGAACTCTAATTTGATGAGTCCTGCCTGTTCTAGGCTCTATCTCTAAAAAGCTTAAATCACTAATAATCTTTATTACCTTGTATTTTGTTAGCGATTTTCTGCCTTCCAACCTAACGCTAAATTTTTTTCTATCACTTGGATTCCTGGCTAAAGGAAGCTTAATATCCCCTATTTTTGGTTCCACTTGACCATGAACTAAAGTTAAATATTTTTTAATTACTTTTCTTTGTTTAAATTGTTTTTGCAAATCAATAAATGATTGCGCGTTTTTCGCGATGACCATGACCCCCGAAGTATCCTTATCTAGACGGTGAACGATTCCCGATCGATTAATGAAATCGCTATTAACTTCTAACTTTGCACTTTTAACTTTTAACTTTTTTTCCGTCCAGTCCTGCAACGTCTTTTCCTTAACCGTCTCTGCCCGATTGACCACCAGCCCCGAAGGTTTATTAATCACTAAAATATCATCGTCTTGAAAAACAATTTTAGGAGTTAACATAAAAACATCATACCATTTTTTTCTTTTCTATTAACTAACTTTTGGTATAACAGGCTAAAAATCAACATCCCTACTCCCAGACAAATAAAAACATCGGCCAGATTAAAGATAGGCCAGATTTTAAAATCAATAAAATCAACCACTTGCCCTCTGAAAATCCGGTCAATGAGATTAGTCAGACCACCACTAAGAATTAAAGTTTTTCCTCTCCCCCTAGGCAGTAAACAAACTAAGGCCGTTAAAACTAGGAAGTTAATTATCAACCAGTTTGCCGAAGGTATCAAGCCAAAACTGATTCCTTGATTAAAGACGACCAAATCAGGAAAACTGGTTAAGATAAAATGTTTGGAAAATTGGTCAAGAAGAATTAAAACAAACAATAACCCTATCATTTATTCAACTGGTAACTTTCTTTTTCTCTTTTTTAGCGCAATCGACACATTTACTGGCGGTAGGGTCCAAAGCTAATCTTTCCGTATTAATCATCTGGCCGCACTGACTGCACAAACCATATTTCCCTAGTTTAATTCTGGTCAAGGCTTTTCTGATATTAATTAGGCTCTTGTCAATTTCTTTTTTTAAAACTGAAACGCGCTCGTGACCAGCCCCTTCAGCCGCTTCCGCATCAGAAGCGGCATTGTCTATAACCCTATTCTTATCACTATAGGGATCTTCTTTTTCTAAAGACTTTTTTCTTTTTTTAAGTTTTTGTTCTCTGTCTTTAAGATATGCTTGAATTGGTCTTAAGATGTTTAAAGGAAATTTAACTGTCATAAGGTTTAGCCTCCATGCCTGCCTTAAAGCGTAACTTGGCTTGCTTTGTCTTTATTTTTTTATAGGGGAAGAGAGTTGTCAAGTCTTTATCGGCCGCCCGTAAATAAAAAACAAAAATAGCTCCCAGAAAAATGAGGCCATTGATTGAAAGTTCTAAATTGAAAAAGCGAGGCCAATCAGATAATATTCCCCCCACTAAGTCCAGAAAATTTACCATCAATAAGAAACTTAAAAATAGAAAACCTGTATTGGTTTCCCCTCTTTTGTTTTTATACCATTCATAAGTGCGGTAATTTTTATCAAAAACCGCCAATAAACGATAAATAATGATTAATAATAAAGCTTTCACTAGAGGAATAAAGCTTAAAAGCTTATTAAATTGAAACTGACTCAAAAACTGACCCAGATGAGCAAAAATCAAACCTATGACCAAGCCAAAAGCAACCGAGTCAGCCACCTTAAAAAAATCCCATTTTTGGCTATGGCTGTAAAAACCCAGACTAATTATCCCGCCAATCAGAGCTCCCTGCCAAGAAAAACCAGGATTACCCACTAAATCTAAAAGATAAATCTGCTCCTTAAGATTTAAAATTACAAACCATACTCTGGCTGCCATCAAACTAGCCAGAGTGACCAATAAAATTCCGTCCATTAATAAAACTTCCTCATAATGTTCTTCTCTCCCTTTTTGCCAAATTAAAAAAGAGGCGAAGAAAAAACCCAGGGCCATAAAAACGCCTAAGGTAGAAATAACCACTGGTCCTATTTGTAAAATTGTGGGAATCATAATATAAAATTAGTTTAAAAATAAAAATGGCTAATAGTTTTGCGGACGAGCTAATAAATTTGAGAGTGTTTTCTTGTTTACAGCAGACACCTTAGACTTTATGGAGCGATTGATTTATTTCGTCTGCGATTAGAAAACCGGGTCAAATTTGTTACGAGCAAAGCAAAACTATTTAGCTGATTATATTAGTAATTTTATCCTTTTTTCTATTTGACAGTCAATCACTGCTTTTGTTATACTCAATCTCGTTTATGTTAACCACCCCTCACGCTTTAGTTGGTCTAGTTATTATCACTAGATTTCCTAATTTTTTAGGCCTTTTTCTATCACTCCTCAGTCATTTTATCCTTGATTTTTTCATCCCCCATTGGAATCCACATCTCTATACCGAATTCAGTAAAAATAAAAAACTTTCCTCTAATTCTATTAAAATCATTATTGTTGACGGCCTTTTAGGAGTGGTTTTAACCCTTTTCTTTATGACCAGAGCCTTGCCTGATTTGAATCAGGCTTTTTTAATGGGTTTGGGTGCTTTTGCCGCCATTCTGCCTGATTTTATAGAAATCCCCTATTATTTTCTTCATTATAAGGCCAGCTGGCTGAAAGCTTATGTGGATTTTACCCACAAACATCAATCAAATGGTATCTTTTTTTGGGGAATTCTCACCCAAGTGGCGGTAATCGTAGTATCTTTGGGAATACTTCTCTCTTGAATAACCAAATAAATACGAATTTCAAATAACCAAATCAATAATTGAATAACTAAATATTACAAATAAGAATATTTTATTTGTTTATTAAAATATTTGAGATTGGATTATTTATTTCGCTCTCTCCACATACTCCCCTGTCCTGGTATCAATTTTCACCTTATCACCTTTATCAACAAACAAAGGCACTTTGATTTTCAAGCCTTCTTTAGTCATGGCCGCTTTAAAAATATTAGTAGCCGAGTTGCCTTTAACTCCCGGATCGCAGTCGGCAATTTCCACCACCACCGAAACTGGTAAATCCACGTCCAAAGGTTGGTCTTGCCAAAACATAATATTAACCTCTTCGCCCTCTTTAAGAAACTTTGCTCCCTGACCCAAAAGCTGAATCCCAAGGCTTATTTGTTCAAAAGTTTCAGGCTCCATAAAAACATATTCGTCTCCTTGCTGATATAAATACTGCATTTTTTTCTTTTCCAAAACCACTTCCTCAAAACGGTCGTTAGAATTAAAATGGAGATTCAAAACATTGCCTGTTTTAAGATTTTTTACCCTCACTCTAATTTTAGCCCCGCCCCGGCCAAGATGAGTATGCTTATATTGCAAAACCTTATAAGGCTGGTTTTGATAAAGAAAACAGGTGTTATTTTTAAGTTGAGTGGCGTTTAACATAGACTTTCTTTAGTTATTCAGCTTATTCTACTAATAAAAAATTTACCATTCAAGGGGAAAATGGTAAAATACAATCATTCACCTTAAGTTTATCGAAGAGCCAAGGTGGCGGAACTGGTATACGCGTAGGTCTCAAAAACCTATGGGAGTAAAATCCCGTGAGGGTTCGATCCCCTCCCTTGGCACAGATTAAAACTGAATCATAAAGTTTTTCTTTAAAAGTGGCTGAATCAGTAAGGTATCGTTTTTTTACCCTATTTTGTACAACTTGTGGGCCAGAAGGACCTTCATTCTTTGGTGGAGTAAGGACGGTGATTGACGCAGGAGGAACCTTTATTGAAGACCCTTATATTGATATTGAAGGAAGTGTGGCCCATCAATGTCTTCAACACCACAAACAAGTAGGAGAAGGGTTTCATCATAATCAATTTACAATAATAGAAGATGGAGAAGAAGTAGGTCAATGCAGCCTAGGAGGAGCAGTTAGAAGCTTAATAGGAGCGCTAAAAGAAAACTAAATAAAAAAGGGTAAGAAGAAGGCAAAACTAGTTATTCTTCTCTTCTTTTTTCTGTCTCAAAAAAACTAATTCGGTCGCCTTTGAAATGAAGAGAAATGGTTTTTAAAGGCCCGTTTCTGTGTTTGGCAATCTTTAAAGAAACATTTTCTAAATCTTCCTCATCCTCTCGATATAAAAACATGACCACGTCCGCATCCTGTTCCAAAGCTCCTGATTCTCTCAAATCAGCTAATTGAGGCACCTTGCCTCCCCTAATCTCCACTGCCCGGGAAAGTTGACTTAAGGCCAAAACCGGAATCTTAAGTTCTCGGGCCAGATTTTTTAAACCCTGAGAAATATCCGAAACTTCCTGAACCCTTGAATCCCACCGTCTGTTTGAACGGGCTAATTGCAAATAATCAACCACTAAAAGTTTTAAGCCATTCTCAGCTTGAAGTCTCCGGGCCTTAGTTCTCATTTCCAAAACAGAACTGGCCGGCGTATCATCAATAAATAAAGATGCCTCTGCTAATTCTCCCATGGCATCGGAAAGCTTGCTAAAATCTTTTTCATCCAAACGACCGGTTTTAAGACGCCAGGCATCAATGTCTCCCTGGGCCACTAACAAACGGTCCACCAGCTCCTCCTGGCTCATTTCTAAAGAAAAAAAGCCCACCGGAATTTTGGCTTTGACGCTGCAATGTTGAGCAATATTTAAAGCTAAAGAAGTCTTTCCCAACGAGGGCCGGCCGGCTAAAATGATTAAATTGCTGTCCTGCAGTCCGGCCAAAGTATCGTCTAACGAAACAAAACCGGTCGGCACCCCTCTTAAACCGCCAGCTTTTTTTTGCAGTTCATCCAAACGATCAAAACTCTCTTCTAAAACTTCTTTAATAGGAATAAAGTTTTGTTTTAAGTGCCGCTGAGATAAAGAAAAAACTGCCTGTTCGCTTTGGTCTAATATCTCTTGGGCGGTTTTCTCATCGTCAAAAGCGCTTTCCGTTAAATTGGAAGCAGCGGTAATCAACTCTCTTTTGGTGGCCGCGTCTTTAATAATTTGGGCATACATCTCGGCATGGGCCGAGGTGGGAACCTGTTCGATCAAAGAGGCTAAATAACTGGAACCGCCCACTTGCTTTAACCGCTTTTTCTTTTTTAATTTGTCAGCCACGGTGACCAAGTCAACTGGCTGCCGTTCCTCATAGAGGGCTAAAACAGCTTCAAAAATAAACTTATGAATGTCCTGATAAAAATACTCTGGTTTTAAAATCGGCGCCACGCTGAAAACCGCGTCTTTGTCAATTAAAATTGAACCTAAGACGCTGATTTCTGCTTGTTGGTCGTGAGGGGGAATCCTTGCCCCTGATTTTGCCATTTTTTATCCTTTTTTGCCTAAAGATTTGCGGGGAAACTGCTTAAAATTTTCTTTCTTTGTAGTAAGCGGCTCGCCCATGACTTTATGGTTAAACCTAAATGAATTCGAGAGCGCCACTGAAGAAAAAAATTTTACAGTAGTCGACCTCAGCGAATCTTTCCAACCGACGTCAACGCACCGTCATGGCTACTACTTCCCTTTCTTCGGGCAAGCTGGTTTTATTGATAATTAATTTATCAACTGGTTTCAGTTCCGGAGTGCCGATTTCTTCTAAAAAATCTTTTAAAGTTGCCAGTTGACCAAAACTACTCTCATTGATCTTCTCTGTTTTAAAATGCATCGATACCACTATCTTTGGCTCAATTTGGGCTACTACCTCTACTGCCTGTTTCGGGTCTAAAGTATAAATCCCGCCCACGGGCACAAATAAAACATCCACCCCATTAACTTCTTCTAATTCTTTATCATTTAATTTATGCCCCAAGTCGCCTAAATGACATAAGGAGATTTCCTCCATTTCAATATTATAAATAGTATTTTTACCTCTCTCTTTGCCTTTTACTCCGTCATGGAAGCTGGGAATGCCAAAAACAGAAACGTCGCCCACCTCATATTCTCCCGGCGCCCTGATAATAAAAGGATCCCCCTTAATATTATCAAGACAGTTGTGGTCTCTATGCTCATGAGAAATGGTAACAATATTTGCCTCAGTCTGAGGCATAGAAAAGCCAATATAATTATCAAAAGGGTCAGTCACAATGGTGGATTTTTTGCCTTTAATTTTAAAACAGGAGTGACCAAGATAAATAATCTGCATTGTAAAATATTTTACTATGAATAAATTGCTCCTTCAAGCACTAATAATTTATTTCTTTATGCCTTGACTTATCCACAATAATCTGTTAAATTTGCACTGCTTATGAGAAAAGAAGCTCTAGTTGCTATTTTAGTTGGTTTGTTTTTGGGTCTAGTCATTACTTTTGGAGTCTATAGAGCCAACAAGGCGGTTAAGGAACATGGTAAAACTTCTAATAGCAGTCTGCCTGTCAATGGCAGCCAGGCCCCTTCTCCCCTCCCTTCACCAATGATCAGTCTTAGAATCACCGAACCAGAAGATAATTTAGTCTTGACCAAAAGTAAAGTCACTGTTTCCGGAACTACCGAGCCTAAAAGCGTGGTCGCTCTTTTGGCTGAAGGCAATGAGGCATTAGTTTTAGCCGATGAAGAAGGAGTTTTTTCTGCCGAAGTAGAATTAACCTCTGGCGCTAATGAAGTAAAAGTAATCTCCCTCCTAAAAACCGGCGAAGAACAAGAAAAAACTTTAAATCTGGTTTATAGCACTGCCAAAATAGAATGAAAAAAATTGTTCTAATTGTTCTAATTGTTCTAATTGTTCTAATTGCTACCCCTCCTCTTTTGGCTCAGGAGGCGACTGATAGTGCTGTTTCTGAAAACGAAGTTAAAGAAAAAATTAAGGAACGCTTGGAAGAAGTGGTGGAAAAAGGCCTGGATAAAGTCAAAGGCATCATTGACCAGGAAAAGAAAGCGACTATCTATGGTTGGTCAGGCACGGTTGAGTCTATTAAAGATGAGCTCTTACAAATAAAAACTCAAATTGATCTTAAAGAGGCAAAAATTGCCACTGAGGCTGATATTTTAAAAGTCAATTCAGGCAAAGGTAAAAAAGATATTAAGGCAGAAGACATTAGCCCTGACCAATTTGTCATCGTCATGGGCCCGAAAGAAGCAGACAATTTAATCCTGGCCAAAAGAATTATTGTCCTTGATGAAGCCCCAAAACCGGCAGTCAAGCGTGAGCTTGTCAGCGGTAAAGTTAAGGAAATTGACGAAACTAAGGTTATTATCCAGAAAAATGGAGACAATCTAACTCTGGCCATCGATAAAGAAGTTGACCTGACCATCTCGGGTATCAAAAGTCCAACCGTCGATGATATTCAAATCGATGATTACTTAACCGCCATTGTTACTTTGGATAAAACCGGTCAGATGAACACGGTTAAGTCAGTTTTGGTCATCCCTGGCGCCACCAATCCCCAGGCTAAAGAAAACGAAGTGACTGAAGAAGAAATTGAATCCGCCACTGAAGCGGCAGAAGAAGAATAGCTCCCTTTAATCTATCTTTTTTACTTGATATAATCAATAATATCGTGTCAAAATTAAATAATTCTAATATTAAACTAGCAGTCCAAAAATCCGGCCGCCTGACTGAAGAAACTTTAAAATTCCTTAAGTTGGCTGGTTTAGAATTTGAGACCTATAAAAAAAGGTTGTTTTCTTTTTGTCGTAATTATCCCCTAGAGATTGTTTATGCTCGAGATGATGACATTCCTTATTATGTCACTAGAGGCTCTGTTGATTTAGGTATTGTGGGTCAAAATCTACTTTATGAACAGAAGCGAAAAACCAAAAAGTTGCTCGATTTAAGCTTTGGCTTCTGTTCCCTGCTAGTAGCTGTTCCTAAAGAATCAAAAATAAGAAAAGTTGAAGACTTGCAGGGATTAAATATTGCCACTTCCTACTCAAACTCAACTAATAAATTTTTCAAAAAAAGAAAGATTAAGGTAAATTTAGTAGAAATAAGTGGCTCAGTTGAAGCCACGCCGGCATTGGGGATTTCCCAAGCTATAGTCGATCTTGTTTCTACCGGCAGCACCCTTGCCTTAAATGATTTAAGAATTTTAGAGAAAATATATGATTCTCAAGCTGTTCTAATTGCTAACCCTAAATCAACTAAAAATCTTAAAAAGAAAAAATTAATCAATCAATTAATCACCCGATTTAAAGGTATTCTCGCCGCTAAAGAGTTTAAATACATTATGTTAAATGCCCCAGAAAAAATTCTCCCCCAACTTAAAAAGCTTCTTCCTGGTTTAAAATCACCCACTATTTCTCCGCTAGGAGAAAAAGGCTGGATTTCTGTCCAAGCAGTAGTTGAAGAAGGTGTTTTTTGGGAAACAATTGAAAAACTCAAAAAATTAGGCACTCAAGGAATCTTAGTTTTACCAGTTGAAAAAATGATTCTCTAACCTCTTTATGACTCTTAAAGATCTATTTAAAATCATTCAAGATAGAAAAAAGAAAATGCCTCAAAATTCTTATGTGGCCTCGTTATTAAAGCGGGGTAAAAATAAAATCTGTGAGAAAATAAGCGAGGAGGCTGGTGAAGTGGTTTTAGCCGCTAGAGAGGAAACAAAACAAAGAGTGATTGAAGAAATAACTGACCTTTGGTTTCACAGCCTAGTTTTAATGGTTTATTTAAATATTAACCTAAAAGAAATCCTCAATGAGCTTAAAAAACGAAGAAAAAAATGAAAAATGCCTAGAATAATAACTTTTAATTCTAAGGCAAAAACGAGAAAACTTTCTCCCAAAGAAAAACTGGCTGGCGAAAATGTGATGCGGCAATGCATGGCAGTCAAGCCAGGAGAAAAGGTTCTGATTGTGACTGACACTAAAAAGCAAAAAATCGAAGCCTCTATTTTTTTTGAAACAGCCAAAGAATTTACTGATCAAGTAAAAATGGTCATCATCTCCCCCACGGGTGAACATGGTCAAGAACCGCCCCAAAAAGTGGCCAATTTAATGTTACAAAACGATGTTATTCTCGCTCCCACCACCTACTCTCTCACCCATACTCAGGCTCGAGAAAAAGCCTGCAAAAACGGAGCCCAGGTGGCGACCATGCCCGGAATTACTAAAAATACCATTTTAAGAACCTTAACCATGGATTACCAAGAAGTAGCTGATTTAAGTAAAAAAATATCCGGGCTTTTAACCATGGCCACAAAAGCGGAATTAACCAGCCCTTCAGGAACCAATATGGTTTTTGACCTTAAAGGCAGAGACGGTATTAGCGACACTGGTCTTTTTACTAATTCCGGTGATTATGGCAATCTACCTGCGGGTGAGGCTTTTATTGCTCCGGTAGAAGGCAAAAGTAAAGGCATTTTGGTCTTTGAAGCAGTTTACGGCGATAAAAAACTAAAATACCCGGTTGCTTTTGAAGTAAAAAAGGGCCTAATCACCAAGGCCTGTTATAAAAAACGGGCGGCGAAAGAAATAGAAAAGGCTCTTAATCAGGTCGGTCCCAAGGCCAGAAATATCGCTGAATTAGGCATCGGCACTAATAAAATGGCCAGTTTAAAGGGAGGCATCTTAGAACTGGAAAAAATCTATGGCACCTGCCATATAGCTTTAGGCAATAATGCTCATTTTGGCGGTGAAGTTGATGTTCCCTATCATATTGACGGCCTAATTATCAATCCCACCCTTAAACTTGATGGCCAAACCACTCTTAAAAATGGCAAGTTTATGCTATAATACCGCCTCCCTCTTCAAATTAATTTTTAATTCAGTTAAAATGAAAGAGGAACAACTATGACTAATAAAAAAATTGTCAAGCCACAAACTTTAAAAGGTTTTCGGGATTTTTTGCCCGAAGAGGCTCTTAAAAGAAAATGGCTAGTAAAAAAGCTCCAGGAAATTTTTGAAAACTGGGGTTATGATCCATTGGAAACGCCGACCCTAGAAGCTTTAGAGATTTTTGAGGGGGAAATTGGTGAAGATGAAAAACTCTTTTATAAATTCAAGGATCCAGGCGGTAGAAATGTAGCCTTAAGATATGACCAAACTGTCCCTATCTGCCGCGTGGTAGGCCAATATAGCCAAAAATTACCTATGCCTTTTCGCCGTTATCAAATTCAACCTACTTTTAGGGCAGAAAAGCCTCAAAAAGGGAGATACCGTGAGTTTTTACAGGCCGATGCCGATATTCTTGGCGTCAAATCTCCCAGGGCTGATGCAGAAGTGATTGGCTTATCTTTAGACATCTACCGTCAACTAGGATTTAAAGATTTTAAGGTCTTTGTTAATGATCGAGATATGTTAAAAGGCATCCCTTATAAAGCTATTGTTGCCATTGATAAGCTCAAAAAAATCGGGAGAGACGGCGTCTTAAAAGAAATGGGGGCAAAAGGCATTAGTTTAAAAAAAGGCAAAGAATACCTAAGTACGATTAAAAATTTAAAACCTAATAAAAAAATTAAAATCATTTTTGATTATCTTAAAAAATTAGGTTTTTCCCAAGATTATTTTCAATTTGAACCCACGATTGCTCGCTCTTTTGCCTATTCTAATGGTCCTATTTGGGAAATAGAAATTAAAGATTTTAAACCAGGTTCTGTTTTGGGTGGTGAAAGGTATGATAATATTATTAAAAATTTATTTGGCCTGGATATTCCTGGCACGGGTTTTGGCATAGGCTTTGATCGCACTTTAGAAGCAGCAGAACAATTTGGCTTGGTTCCTCAGGGAAAAACTACTACTCAAGTCTTAATGACTGTCTTTGATGCTTCATCTCTTGCTTCTTCTTTAAAAATTGCTACTGAATTAAGAAAAAATAAACTTAATTTAGAAGTTTATCCCAAGCCGGAAGCAAAGCTAGACAAACAATTAAAATATGCCAATAAAAAAGGCATCCCTTGGGTGATTATTCTTGGTCCGGATGAGGTTAAAGAAAACAAAATCACTTTAAAAAACATGCAAACCGGTCAGCAAGAAACTCTATCCCTGGAAAAAACCATCCAAAAATTTAATAAACTTCGTTAATAATTCAGTTCTGTATATCGAACTGGTAGTTCGGTATATCGAACCAAAAATGGAGAAAAGAAATAAGGCCTATCTGGCTCTTTTAACTACCTCTTTAATCTGGGGGTTTGCCCCACCAATCATTAAGTATTCTCTTGGTTTTGTCACTCCCATAGAGTTCTTAACCTTGAGGTTTTTAATCGTCTCCGTCCTTATTTCCCCTATCTTCCTTTTTAAACTAATAAAAAATCCATTTCAGCTAAAAGATGTCCCCCTATTAATTTTGATCGCCCTCTGTGGTACCAGCATTACCTTAGGCCTTTTATTTTGGGGTTTATCCAAAACCTCAGCTGTTGATTCGGCAGTTATTGCCGCCACTTGCCCGCTGATGATTGTGGCCAGTGGAGCCATTTTTCTTAAAGAAATTATTACTAAACAAGAAAAACTAGGTTTGTTCTTTGCTTTTTTAGGCACCATGATTGCCGTTATCTCTCCTTTAATCAACGGCGATAAATTGTTTAACTCGGCTAACGTCTTCGGCAATCTGTTGATTTTTATAAGTAATATTACCTGGACCATTTATTCTATTCTGAGTAAAAAATTGACTAAAAAATATCCCAGTTTTAATATCACCGCTCTGTCTTTTTTCGTCGGTCTGCTCACCTTTGCTCCCCTTTTCTTTTTAACTGCCTCAACCAACTTAGTTTCTTTACTAAGTAATCCAGGTTTTCCTGGCATTCTTTATATGAGTCTTTTGGGCTCCGTTATTGCTTATTTCACCTATACTTATGGTTTCTCCCTGATCGAAGCCTCAGAAGCAACTCTTTTTTCTTATCTTCAACCTCTTTTCAGTATGCCCCTGGCTGTTTTATGGCTCAAAGAAAGGATAAGCCCCACTTTTATCTTCGGCGCTCTATTGATTGCTTTAGGTGTTTTCTTGACCGAGTATAAAAAGAAACGTATAATATAGCCCTATGAAAACCAAAATCCATCCCAAATATTATGATAATTGCAAGGTCACTTGTGCCTGTGGCAATGAATTTGTTACTGGCTCCACTCTCCCGGAAATCCATGTAGAGATTTGTAGTGCCTGCCATCCCTTTTTTACCGGCGAAATGAAGTATGTTGATACTTTAGGTCGGGTAGAAAAGTTTAAACAAAAACAGGAAAAGGCCCTTGAGAAAAAATATGTCAAAAAAAAGGACCGTCAAAAAATCAAAACCAGAAAAGAGGAAAAAAGGGCCAAAACCCAACCTAAAACTTTAAAAGAGATGCTTCAGAAGGAAATGAAGAAAAGCAAAGATGAGTGATAACCTCTCCATCTCCTGTTTTCTCGAAATTAGACCAGCGGCTGGCGGCGAAGAAGCCAAAATCTGGGCTGATGATTTATTGCGGATGTATACCCGTTTTGCCAATTCATCTAATTGGAAGGTAGAAGCAATCGGCGAAAGGAAGCTAAGAATTACCGGCCCGGATGTTTGGTCAAGACTTAAAAATGAAGCGGGTGTCCATCGGGTTCAACGGGTGCCGGAAACTGAACGTTATGGCCGGATTCACACTTCAACGGCCACGGTGGCGGTTTTGCCTGAAATCCAGGATTCTGAAATTCAGATTAATCCTCAGGATTTGGAAATCCAGTTTTCCCGTTCCGGCGGCCATGGTGGTCAAAATGTCAATAAAGTCAGTACTGCCGTCAGACTGATTCATAAACCCACCGGCATTGTGGTCGAATCGCAAAGCCAGCGTTTTCAAGAACAAAACCGGAAAATTGCTCTAAATCTTTTAAGGGCTCGGCTTTGGGAAATAGAACAAGAAAAAAAGTTGGGCAAAATTACTGAACAAAGAAGAACTCAAGTGGGTCAAGGTGAACGTTCTGAAAAAATCAGAACCTATAATTACCCTAATAACCGAGTCACTGACCATCGCCTTAATAAAAAATTTAGATTAGAAGATATTATCGAAGGAAAATTGGAAAAACTGACGTGGCTTCTAAAATAAACCTCTTAGCCTATCTTTTTTTATAGTCTTATTCTTGTAAAAACTTGTGTTTTTCGCCACGTAAGTCCTGAAGTTACTACTATTTCTTCAAATCTTCTTTGAGCCAATAATGCTTGTGCCTCTGAACAAGAAAATTCACTTATAGTTGTTTCGCCTTCATTAGAAACAACGTCGTGAAGTAAAGTTTGCCCTCCTGGTTCAGCTATTAGGCTTAATCGTTCAGTCCTGATGTCTGTGCGCGGTTCAGGTTTTAGATGATACATAATCATTATACAACCTTCTTTATCTCCCATAAATTCACCTCCTTTTAAGAATTACAAGAATTATACCATATTATACCACTATGGGATTTTTCTTTCCTAGAAGTATAAAAAGTATTGCTACCCACTGCTTTCTAACCTAACTTTAAACTCTAAGATTTCTCCTCCTCGCCAAACCTTTAGTTTAACTTCG
>Ga0315545_1002087_pt1 | contig 18475 bp, 17 predicted proteins | sample SalMarSW160210MG_FD_203096 | JGI IMG/M metagenome (GOLD analysis project Ga0315545, IMG submission 203096) | Salt marsh sediment microbial communities from the Plum Island Ecosystem LTER, Massachusetts, United States - Salt Marsh Sediment SW1602-10 ...
ACACCAAGCCATCCTTTCGACGATGGATACGGACAAGATCATTAACACAGTGCTCAGCCAAATTTCAGCAGTATTCCCCAGCAAAGGGATTGGCTTTACTCTAATAGACTCAAGCAGCTTCGATTCGGGCCAAACATATATCGGGGTGGGCAATCCCTCCCAGAAAAGGATAGTCGAGGAGATTCAAATTACTCCTGATGAGATAAAGAAGATAAACGATAATCCAGATAATTTTATCGTTGAAATAGATGATAATCCTCCGAATTATTTGACGCCACTTGTGTGCCAAGGGCTCCGATCATTCCATGTTTTTCCCATCTTCCTCAACCAGAATTTAGCGGGAATCATAACTATCGGCAATGATGAACAAGAAATCCTCTCCAAGGAAGATCTGAATCAAATCCGCCAATTATCAGATCAAGTGGGAGTAGCCTTATCAAAGGCTCATCTAGTCGAGGAAGTAAAAGGGTTTAGCCGGGGAACTCTTGTCACGTTGGCCCGTGCTATCGACGCCAAGTCACCTTGGACAGCCGGGCACTCCGAACGAGCTACAAAGCTTGCTTTAGAAATCGGCCGGATGATGAACCTTTCTGAGAAGGAAATGGATATACTGCATCGTGGAGGACTTCTCCATGATATCGGTAAGCTTGGAATTCCAAATGAGATTCTCAATAAAAAGGGGAAACTGACTCCTGAAGAAAGGAAGATCATAGAAAAACATCCAGCCCTGGGAGCGCGAATCCTTGAACCCCTAGCTGCTTTCAAGGAGATTATGCTTGTCGTATTGGAGCATCATGAGAATTACGATGGTACGGGATATCCAAAAGGCATTGCTGGAGATGACATAAGCTTGTACGGCCGAATTTTTATCGTGACAGATTGCTATGATGCCTTAACCTCAGAACGACCTTATCGCGGAGCCCTAGATCATGATGATGCTGTTAAGCTGATCAAGAGAGATTCTGGCATCAAGTTTGATCCCAAGGTGGTTAATGCATTCCTCAAGATTGTGACTAGGGTAAAGAAGAACTAGGAGATCATGTATGAGATCACGATCTTGGAGAGTTCGGCATAAAACGAATTCAGCTGGTAAACAAGTTACTCCAGGGTCTCAGGAGAGATAAAGATGAAAAAAAAGACTTTCTTGACAGCAATACTTGTTTTTGCTTTATCGCTGGGATACTCATGTAGCAGGAATAACACTATATCTGATGAGATGGTTGGGATATGGAAGACCTCATCATTCCAATACATAGATACCTATTTCGAGTTGAAAAAAAAATGGATTACCTTTAAGACTAAGACTGGAGACATCAATGTTCATCCTATAACTAAAATAAAAAGGCAAAAAATTGCGAAGGATGAATGGGTTCTCTACACGATCCATTATCGAAACAATGAGATGCAAAAGGTCGAGTTTCCTTTCTTTTATCACACATTGGGTGATGGAATGATCCTCTTTAAGAACCAAGAGAACGTTGTATGGAGAAAAGAGAAGGGATAAGCGTAACCCTGTTCTTATGCATTCAGTTTCTTGATTCTTTCTATCCGATCATGGATACTCATTTTCTTTCCCCGCTCATCAACCAAATAAACACCGCCGTCGATGATTTTTGTCTTCCAATACACAGCCCTGGAAAACTCATCCCTTCCTTCCCACAGATAGGGCACGGGAAAATAGCCCATCTTGAAAATTTTATACAGGCCTTTACTGGTGTAGAGATTCTCTACACTCTTCTCCATATCTTCAACCAAGACCGTGGCATCTTCCCACAGTTCATCGGTCGCCTCAGAGAGCTCCTGGCTTTGGATAATATCGGGAATAAAATTCTTGTTTCGAAATTCGGGATAGTGCTTCAAAGCTGCTTTTGTGATCTGGACACTTTGGTCGACAACTTCCGGGTTGGCCAAGAATTGAGCTTCAGAGAAGCCGACAACATGGACAATCTCTGGACTCTCTTCTTTCTCCACTTCCACATCATCCATCAATGCTCCGACCGCAGCCAGCTGTGCCTTGGCCTTCTCCAGATCAGGAGAGAAATAATCCAAGCCTGCCCTGGGCTGATAGATGACACGGAAAGTACGGTCTTCCAGACCTCTCACCAACCTTAACAGTGCTCGCGCTTTTGCCAGATCCCTTACTCCCCAGGTGGACCGGGGATTGTTGAGCATGTTCTGCAAGACCAGATACTGGATGCCCAGAAGTTTTGCTGTCTTTGCGGCAAGATAAGCTGAGACCACATAGGTCACATCATCGGCTCCCCTGAAAGCAAAGTGGTGAGGAAGGTTGGGCTCATAGGGTTTGCCTTTGCTGGCAATGTATTTTATGGCCTCTAGATGCTGGGTCAAACTCTCCTGCGTACCGAGCGGGCCTCTTCCATCGATCCGATTGAACCACCAGAGGGAAAGAGCATGCCAGGCCATGTTGAGGTTTTCCTCAAGAACTTTGGCCACCTGGGGGATCTTATTGGTCGCCGAATAGGCTCTGACCAGCATGGGGGAAGCATCCTCAAGGATGGCTCTGAGCTCGAAAGCGCTGTTGAAAGGAACGCCTCCTCCGTTAGGCAGATCCCCCCATTCTTCTCCGAACATGGATTGACTGAGTTGAGAAGACCCTACCGAGACAATGTCCAAGAAATGGCTTTTGGACAGTTTCTTCAGCCAATCCGAAAAAAGAGCCAGCGCCTTTTCCCTGTCTTTGAGATAAGGGCCCACATGGGCTCTGGTCAGCGGAAACTGACCCAGCTTCCGGGCAGCGGCTAATCGTTTCACCACATGATCCCTGACAGTTCCGTAGTCTTGGTAGTCATAGTCTTTAAAAGGGGGAATGGAAAGATGTCTTTCTTCCCTGATCAGCTTTTCTCCGAAAGAAAGGCGCGCTTCGTCATAAACAGAGCTTTCTCGAATGGACTTGGGGATGAGATGGACCGGAACTCCCAGTTTTTCCAGGGTCTCCACCGGAGTCTCATCTCCCCGAAATGTCTGGAATTTTCCCTCAAATTCCTTCTCCACAAGCTCGCAGGCTTCTGGCAGGCCGGCGAAGTAAATGGCTTTCACGTAGCCATTTTTCTTGAAGGAGAGCTGAGTATCGCTTTCAATCTGGTGGACCAGCCTTGCGAAGGATTCTATGGCCTGTTTGGGATCCAACCTGTAGCTGAAGCCGATATGGTTGATCCTGTTTTTGATGATCCATCTCTTCAAATGCTCGAAGAAACGAGCACTCCGGACATGATCGATGGCTTCTGCGATCGAAGCGTCGGCAATGAAGACTTCAACCCCGCATTCTTCAAGGAGTTGGGCGACACTGCTCATCCCGAGGGTGTGAGCATCCAGGGCGGATTTCACCAAGCCGTAGCGTATCCGATGTGAATTCTTGTTCTTGGCCGGCATAGTCCTTCTCAACAGCCTTTTATCAACACGTTATACGAGAGGAATTATCGCACAGCAGAAAAATGCGGTCAAAGGTCAATCTCTGCATGCTGAGGTCATATTTTCCTTGACAAGAAATTTTCTCTCATGATATATCCCTTAACGCTCTCTGTAAAACCAGAGAAGAAAGAGCGGGATGAATCACTTCTTCAATAAGCATACCTCAAAATTAGCCCCACCCCTGGGACAGAAGAAGCTAATTTAGCAATAAGACTCATATATAAAATTGCCATAAAAAGAACCTCCTGAAAGGGCAATCGTGAAAAAAACAGTGCTTAAATTCCTTATAAAAGCAGAACACATATAAAGCAGAGGGTGTCATCGAGAATAGAATGAATCTCCAAGCAGAACAGCCAGTACAGCCAAACCTGAGTAAAGGGTTGCAGATATTCGTCACCAGATCTCTGTCGCTCGTTGTGGCGTTTATCATGGCCGTAGTGATTTGTGTAATCAGCCTTTTTCTGCTTAGTTTTCCGGTGATTGCCGGATATTACTATGCTGTCAGATACAGCCGCCGTGAAAGGTACTTCATCGATATGGAAAACATAATGAGAACGACCTTTCTGGTCTTCAGAGGGATAAGAGTATATTTTATCCAAAGCTATGTTTTCGGGCTCCTGGGGCTCCTTCCCATAGCTCTCCTTTTCTTCTCACCTCTACTTCCCTGGATACTGGCAGGGGAGCAAGGGATGTATTGGAGCCTCCTTTTACAACTTCTATGGATTCCAGCTTTTTTTCTCACGGGAATAATGGTCTTCCATGGATACCCGCATCTAATTGCAACCAACGACGGAATCGGATCTCTCCGTTATGCTCTTGCTATGGGAAGGTCGAAACCTCTTCCAGCCATAGGAAGAGGATTCCTTCTTCTTTATCCCATCCCGGCAGCTATTTTTCACTTCTTGATGGTCCTCTCCTACCCAATTCTTGCGGGATGGGCTGTAGCTGCCACAGACGACATGGATGAAAGAAAGCAAGAACTTCAAGCACAGGGCGAGGTCACTCTGGCAAAAGTTCTTCTGACCCTTATCTTTGCTGGGGTGATGTTCGGCATTATCTATCTTCTTTCCTGGCTCTGGGGAGGTTTAGGTCTGTTCATCGGCCTAGGACTCTGCTTGGCCCTCGCTCTTCTGTTTGCAAGAAGACTGACTCGATGAAAGATGCAAAGAGATCGCATTTTATGCTAAAAATTAAGTAAAAATTAAAGGAGGTATTGATGCAAAAGAAAATTTTAATGGGGTCAACAGTCTTCATCTTCGTCGCATTGCTGTTTATGGCCTGCGGAGGCGGAGGGGGCTCGGCTGAGAACATTCCCAAGGCCTTCTATGCAGCCATGGCCAAAGGGAATGTCGATGCCATGCAGAAAATGACCACAGGAAGCTTCACAGCAGAAGCTGTTAGAAGTGCGGAACAGTCCAAGAATATGAAGATTTCCATCTCCGACTGGAAGATGAAAGAAATCAAGGATGTCGGTGAGGACAAGAAAAGCGTTCGGGTGGAATTCGTGAGCAAAATGGAACCCAAAGGAAGAGGCTTCGCCCGTAAAATGAAGCAGGATCAAATCTTCCACCTGAAACGGGTGGACAAGAAATGGCTTGTGGAAAAAATCTCTGTGGCCAGTCCTCCGGTCTCAGTGGATTAAAGACGCTTTCTCATGGGGGTCTAATAAACCGTGGTCATCCACAGAAATTTGTGCTGAGCATCCCCACAGAAAAACAAAAACGCAGGTCCAAACCAGAGTTCGCTGGATCTGTTACCCAGATATTTTCTGGTTATAATCTAAGAAGAAAATAGGCGGCAGCCATTAGATAGAAGACCATGGTCAAGGGATAACTCATTCTCTTGTAGAAAAGGATAGCTGCTGCCGTGCCCATGACTAAGAAAAACAGGATATCGATGTAATTAAAAATGAAGAAAAGAGGTGATAAAAAGCCCAAGAAAAGCAGAAGGGAGATTATCCACCTTGCTCTTTCTCTCTCTACGATAGTGAAGAAGTTCTTAATGCCCATCTGTCGCTCTCCCTCATAATCCTGGGCATCTTTGGTCACGGAACCAACAGTAAGCACAACGAAAACATAAAGAAAGAATTCCAGAGCCACGTGCAGATTTTCAACCCTGAGAAGAGATGTTCCTGAGGAATATCCAATCATGAAAGAGAGAGCAGAGCCTAAACCGATGATGGGATAGGCCAATAATCCCCTCCTCAGGCGAAAGGGAGGAACAGAATAGAGGATGGCCAGAAGGAAAAAAAACAGGCTGCACAGGAGAGCGACATGCCCTATAAGGAGGGAGAGGATTATCCCCAGCAAACCGAGTATAAGCCCTAAAAGCAGGTAATCCCTGGGTTGAATGAGCCGAAGGACCAAAGGCCTCTTTTTGAGATTGGCCCTGTCTATTCGGACATCATAAACATCATTGATGATGACTGAACACTGCCACAGAAAAAACACACTGAGAAGCGCCAGAAGAGCATATATCCAGTCTGGATAAGAGAAAGAGAGCTTTTGGGCCACAACCAACCCGGCAACAGTCAACAGGATAAAATTCATAGTCCTTAAAGGTCGCGTGTTCCTCAGAAGAGAGATAACAAGACTTCGATTCCTCAAAAATAAGATAAGAATGACCAAAAAAAGCGAAGAGAGAAAATAAAAAAGAAAATAAAGAAGCCGTTCTGCAACCGCAAAATAGGGAATCATAGGGGCCAATCCTGCAAATTCAGGCACAGGCAAGTAAAGCTTTGGAGCGGCGACAAGCTGAATGCCTGTATATGTCAGAGCTACGATGATCAGCACTTTAAAAAAAGATCTTGTTCTGTAAAAGATGTAGATAGCGATAAAGACGATGATGAGAGCCAATTCGATGATCAGCCCTTTGCCCACGTTGCTCGACTTCCAGAAGAAATATTTGAAGTTCATCCAGAAATTTTCTGTGAAAGTATAATCGTAAGGCTGGGTCCTGCCGAAAATAAATTTATCCAGAAACGGGGCCAAGATGACCAATGAGATAATCAAGGAGGAGACAGAAAAAAGCCTATCGAGTTTTTCTCTCGTAGATAAACAGAAAAGCGTCAAAATCAGGAAAAAACCCCAAAAAAAGAAGGCTATCTCATGGGCAAAAACAAAGCGGTTTATTTCCAGAGGAAAGAAAGTATTCTCAAAATAGACTCTTAGAAAAAAGAGAATGAATAAGTAAAGGAGAGCCTTGATCCAGTTTCTATTCAGGTTTTCAACGAAATTGATCACCTTCACCGACGCTTTTTCGAAAGTCAATCTCTTTCATCGAGCAGCCTCTTTTCCCCCTCTAGCTTTCTAATCTCTGTGATGTCCTGGGTGACTTCAAGAGCACCCAAATAGCTCGACTGCTTGTCTCTGACCGCAAAATACCTGATGTAGATTTTTCTTCCTTTAAGATTGATCCAGAAATCGACAGAATCCCTCTTCCCTTCTCGAAATGAATTGACGATTTTCTCCACAACATCCACGCTCTGAGGAGGATGGCAGTCCTGGACTCTTCTTCCCAGTACGGACTTCGTCCTGGTAAAGATCCTTTCTTTTCCCTCTGAAAAGTATCTTACCCTGTCGTCTTTATCCACAAAAGTGATATCCACGGGCAATGTGTTCAAGACCGCCATCAACTCTTTCAAAGTGAACATTCCTGTTGGCAGAGTAATTTCATCATCCTGGGACGAGGGGTTTTCCACAAGAGCATCCTTCATTATTTCTTTTTTTTGTCTCCTATCAAGACTTTTACTCATGATTCTCCCTCCTTTTTTTGTCTTTATCTAATCAGGAATGATGAAGCATTTTATTCATTCGTTTCAGCTATCTTTAGATTACGAGCGATGTCTTTTCCGAACTGAACACATGCTTTCAATTTAAAGCAATAAAGTGATTTATGCTTCAAATCGACTGTCAAATTGTTATCGAGCAATTATTCTACCAGAAAAAAATATTTGATGCGACTTCATCCAGTCACTCGGGGACTACCTCAAATATTAGATAAAAAAAGAGGAGGACGAGTGTCCTCCTCATTAAGGCAGGGATAGTAAGGAATTACATCTTTTTCAAATCAATGTCACCGCTGAAAGTATTTAGGATGACCACAGCTCCGCCTCCATTGACTGTACCCTGGATCTTCTTCTTGCTGAACTTTCCGCTGACCATGATCTCGAAATCACTCTCGATATCTCCGCTGAATGTACTGGCTTCGAGATCAAAAGCCGCATTAGAGGGCAGAACCATCTCGATTTCGCCGCTGTGGGATTTCAGCTCATATCGACCTTCAGGATTGATATCGCCCTGATAGGTGATGGAGCCACTCAACGCGTTTCCTTTGACCACTCTGGCACCAGAGACATCTATCAACTCTATGTCGCCGCTCACTGATTCGGCCTCGATGGAACCGTTCATTTTCCCCAGGGTGATATCGCCAGAAACAGTCTTTAAGAAAGCATCTCCATTAATACTGCGAAGCTCCAAATCCCCGCTGACAGCCTTGCAATCCACTCCTTTATCAGCCTTCATCACTTCGATGTCTCCGCTCACCACATCCACTTCTATCGCACCTCCAATCTGTTGAAGTGTCACATCGCCGCTCACGGATTTGATTTTAACGGCCACCTTATCAGGGACGAGCAGGTGGTAATCGATAGAGACATTCAAAGACTTGATGCTCGGCTCAGGGTATTTGGTCTCAATACGAAGAGTATTTCCCTCTTCCATAACCTCAATTTTCACTCTGGCTGCATTCTCTTTTGCTTTTTCTAGAGTCGAGGCTCTGGAGATCTTCTTCGCTTCGATCTTAACTTCGGCCTTATCCCAGCTTTCCACCTCAATATCTCCCGAGATATTCTTTAAGCTCACCTTTCCATCTCTAGCCAAAGAAACGGTCTGCTCAAACTTCTCCTCATACTTTTCCCTGTCAGCCGATTCGGCAGGAGCCATTCCAAGGATAAAAAACATGACGGCTAAGATGGCAACAACGGTTAATGGTTTTTGTAATTTCATATTAAACCTCCTTTTGCAGATTAAAGGGTTTTCCCCGTTCCCCTCTCAGGGGAAGATGTTGACTTGATGGCGGCCATCTCATCAAGCAATTTTAATTTTACATTGTAGGCATATAATAGATAATTTCGTGCTTCGAGATTGTCTGGTTCGGTGAATACAGCTTGTCGGCAAGCATTGATAGAGAAGTCAATAATCTCAAGATGGGCTTGAAAAATCCTTGCTACCCCTGGATCTAGCCTCCCTTTCTGGGTGGACACGGCTTGATCAAGGGCTCTTATCGCTGCTTGATAATGACGTTCAGCCTCTCTCAATTTAGAAAGGGTGTATTGCTGAGGGTCCATGGAGCCGAAGATTCCCTTGCCATACCTCAATCCCAATATCACCCCACCGGAGACGATCACTAAAAGAAGAGCTGCACTCAGAGCATATTTCCATTTGGGTTGGACCTTCAGAAAGTCAAACCACTTCCTCTTTTCCAGTGCAGGAGCCTGAATCGTTTCTGTCCCTTCCTCGATTCGAGACTTTATGCGAAACCAGGTTTGAGCAGAGGGCGAAACCTCCTCTAAATTATGGGCCCTCTCTGTGATATTCTTGAAATCTTCGAGCACTTGCTGGCACTGCGGACAACTTTCAAGATGTTGCTGAAGAGCAGCCTTCTTCTCGCCATCCAGATGGCCATCGATATAATCGCTGATCCATCTCCTTGCTCTTGTGCATCTCATTTTTCTCTCCTACAGTGCATTTTTATCCTTGAGATAGGCCCTGATTTTCATCCTGGCCTTAAAAAGCTGGGACTTGGATGTTCCCGTAGAGCATCCCAGCATCCGGGCAATCTCCTCATGTTTGAAGCCCTGAACATCATGGAGGAGAAAAACGCTCTTCATCCCTTGGGAAAGACCTTCTATGGCTTCATCCAGGGGCTTCCTCATCACTTTTTCTTGAACATCATGACTATCTGCGTTAACAATTTTCTTAGCCTCATCCAAAGGAATGGTATCTCTGAGTTTGCTCTTCTTGCTTCGCAGATAACTGTAACAGGTGTTGAGGGCAATGCGGTAAGCCCAGCCGTTGAAGGTTTCATAATTCTGGAGGCTTTCCAGGCGGGTAAATATCTTAACAAAGATATCCTGCAACAGGTCTTCAGCCGCCTCATAATTGTAAGTATGACGGTAGATTAGGTTGAAGAGAGGGTGTTTATACTGTTCGTATAAAGCATTTATGGCCTGGGTGTCTCCTTCTTGGCTGCCTTCAATCAGATCTTTGAGCACCGGCGCATCTATTTGACCTTTCTCGTCGCCAGGCTCTTTCTTGCGCTGAGACACCACGAAATTTTCTCCAGTCAAAAGCATTTTAGCATAACGGCCGATTCTATAGCTAACTTGATCAAGAACAGGAGTTAGAGCAACCTGACAGTACATCTTTTTCTTCTCCTCATTTACATGAGATGAAAAAGATGGGCAAAAGGTTGCTTTTGAGGAGAAAAAATATGGAAGGCCTGGGAAAATTATATATTCCAGCGGTAAGAAACTTTGATCAGGAAAATATTGTCTCCCGGAGCGGTCAATAGGTCACCCAGGTCACGTCGCAGGTTGAAATCACCAGGATGAGCATAATCTGAGCGGTTCTGAGTCCAAACCAGATAAAGAATCGATCCCGGAAAATATTCCCAGCGCAGCACTACGGTTCCCCGGAGAGACTTCACATTAAAATCAGGATTATAAAAGGAAAATTCATCAGCAGGTCCAGAACCATCCGGGTCGACCGTATACCTGCTATCAGCATAACTTACGGTAGAGATTCCTTCTCCAAAGATATTGAACTCATAGCTCTTTGGTCTGGCCAACTCTCTGAATTGCTCATATTCCCCAACGGCCAGAAGAGGCTGCAAATAAAGCTGAAAACTCAGCTTAGAGGTGAATATCCAGTTCAGCCGAATATCGCTGGAAAGCATCCTCTGATAAAATCTGGCGAATATGTAACGCACTCCGAAGGTTTCCATCATCAAAGGATCCTCCACTCTGGTCACCCACTGGATACTTGACCGCCGGACATAATATTCGGGGCCGATGGAAAGACTGATATTGGTCCTCGGCTTCCAACGAAGAGAAAGACCGCCATCCCAGCTATAGCCATCATCGGGTCTTGAATAGAGATTTGTATAGCCAGAAACAACGATCGGCTTCCGGCTGTCGCTGTAGAGACTGAAATCAATCTGGTACCCATCGGGAATCAGGGCTAACGGACCTCCCCTTGTCAGGCTGTTGCTGACGGTCTGAGGATTATAGGCAAACATGGAGTTAAATTCCCAATAGTTTAGAAACTGGCCCTCGAATAAGATTAAAAATCCATCCCAGTTTTTATTACCTCCAAAGTCATAATTACGAAAAGGTCCACCATAGATATAGATATTTCTGAAAAATTTTCCTGGATGAGGCCAACTGTATCCGGTAAGCAGATGGGCGTTTATTCTGTCTGAGCTCGAGTATTGAAACCCCATGTCATTGGGATCAAATCCAGGAGAGAGGACCCCGAAAGCTGCATTAAAAAGAAACCGACCTTTCTGTTTATTCAGAGTAAAACGTCCACCCCAGCCCTCCATGCTCGTCGCCTCTTCATCGAGCTCGACATGTGCGGCATCGGGCCGCTGGTAGTAATGGAGAGACGATTGCTGTAGAGTGAGTATAGCGGACTGGCTTCCTTCAACCCGGGTCCCTCCAAACCAGCCATTGAGGACCCAGACTTTTTCCTTGTCAAGGAATGTCCAGCCATCAAGGGCCAGACTGAAGGCATTCTTGTTCAGGATATCTTCCAGATTGTCATTCTGTAAATTTCTTATAACAGAAGTAGCCATAAAGCCCAGTCCCTGTCTTCCCTCACTGAATTCCTTCTGGACCCGCAGCACTCCATAATAAGAAAAAGGTTCCACTTCTTCCCTGAAGCGTTCACCAATATAATCAATTTCAGCATACTCCCTGGCAGTTAGAGTGCTGATGAATCCAACATTCCAGTTATGACCTACCCTGCCTGTGAGCTTGAAAGCCCCCAGGATGGAGGTTCGATCGGGAAAACTCACAAAGCCACTCTGTGAAACATAGCCCTGAGGAGCTCTGCCGATGCGGCGGCTGTAGAAGAAGGATGGCATGCTCCAGCTTATACTGGCCTGACTGGTGGCGCCTCCTTCCCCAAAGTTATTGAAAGTGCTGGATCCCTCGATAAAAAACGGTCTTTTTTCCGAATAATAGGTCTCGAAGGCACTCAGGTTAATCACCGCTGGATCAACCTCAACCTGGCCAAAATCAGGATTGACCGTTAAATCCAGCGTCAGGTTGCTCTTGAGTCCGACTTTAAGATCGAATCCTATATTCCCCAAATATTTCTGTCCGGTTTGGAAGGGATTTCCCGGCTCTTCCGGGCTGAATTGAGCATGCCCAACAGAATAGGGTAGAAATTCAACATGCCGTCCGGGATGAATATCCTGGATTCCCACCAGTTTGGCAAAGCGGGAGACATAACCACTGTCCTCTTTGGGAACCCAGATAAAGGCCATCTTCTCGTTTTTCCGTTTGATGATCCGCCGAAAATTGACTCCCCAGACGTACTCTTGCTTCTTCGAGAAACGGAGCTGGTTGAAAGGAATCCTGATTTCCACCGTCCATCCTTGCTCATCGACCTGAGCTTTCCACTCCCACACTCCGTCCCAGGTGGAGTCGCTCCATTCATCGTTGTAGAGAGACCAGTCGACGATAGAACCGGCCGGGTTGACAGCAAACTGGAAGCCAGTCCTCCGATCATAGTAAGGATCGACGGCAAATATGAACCAGTCTGAATCCACGAAATCATCCCGTCGCCCCAACCGGCTGGTGATCAACTCAGGCTCTGTGTCAAAAAGGCGGGCAGCCACATACAGAGCTTCTTCATCATAGGCAATCCAGACTACGGTTTTTTCAGTAGGTTTCTCTCCATCATGGGGATCTGACTGGGTAAAATCGCTGTATCCCTCATTCTGCCAGACATTTTCATTCAAGACACCATCGATGGTGACTGATCCGTTGACCTGTACAGCCCGAACAGTTTTCTGTTCTGGGACTTTAGTCTCTTGTGCCGATAAAATAAGAGGCAGTAATGTGATCAATATAACAGCTATCTTTTTCTTCACTTATCAACTCCTCCTCCAGGCATAGTCATGTGTTGATGAAATCTAAATCTGAAATGAAAAGCTCTCAAACCATGCTCATTTTGATTCTTCATCCTGTAATACGTAAGCAAAACAGTATTTGTTGACTTCGTTATTCTTATACGACAGAAAGGCCCTTTTGGTTGCCAAAACATTTATTCCGAACGCCTTCTATCTTTAGTCAAGCCAGAGCGTGGAAATCGCGGAGATCGAACCTATTTTATCCAGGCAAATCCGAGTTTGATAAAGAAGATTCTGTTAGTCTGGCAGCTTCTTCTAAGAAGACTACTCTTCAAAAATATGGGCCTCGTCAAACTGGGGACAGATGAGTCTTTTCCCTATGCTCTTCAAAACATCGAGGGGGGCCTTATACAGAAAAATCTTGATCGGAAACGCACTTTCTGCGTCTGGTTGAAGTTTCAATCCCCATGAATGGCATTCCAGCTCTCCGAAGGCAAGGGGGCCTTCTTCAAGGTGGCTGTAAATCTGGATGGCATCGCCATCGGACTCCTGTTCTTCCTTTGGCCGATCCACATAGCGTTCGTCGGACATGACGGGAAAGGTCATGAAGACCATGAAAAAATCCTGGCCTTTGGCTTTAGCCAGATAGCAGATGATTCCTTTGCAGAATTCGGGACGAATGCCTACTTTATAACGCTGGCTGCCATGGATAAAGAAGGAGAAGGAGTCAGGATTGGGCTTGACGAATCTCTCCGGAATAGGCTCGAAGTAATTTCCTCTCCACTCCCCGCTTTCCACTCTCTGAACGGGAACGACCATGGTTCCTTTAGGCGGAATTTGGATCAAACACCAGAGGGCTAAGATTCGATCCAGGAGAGCTTGGGAATTATTTCTGAGCCTATGAACGAAATCAATCCCAAGAAAACTGTAATGCAATTCTTTAAATCCAGGCTCTCCTTGGAGAGGATCATCAAGATGTCTGAGCTCCCGGGTCAATGTCAAATCATAATCCTCCTTTCCATCATTGGAGGTTGTCCTGAACCTGTTCTGGAGAATCAGATGTTCATTCTCTTCAAAATGGACGACCTTATAGTCTCCTGGATCCATCGCAGAAAAATCTTTTTGTCCCTTCCAATCGGGCCGAAAAATAAAACCTTTTGCTCCTCCCTCAGGAGAAATCCAGCTGCGCTGCCCGCCCTGACCCTTCAGAATATCAGGATGGGTCCAGAAGAGATTTTCTCCGTCCACTGACACAGCAAAAATCCTGGCTCCAAATTTAGGGACCACCAGAAATTGATTTCCCCACTCATTAGAGAAAAGATAATAAGCGATTTTGTGTTCCTTGAGCACATTTATTATGCTGTTTATATCCGGCGCCTGCATCGAGGTATTCTCTGCATCTAAGAATGCAATCGCTCCGTTGCCCATAATCACCGCTAACAAGAAAAAAATCAATCCTCTCATTTTTTCACCTTTTCCGACTTTTGATGTTCTTTCCTGAAAAGCCGAACAGTTTCATCATTGAGCAATATGACGATGGAATAGATGCCCAAAATCGTTCCGAAAGGAATAACAATAAGATTAAGAAACGCCTCAACTAAAACCAGGACTCTTCCCCACTCCTGCCTCTTCAGAAGTCCGATACCGGCAATGACTTCCGGAGCCGAGAGAACCACAAAAAACATGCCCACGCCCAATCCCACAGTCCGGAGAATAACAGGGGCCTCGTATCCCATATCCGGAATGAAAGAGATTCCAAAAAGAATCCCCAGGATGAACAGGCCGAATATGACTCCAATAGCTCCCCAGACTATCCACAGGGCTCCGATCACATCGATATGTTTTTCCATCTGTCCTCCCTTTTATTCTTCATAAACCACGGCTGTACCGCTGGCGCTGACCAATCCCAGATATTTTACGATCCTTTTCCCTTCAATCTGAGGAGTGGTAAGAACTAACATGGTACCTCCTTTTTTAAATATTTATTTATTTGATCCCACACAGCTATCACACCTTGATCAAAGACATCGATTCTCTGCTAGCTCCTTTCATCGCCGGATAATCCTGCCCTCTCTTTCCTTTTAAATATTTCCTGGATTTTGTATTCCATGTCCTGAAAATGAGTCCCCTGCCAGAAAATCCGCTGGCAATTGGGACAAAGGGCAAAGGATTCTGCACGCTCATAAACGAAAGGAGTCACCAGATTTCTGGCTTTTCTCTTGGGCAAATCTTTTAATAGAACGTTGCATTCAATACACCGTGAATTTGGATTGACTTTTTCCCAAAGGTTGAAGGCATCCAGAACCTGCTTTACCTGAATCTTCCAATTTTCGCTTTCGATGAAGAGCTTTTTCATCCTGCCCGATTTTTCGATCAGACCTGTATCTCTGGTGAGAATAACTCTCTCTTCCTGCTTCGCCAATCGCACAAAATCTGAGTCTTCGATCTTACTGAAATAGAGGGTATCAAAGCCGAGAATCTTGAGCCATTTGGCTAATTTACCCAGCATACAGTCAACGATGAACTTCATGGAAAAATGCCCTACAAGCCGAGAAACTGCACGCTCAATCCCGAAACAAAGATCATGGCTCCTGCCAAAGCGTGGACGTATCTTTCTAAACGCCCCAAGCGAAGGAAATTCACCCCCCACGCAGTGATTGCGATGATGGTGAGCATGGTCATTATGGTTGTTAGGCCAAAAGCCAGGGTCACCAGAATAATCCCCCCAGTATTGTGTTTGATCGCAGGATACATGACCAGCGGAATCAGAGGCTCACAGGGGCCGAATACAAAAATGGTGAACAGAATCCAGGGAGTGATGTTGGCTTTCTTCTTCCTGTCATGGACATGAGAATGGTCTGTCTCATGGGTGTGAAGATGATCATGTGTCAGACCATCGGCATGAAGGTGAAGATGCTTATGGGGTTTGTTCTTTATGGCTCTATGCATTCCCCAAATAAAGTAGGCGAAACCAAAGCCTATTAAAAGCCAGGCTGCAATTCCCCCCCGAAAGGACTCTGCACTCTCCAGGCGAGTCACAGCTATCCCTAAAGCTACTCCCGCGAGTCCCAAAACCACAGAACTCAACACATGACCCAAGCCGCAGAGAAACGAGATGAAGAGGGTCTTGGATAGATGCCATCGTCTTGCCCGGGAGATGACAATAAAGGGAAGGTAGTGGTCAGGCCCGAGCACAGTGTGAACCAAGCCAATTGTGGCTGCTGTGCCGATCAGGACCCACATCTCGCCATTCATTTTTTAAGTAACCAAAAACTATGCCTTAACCTCTTTTAATGGTGGACGGTAGGGGATTTGAACCCCCGACCTCAGCGTTGCGAACGCCGCGCTCTCCCACTGAGCTAACCGCCCACTTTGTTTATAATCGCAGAAAGATAATCTTATCAGATTAACTTCCTGATTTCATCTGTATCAGGCAATTGACAAATTTATCACTTTTTCAGCCTTTTTTCCACCACATTCACCGCTCAAAAGATCAATAGCTTTCCCTTGCTTTATGAAACTTGCATTTTTAATCTGTTGATAATTATCTAATTTTTTGTTAGTTAAAAAGACAAAAGAGTAAAAAATGACTAATGTTGAACTTAAAGCATTGAATCATGAAATAGAAATACATCTGGGAGGATTAAAATATTCTGCTATTATAAAGAATAAGCGTTTCAAGGCAATCAATTTCTTAAAAAGAGCATCTCAGGAAAAGCAGCTTTTCATTTTGTTGAAGATATTCCTCAGATCACTGCAACTGGGATGGTTCATGCCTTTCCTGTTTATTCTTAAAAAAATGCCTTTCTGGAATGAATTTGTATTTTTCCAATTGAACCATTGGGGCAAAACAATATGTAAAATTACAAGGGTCAAATTGCATATAATCAACAGAGAAAATGTGTCAAATAACAAAACGTATCTCTTTGCTTCAAACCATTTATCACTGCTAGATATTCCGGTTTTATCCGCTGCAATTCCTGTCAAGAATAAATATATTGCCAACAAGGAGCTCGCTTCCTTTTTTATTACAAATTTATTGATAAAATTCAGTGAGAGTGTGTTGGTCGACAAAAGTGACAGAAAAGGACAGATAAAGGCTTTAAAAGATATTCAAAAAAGTTTACGCAGAGGAAATAATCTTATCATTTTTCCCGAATCGAACATGAGTTATGACGGTAACATACAAAGATTCCAAAGGGGGGGGCTTTCAGCATCAGTATCTGCAAATATTCACATAATGCCGGTATGCATAAAAGGAACCAGGGAAGTTTGCCCCCCCGGAGCTTTTTCTTTTAAATTCGATAAAGATGTATATGTTATATTTGGAAAAGCGATAGATTGTAAAAATCTAAACAGAGAAGATAAAAAAGATATAGATACAATTGTTTATAATAAATTGAAAAAATTGAGTGAAGATATGATTCACAAAATATAGAAGCTATATTTTTTAGCCGCTCATTCGCCTCGCTGTTCTCATTCAAAACATAAAAGCCAGGACATAAGGAGCTCTGGATTCCGCTTGCTTCATACTCTCTTGGATAGTATTTTTTTCTCCTGGGGCAAACGTCAATAAACACTGATAGAGAATCATTTCCTCATGCTGACCAAATCACCCTTTGTCGATTATCTCAAGGTTATATCTCTTTTTCAGCTTCATCCCAGCGGCACCGAGAATAACTCTGATAGCCTGAGCGGTTCTTCCCTGTTTTCCTATAACCTTGCCTACATCTTCCGGAGCAACCTTTAATTCTATGATCGAGGTCTGTTCCCCGTCCAATTGGGAAACCTTAACCTTGTCCGGATTGTCCACTAATGATTTGGCAATCAATTCAATGATTTCTTTCACTGTAACCTCCCTTAATCTTTAAATTGTTTTTTTCCATCAAGCTCATGGACTGTAGTCATTTTTTTCTTCTTCCCCGGCGGGAAGGGATCGTTAGCTTTAACAATGACTTATTTTTTCCGAGCTTTCTGGGGGGTCTCTTTTTCTGCTTGTCCTTTTCCCACTTAGTTTTTCTTGAAAGATTTTCAGACCTCTCTTTCCCAGTGTGAAGAACACCCATTTTTTAACCTCCCCTTTTCTCTTCTTAATGCTGTTAAGTAATTATCAACTCCATTTCTTCCTGCTTTTCTTGAATAATTAATTCTTCTCATTTATACTTACCTGAATTCTTTATCCTCTTTCCTGAATATCCTTCTCATCTATATCATATATCATTGACACAAAAATATGTAAAAAATATCCTTTCAATTCTAAACCTGCATTATTCATAAACATGCGAAAATTGTCGTGGGACATTCTGTGGATAGTTAAGGAAATCAAGGACATGTATCGATCTTCTGAGATCGGTAACGTGTGCCTTGATTTCCATGAATAATGAATGATTTTTCTGTTTTTATAATAGCAGAGGGAAGGTGCCTCTCGACTTCCATATTGATCTTCTTGCTTTTCTCTTATATATTATTGAAAGAGGGAATGAATAAAAAAAGTAAGATATATTTCAATCTGCTCTTCTTATCCTTATTCCTATCTGTTACTTTATTTATCAATTTTTTTCATACCGAAAGAACTATTGAAAGGAATGACAACTGTCCTGCCTGCCAATTTCAATATTCCTCTCTCACAACCTGCCAGATTAATTTTTTCTGCCTTCCTCCACTTTCTTTCTTAAGCACACTACAACCATCAGCATCATTTAATTATACATATTTTTTCAGTATTGATCCCGCCTCCCGTTCCCCTCCTCAAATTTAATCCTCCTCAATCCGTTAACTCACAAAGACCTTTATTTTCCTTTGAATTTTGAGAGTTTTATAAGTTCTCAAAATCTCAAAGGCAGATGAAAATCGGGGAGGGAAACAAATGCGAAAAAAGAAATTATGGATATTATTCATCATTCTA
>Ga0315545_1002089_pt1 | contig 18444 bp, 12 predicted proteins | sample SalMarSW160210MG_FD_203096 | JGI IMG/M metagenome (GOLD analysis project Ga0315545, IMG submission 203096) | Salt marsh sediment microbial communities from the Plum Island Ecosystem LTER, Massachusetts, United States - Salt Marsh Sediment SW1602-10 ...
GCCTGGCTGGCAAAATACGTGTAGCGATTCCTCGCCTGCGATTCTCCTGCAAATGCAGCCAGCAAATTCTTTTCAGTTTCTGTGCCCTTAATACTCATACATTACCTCCCTTATTCAAATGCCTTATATTCGCATACAGTGCTCAATTCTTTCATGTTTTATTCTTTCTGCAAACATCACAGATACCTTCAAAATTCACAGCTTTTCTGAGAATAGTGAATTTCCTGCCGATCTGGCGTGGAACTGAGATATTGTCAAACTCCCTGCAGTGAAAATCAACAATTCTTTTACACTTTATGCACTTAAAATGTTGGTGGTTGCCTTGGTCTGCATCGTATCTCCTGACATCTCCGGAGCCTTCAACAATAAATGCCGCTCCTATCTCGCTTAGCGTCAATAATGTTCGATTGACAGTATCCAGTGATATATTATGCATAACTCGCCTCACTTCTCTATACACCGTTTCCGCAGATGGATGCTCTTTGGATTTTACAAGCACCTCATATACGGCCATTCTCTGTGGCGTAACTCTTAGTCCCATCCGCCTGCACAACTGCTGGAATTCATCCAGCTTTTTTTGCAATTGCCTCCGGCCAATCTTCTTCGCCATCTTACCCATCGAATATCTCACAGCCAATCGCAAAACTGACTTATATGATTACTGAACTCATACCTTAAAAAAATCCTAAGCTACTCAGAGTTTATAGGAACTATTACTATATAGTATTTACTCCTATTTTCAATAATTGTTTTTAATTTTTTAAAAATAATGACCGTTGCCGGCAACCAGATTGTGGTATAAAATTATTGCTCTTTGAATATTAAATGGAACGCTATTGCATTAACAAAGCAAAGATGTCATTCCCGCGAAAGCGGGAATCCAGCCATTTTATAAGCGTTTTCTGGACTCCTGCTTGCGCAGGAGTGACACTATGAGCGAGGCAAGGGCCGTTAGGTGAGGGAGTTCTATACAATACAATTCTTCAAACGGAGTTTAGTATGAGCGAAGAAAGAGAAAATCAATCGAGACCCGAAAAGAAACAGGCCACGCCTGCACGCAAGTTTAGCAAAGAGCAGTATGATATGCTCAAACGCTGCTCAGAAAAGATGGATATAACCGAGTGGAACCAGTGGCGTAAAGAGCATCCTGACGAAGAGATTCTGCTGGAAGGTGCCGACCTCGAAGAAGCCTACCTTGGAGAAGCGAATCTACAAAAGGCCCACCTTGTGGGAGCCGATCTGCAAAAGGCCTACCTTTTGGAAGCCAATCTGCAAGAGGCCCTCCTTTTTGAAGCTAATCTGGAGAGGGCCAGCCTTTTTGGAGCCAACCTGCAAGAGGCCCTCCTTGCTGTAGCCAATCTGCAAGGTGCTTACCTTCGGCGAGCCAATCTGGAAAAGGCCTACCTTTCTGGAGCCAACCTGCAAAAGGCCTACCTTCGAGACGCCAATCTGCAAAAGGCCGACCTTCGGGGAGCTAATCTGCAAGGCACGAATTTCGAGTTTGTAATTGTGGATGGCTCTACACTCATTACGCCAGAGGCATTTGACCGATTCACTAACTTTACAGGTGTCGGCCTTGATAACGCACGCGTGGAACCAGGTACAAAGCAATTGCTGGAATACAACATCAGGCGCCTGAGATGGGAACAGTGGTATGAGGGACATCCGAAGCTAAAATCGGTGGTGGAGCCTTTTTGGTGGACGAGTGATTATGGATTGTCTACAGGGCGAATAATAGTGACCTTCTTCGGCTTGGCTCTTATCTTCGCCAACGTCTATTACTATTGGGGACGCATAGCTCCTCCGGGGATTATTAGTGACCTATTTGTAGAAACGCAAGCTACAGGCGAGCAGGTAATCGTGCAATGGTGGCTGGTTCCTTTAAGGACTCTTTACTTTTCAATCGTTACGATGACAACGCTTGGTTTTGGCGATATGTATGCTAAGAGCCAGAGCTTCTTCGGACATCTGCTCCTTATTGTCCAGGTGCTTTTGGGGTATGTTCTACTTGCTGCTCTGGTGACGCGCTTTGCAGTCCTGTTTACGGCTGGTGGGCCTGCTGGGCGTTTTCCCGCTAAAAAGAAATCGGAAGAACAAGGAACCAAAACTGACAAGACCGAAAATGACGAGCAGCTATAAAAGGAGAAAAAAAGGCAGAACCATGAAGACGATAAAAGGATTCTGGCAGCATGAGAACGGCAAAATCTATGCAGTCGAGAGCACGACGTTCGGAAAAATAATCGGCGGCGTTGGACCATTGAATCCTGACGACCTCCGCGACTTGGAGGACTACGACTACAAGCCAGCGATAAAGGAGTGGTTAGAACAAGCTGTAGCAGGACACAAGTTACACAGAATAGAGCCCAATAACATTCAATTAGGTCAGAAGCCCAGTGGATGGTCAACTTAAACCGGCGGGGTTGAACTACGAGAGCATCTCGATCAGGTTCGGTGAAGTGAGGACCTGCTGAAAGTTATCCGCCTGAGGTTTACGCTGCTGATTGAGCTTTCCGAGTCTGCTAAGGTCGATTAGCGCATCCTTTATGTCATCGTCCTTTACACAGCAATACAATGACGGATGCAGAGACTTGAGCGGAAGACTATGCAGATCATCGAGGTGCTCTTCGTACAATTGCGTTCCAGGGATCGGCGTGAAGGGAAACAGCGTTACGTTGCATCCAAGAGACCAGACGAACCGGATGTTCTCGATGATATTGTCGAGGTCCTGATCCGGCAGGCCAACGATGATGAACAGACGGATCATGTGCCCTTCGAAGCCAGCGTCTCTCAAATACGAGATCGCCTTCTTCAGCCTATCAATGTTGTTTTGCCGATTGAGCTGCTCCCTGGCGTAGGTGTTATCGACGTTCTCCAGCGCAAGTGAAATGGTACTAAAGCCCGATTGTTTGAGGTCCTGAGCGATCTCGGGCGTTAGCAGTCGGTAATCGAAGCCCTCCGGGGCGGACATGCGCAGCTTCATATCCGAAGCAATGATTTGCTTGAGGATCGGCCCGAGGTATTCGTTGTATTGCATGAGGATGTTAGAGTCCCAGATGCCGACTTCTACAAGTCCATAACGTTCGTGAGCGCGTACGATTTCCTCGAACACGTCATCGGGATATCTGTGCTTGAAGCGGTTGCCCTCCAGCTTGTGCACAGCGCAGTAAGCACAGCGGTGGGGGCAGCCACTTGTGCCCTTGATCAGGATGAATCCGGGTGGGCCACCAAGGAAGTTGTAATTGAGCGACTGGTTCTCAGTGCCTGGATATGGCCCGATGAATAATTCGTCGGCCCGGCTGGTTCTGGCGATGTCCGGCGCAAGTGTCGGATAGATCCCGCCCAAGGTCAAACGTGTCTGGGGCATGTGCTTTTTACACAGATCAATCACATAGTGAGTGGGTTCGTTGTGGTAGGTGAATGTGCAGCCTACGAAGACCTCGTCGACGCGAATGTCGCCCAGTAGCTTGTCAATCTCCTCGTATCGCAGACCCAAGTGCATGTAGGAGACCCGCCAGTTCTTAGTAATGGCGAACTCCGGCTGCTCGGTCTTGGTCATACGCTGCCGGGAGCTTGGGTAGGTCCGGGGCAGCGAGGAGAAGCAATCCAGGAAGTAGACCTCGTTGCCGTCGGCCAGTAGCTTGCCGGCAATCCTCAGCAGACCGATTGGCAATGGGTATGTATAGCCTCTGCCGGAGTATGGTGAAGATTCCTCAGAATCGCCTTTTCCGGCATGGGCGCGGTATGGCTCCTGGATAGGGGGATTAATCAGCAGGTAGCGTGCGCGGGGACGCTTGCACTCAGGCTTAACCACGTGAAGCATTGTCGACCTCCGAGCGATGGTAGTATAGATTGGGATCGATGGCCGCGGCCATTGCCTGCTCGTTTAGCGTACCGCCCAGAAAGGAGTTCACACGAGCGGCGACTTCGACCGGGTCCTTAATGCATGCGCGGTGTGATACGTACAGCACCGGGAATTGCCCCACGGCCAGCAGCTTCTGGATGCGTCTTAATTGGCGGGAAAAAACCACTCTCAGCCGGATATCATCCAGGTCCGCACCCTTCTTGCCCTGTGCCGTAAGCATGTCACGCTGGGAAGTAACCACCTCACTAAGGTCCCTCTGCATAAAGATCACGCGCCCGGTGAGTTCCTCACTGCGCGGTATGGCCGGCAAAAGCTGGGCCACGACCTTTACCGCCTTGCCCTTGGCCTGTTGTATCCAGGAATTGTCGCGCTGGATGTTCGCGGCCGGGGTGAACTCATAGTATCCTCGCTCGTTGTGCGCGTCGGCCCGACGTTGACCGTCGGTCAGGATCGGCAGTCCACCAGCCTCAAGCATCTGCATCATCATCGACGTGCCGCTGCGGGGTAGACCGGAGACAATTACGATTGTCTCTGCCAAAGGCGTGGTCATCTCTGTTAGAATATCCTCACCCACACCGAGTATGTCCTGGTCCGAGGCCATTCCAGCCCCACTGATCTCTTGCTCGCCGGGCAAGACTATCCCATCGCGCAGGTCCTGGACGCGCCGTTTAGCCTCTTGGGCGAGGCGGCGGTGCTCGTCCGCGGCAGAGGGGTTGCTGATGCGCTTCTCGTAGATATGCGCCAGGCGCTTGTGAGCCAGCACGTAGTTGGGATTCTGGGTCAGGCAGACCTTAAAGGCTTCAATGGCCCGCGGGATGCGGTTCATGCGGTGCAGTGCCACCCCGAGCAGGAAGTGGCCTGTTGGATTATAATACAACAGACCCACGGCGTTCAGGGCCGCTTCAGCAGCAGCCCGGTTCTGTCGGCGTTTAAGCAGGCTGCGGCACAGGCCAAGATGCCCGGCGATACTTTCCGAATCAATCTCAAGGGCCCGACCAAAGCTCTCTTCTGCCTGTTCAGGTCGATTTAACGCCAGCAGGGCCTTGCCCTTTTCGATGTGAACATTAGACGCCTTATCATTGATAAGTTCAGCATTCTGGAAGTAAACCAACGCGCCTTCAGGGTCGCCCTCAGCCAAGAGCTGGATACCCTGTAGACATTCTACTGCAAAAGGATTCTGGGACGCCTCGCGTTGCATTTCGAGCAGCTCTTGCTGCAGCTTTCGCCGCTCCTTCTCTTCCAAATCCTCGATCTTAATACCGGCGTGCTCCTTCTGCCAAACTCGGAGCTTCTCGGCTGCTAACGTGGCGTTCCTCGTCCTGCGTTCCAGCAGGGAATCCAGAGCAGCCCGCGCTTCTGCCGTACGCCCAAGGCTTTGGTAACACATCACGAGTTGGATGGTAAAACGATACTCATCCGGCCAATCGGATACCAGCTTCTCCATCATAGCAACCGCCTCGGTATGACGGTTGGCGTCCATATACGACCGGGCCTCGTTATAGCGTAGTTCGCGTAGAGTCTGCGCCACAGCCTTTTCGCTGTCATCGTCGGGTTTTGCAATATACCCCAATGCTGCAAGTTGATTGATCGCTTCTTGCGCTTCGACCGGATCGATGAGCGCATCCGATGCGTGACGTCCGTCATCACCCTGCACTTGCTCCCAAGAGGCAATCGTGTCCACCTGAGGCGGCTCTGTAAAGGCATTGACCAGCACCTTACCGTCCATGTCCTTACCCACCGGCAGGCCGTACAGCGCCAGGATCGTTGGTGTCACATCCATCAGGTTTGCCCCGTAGATACGTTCGTCCTGCTTAATGCCTTCGCCCGCCATTACGAAGATGCCGTGTTGCCGATGTTGCGCAGCCGGTCCTGCCGGCTCGTGCGGAACACTACTCGGGCGGAGGTGGTCTGGGTGGAATCCATGATCTGACATCAAGATCACCGTAGTATCCTCGCCAGCCAAATGCAATAATACACCCAGCATCATATCGTGGAAGCGATAGCCACCTTCTACTACATCCTGGTAGATCTCGAAGTCCTTCTCACTAACATTCTGCATGCGCGGAGGCCGGTAGCGCATAAAGCCATGACTGAAGTGGTCGAGCGCATCGTAATATACGGCCATGAAGTCCCACGGCTCGAGCTGCACCAGGGCCGTGGCCGCTGCATGAATGCTCGTGCAGTCCGCGATGATTTTCGCCAGGCTCACTAAGCGTTTGTCTTTTTCCTGGTTGATCTCGGCTGCGCGTGGGATGAACGGCAGGATATGTTCGGGGGTCAGTTCCTGCGGGTGCAGACGCAGCTTGGCCAGCGGTTTGATAAGCCGTTCCGGGTGGATTGTCCCCGGACGCACAGGCCAGGGTTTCTCCAGCGGCGCAATGGCTCGCTGGTAGTGATTGGATACCATCACTCCTAGGATTGGTTCTGCCGGATGGCTCGGCCACCAGCCGACCACATTCGAGGTCTTTCCCTCCAATTGCAAAATATTCCAGATCGCGCGGGTCTTGCGGGAGAGGGTTGTTATCGGGCGAATGCCACCGCCCTGCGGATTGGGCTCTGTAAATCCCAGCACGCCGTGCTTGAACGGTCGCTTGCCCGTGGCGATCGATGTCCATAGCATGGGCGATAGCGATGGCGACAGTGTGGCCAGGTTTCCCATCACTCCCCGCTCCACGAGGTGCAGTAGGTTGGGCATCTTTCCCGCATCCATCATCGGCCCGGCCACCTTCCAGTCCGCTCCGTCCCAACCTATAAGAAGTACCTTTCGTGCCATGTATTTCTTCCTACCTGGGTTTCTAACGAATGCCTCCACATGCTGCCCGAGTTTTGATGCGATTGTGACAGACTAAAAAAAGTAGCTATTCAGCCTATTTCTTCGGCTTATACCGACTCCATATTGAAAAAAGCCCCGGCTAATAACCAGCCAGGGCTTATTGTATTTCTTTATTTGTTACGCCCGGTTATGCCTTTTTGCGCCGGCGGATAGATAGCACACCCGCAGCGCCAAGGGCCGCCAGGCCTAAGGCTGACGGCACAGGGATCGGGGTAGCACCCGTATCTCCGACATGAATCGGATCGCCGCTATCTTCATATGCCCAGCCTAACAGGCGTCCATTGGCTGGATCTATCCCTTCGACCAGGCCCCAGCCATACACGGTCGTTTCAGCCGGAGTGCCGCTCTCACTTTCGAACTCCAAATCGAAGCTGAAACCGAAGTAGCCGCTCGGATCGCTGGCCGTCCAGGCGCCTGTATGGGTTGTGAATGGAGGTTCCCCATCCCAATACAAAGACCAAAAGAACGATGCCACTGTGTACATTGGTGTGTTAGTGTATTGGCCAATGTACTGGCTGCCCGGCAATTTATTTGCCACTATGTAGGAGCCGTAATGATAGGTTAGTGTTCCATTTACGAGAAAATTATCACCTTGAGACCTAACGAAAAACCAGTTTGACGAATCAGCGAACCAATCATCATTAGAGCCATGAAACACGGCTTCGGGGTTTGATCCCTCCATCGTCAGATCGTAAGGGCCATAGTCATAACCGAACGGCTCATCCAGCGGGCCGCTATAGATGATCCCAGCCTGGGCCTTGCCGCCTGCAGCCAGGACGGCACCTGCCGTAAGTGAATATCCTGCCAGGCGTTTAGCTAGGTTCACCCGGCTCTGAACCTTGTGTTTCTTATTGTTACGCTTCATCTGGTTCCTCCTTTATGTATCAAGTTGCTATAAGCCACTATCCCCTTCGCTTGCCCTTCGTCGGAGAGCTAAGCGCACTCCTGCAGATGAGTAGTTAGTAACAAAGGTACTGTCTTGTGAGGGATGAAAATAAGAGGGAGGAATAATACGGGATATTAACACGCCTTATAGGTCCCCCATTCCTTTCAATTCATCACTCACAACTCCAAAAAGACAGTTACATAGAAGAAATTTGATTTTAACACAAATCTATATTATTTGTCAAGGGTTTTCCCGATTCCGCTGAATAATGGTGTGGCTTTTTTCCGGAGCTCTGTCTGTAAGTGCCTATGTATACTAATCTTATGAGTTCTGATTTTAGAGATAAGATTATGTATATGGATTGCTCTGTTGAAAAGCCCCACCGTCATTTCGACTCCCCGCTTTCGCGGGGACAAGCTTGCCCCTGCGGATGCAGGGGTGGAGAAATCTACTCAAAAACAGCCGGCCAACGGCCGGTTCGATCCAGAGCGGACTGTGTCCGCCTCGACTCGCCTGCGGCTCGCTCGGAATGATATACTGAAACCTTTTCACAGAGCATATATGGATGTTAAAATTACAGAAGAGCAGTAAATCAAAGCAACAGATGTGGACTTCCAAAAGTTGGTACAACAAGTCACCGATGCTTGTGGTTAGAGAATTCTGGTGGAGCCATCCCAACTCAGGCCCACACGGTGCCAATTATCATCGGTGATAACAGTATTAGAGATCAACGCTCGACCAAATCGGCCGGAACTTCCCAGCTCTGTCATGAGTTTGCCCTCTGCTGGATCAGCCAAAAGCCAATTTGACCCGCCTATTTGCGACAAAACAACCTGCCCTGCAACACCACCTCCCGCACTTCTCCGGTGGCGAACTCTCCATCAATGGCCAAAACACATCCAGTGGTGCAAAGCATTTACCACCGGCGTCAGCCTGATATAGACTGCGATGGATGGTCATCAATCCGAAATAGGGGAGAAACATTTTAGGGCTGCTTGTTTTCCAGCGAAGCAGTCGTCCGTTGACTTGAATAACTGGATCGCAGATATCATAGTATCGGATAAAACTCTGGAACGCTGCTCTTCCTGCCGAAGAAAGGGACTATTTGAGAGCCTTAGTGACCTACTGAGCCAATTCGGCTGTCAATTTATCAGTGTCCCAGTTTTCGCTAAATTCGAGCATTTTTTGTTCAAACTGGCGTATTGCCATTTTGATGAGAGTGGGTACAATCATTTTTGGACTCTCTTCTGTTTAGTTTGTAAAGCTTTTTTTGATAATACCTTACATTCTAACAAGAAATTTCTTGACACAACCCAGCCGAATTTGGTAAAAGCATTTAGAGCTATTCTAATTGAAGAAACTGCCTCGGGGGTTTGTGCGCGGAGTCATCTTGGGAGCGTGGTATGTCTGATATTGTGGTATTTGGTACAGGAGGCTTAGCGCAAGTGACTTCGGTATGCCTGGATAAGGACAGCAAGTGGTCCGTCGCTGCATATACTGTCCATGAGAAATATCTATCAGAAAAGAAACTATTCGACCGCGACATTGTCGCCTTCGAGCGTTTGGAGCACACCTACCCTGCCGACCGGTACGCTATGATTGTCGCAATCGGTTATGCGTATGCTAACAAGGCCCGAGCCAACATATACCGCGAATGCAAAAAGAAAGGGTACACGCTCATTTCCTATGTCAGTTCGAGGTCTGTCCACTGGGGCATGTTCGATATCGGTGATAACTGCCTCATCTATGAGAACAATGTCATCAATCCATTTGTCACCATCGGTAATAATGTAGTCATTTGCCCCGGTTGCATTATCGGTCACCATTCGGTAATTGAAGACCATAGTTTCATTGGCTCTCATGCTGCGATCAATGGTAATAGCCGAATCGGTGCCTACTCAATTATTGGCTCCAACGCGACTTTGGCAGACGGCATCACTATCGGTGCTGAATCCATAGTTGGGGCAGGAGCAGCCATCATGAAAGACACAAAGCCCCAAGAAGTCTACGTATCGCCTAAAGCGGAACGAATACGAACCTCCAGTACCGAGATCGGACCGTTTATCCAATCGCCTTTTCTCAAACACTGACATGGGTTCGGATTTATTGCTGGAAAGACGGCAAACCCCATGTTAAGTTTCCGACAAGGGCGTACGTGCAAAAGAGCATCTCACGTCTCTTGTCGGGAGTAACTATGTTAGTTCAGGCGATTCTACGATAGTAGAAGACAATAAAGCTCAAAATAAGGTTATGAAGTTGGAGAATATGGGAACCATAATTCCCCGACCGGAGGAGTTTTATAAACCATTTCCTCTTACTGATATCCAGCAGGCATACTGGGTGGGACGCCGAGACAATGTTGAGCTTGGTGGCGTTTCAACCCACTATTACTATGAATTCGATTGCACAGAGATAGATCTCGGATTTCTCGAGAGTGCCTGGCAGCATGTCATCAAGCGACATCCGATGTTGCGCGCTGTTATCACCCCGGACGGCAAACAGCGTATCCTTGAAACAGTTCCGCCTTACCGCTTCAACATAACGGATATGCGAGGGAGCAATGCACGCGAGACTCAGTATAGGTTGGAGACCCTACGACAGACACTGTCACATCAGGTGCTGCCAGCAGATACTTGGCCCCTGTTCGATATCCGTGCCATCATTTTACATGAATCGCGATTTCGCCTGTATATGAGTTTTGATTCTCTGATTGTAGATGAGAAAAGCAGAAACATTTGCTTTCATGAATGGGCACGTCTTTATGCGAATCCTGATGAGGAATTGCCTCCAATACCACTTTCCTTTCGTGACTATGTTATGGCACAGATCGCAACTCGAACAAGTAAAAAATACGTTGAAGATCAGGCCTACTGGCGCAGCCGGCTCGCGTCGCTACCTCCAGCACCGGCCCTGCCGCAAGTTGAAAGGCGCAGGCTCCTGAGTCCAAGCAGGTTCACGCGATACCTGAAATACTTGGATTTAAATACCTGGACATGCTTGAGAAAGGAATCGGAGCGGCAAGGAATACGACCAACGGTGTTACTGTTAACAGCATTTGCCGAAGTGCTGAATATGTGGAGCACCCAATCGCCAATGACGATCAATCTGACTCTGTTCGAAAAAATGGCACGCGATCCAAGGCTGCAGAACGTAGTTGGCAACTTTACCAGCTCTCTGCTTGTCGAAGTGGACACCGAAAAATCCGCGAATTTTGAGGCACACGCCAGGGCCCTTCAACAGCAGCTTGAGCGGGATCTCAAGCACAGCTCTTACAGCGGCGTCCAAGTTACACGCGACCTCATTTCACACGCGGGGCGCGAGTTCGGGGCTCTCATGCCGATAGTCTTCAATAGCCTTATTTCAACTGAGGCTCGGACACGAGAGACCGACCCTCTTGGCTGGCTTGGCCGGCAGGTATTCGCCATCACCCAGACACCCCAAGTGTCCCTCGACCATCAGGTACGAGACAGAGGAGGCCGCCTTGAAATAATATGGGATGTGGTCGAGCAAGTTTACCCCAAAGGGATGATTCGCGACATGCATGAGGCCTATGTATCTTTGCTTAATCGCCTTGCATCGGCAAGCAGCACGTGGGAGGAAACCCGGCCGGATCTGATGTATGCTCTGCTTCCTGCCCGTCAGCTAAAACTGTTTGAGTCCATTAACGCCACACAGCGTCCTGTGACATCTAAGCTACTGCAGCAGCTTCTTCTGGATCAGGCCTGCCGCCTGCCCGAACGTACCGCCATAAAGGCATCCGACCGAAGCCTTTCCTACGAGGAGCTTTCGCGGTTGGCGATGCAAACAGCTCAATGGCTACGTCAGGCCGGTGTTGAAAAAAACTCGCTGGTGGGCATCGTCATGGAAAAGGGCTGGGAGCAGGTCGTCGCTGTTTATGGGATTCTTTTGTCCGGCGGAGCTTACCTGCCTATCGACCCAAAGCTACCGCAGGAGCGCCTATGGCATTTACTTGCCGACGGCCGCGTGAAATATGTCTTGACTCAATCCTACTTAGATAAAATCCTTCAGTGGCCTAAGGACATTCGGCGATTGTGCGTCGACGGCAATAACTACCAATCTTTACCTGAAAAGGCCACGCCCTGTGCTCAACAAGCAGATGACCTAGCCTATGTTATCTATACCTCCGGCTCGACGGGTGAACCTAAAGGAGTAATGATTTCTCATCGTGGTGCTGTCAATACCTTACTGGATATCAATCGCCGTTTCGCTGTCGGACCAGGGGACCGCATACTGGCGCTTTCCTCCTTGTGGTTTGATTTATCGGTGTATGATATTTTCGGAGTCCTCGCCGCTGGCGGTACTATCATCATGCCCCCGGCTTCAGAAAAAGGGGATCCCGCGTCGTGTGCAGAGACGATGTGTGCTGAAAATGTCACTATATGGAATTCTGTGCCTATACTTATGCAGCTGCTAACCGAACACCTTCACATTCGCAGGCGATGTCTTCCTGATTCGTTGCGTATAGTATTACTTAGCGGCGATCGAATACCACTTACGCTGCCTGATCAGATAAGAGCCCTGTCTGATGAGGTTCGGATCGTGAGTCTTGGGGGGGGCACTGAAGCAAGCATCTGGTCCATAGCGTACCCTATAGACAGAGTAGAGCCGGGCTGGAAGAGCATTCCTTATGGCAAACCATTGGCTAATCAGCGATGTTATGTTTTCAATAGGGCCCTTGAACTGTCTCCGGTGTGGGTGCCAGGCGACCTCTATATTGGAGGAGTCGGGATTGCCCTTGGATATTGGCATAGTCCTCAGGCGACGTCAGAATCATTTATACACCATCCTCGTACCAACGAGTACCTCTATTGGACCGGCGACCGAGGACGGTTGTTGCCTGACGGCACGATTGAATTCCTGGGCAGAGAAGATCTGCAGGTCAAGGTTCAAGGGTACCGTATCGAGCTGGGGGAGATCGAATGTGTGCTTGGGCGTCATGAGGCCATACGACATGTGGCTGTCGTGACCGTTGGCGGTGTTCAAACTGCCAAGCGCCTCGTTGCTTTCGTTGTCCCGGCTGATGGGGCGTGCGTAACAGAAAAAGACCTGCGCAGCTTTACTCGTAGCAAACTGCCTGAATATATGGTACCCCATGCGGTCAAATTTCTGAAAAGCCTTCCACTGACTCCCAACGGAAAAGTTGACCGCAAGGCTCTGGCCACTTTGTACACGATACCCAGTGACGAAGCGACAGCGACCCAGATAGGCTCCGGAAAAGAAGTTGAACATATATGTGAGATCATCGCTGATATTCTTGAAATTCCGCATATCGAGCCCGATGAGAACATCATTGACCACGGTGCTACTTCTGTGGACATGATCCGTATTGCAAACAGTGTGGAAACCCAGCTTGGCTATCATCTGCCGATTGCTGAGTTGTATCGGCACCCTTCACCTAATGGAATTGCTGACATATGCGAGCGGTTACGCCAGAACAACATTGCTGCTCAGACGGACGCAGTTCACAGCGGATCAATAGTTACAGGAACCCTACCTGCATTTGAAGTCCTCCATGACCCTGATGAGCATCGAGCGTTCCAGGCACAGCAGCATGGGATCCGAGGGAACCTCGAAGGGAAACTGGCTATCGACCTTTCCACAATGCCTTGCCCTGCATCAGTACCGGTCGATTGGAGACGACGGCGCAGTCAGCGTACCTTCGACTGCGAGCCGATACGGCTTAAGGAAATCGGCATGCTCCTCAACTGCTTATCTCAGAAGACGACAGATGCATCGCCGAAATATTTATATGCTTCGGCTGGGGGATTGTACCCTGTTCAGATATATCTGTATGTCAAGCCGAAGATGGTTACGGAGCTGCCGGAAGGCTCTTACTATTTTCATCCTGCCGAACGGAAGCTAATTTTAGTGCATCCCTACGACGAAATGCTTGTAGAAGTCTACGAGCCTATAATTAACAGGCCCATTTTCGAAAAGGCTGCATTCGCCCTATTTCTTATCGCAGAGATGGCCGCCATCGTGCCAATGTATGGCAACTCCAGCCTTCATTATGTTATGGTAGAGGCTGGTTTGATCGCACAGCTCCTTGAAATGGTTGGACCATCATGCAACCTCGGATTGTGCCAGATAGGTGATCTGCGAACGGAACACGTACAGAACATCTGTAACCTGCGTGACAGCCATATTCTAGTTCACTCATTGCTTGGCGGTCGCGTCGTTCACAAAGGCTGAATGCACTTAGTTACTTTAACAGTCAAATTTAGGTCAGAACCCGAATTTCAAGTCGTTTCAATATGCTGCTTGAGAAGGAACATAACGCATGCCCTCGTATCCGGTGGTGTCCACCTCCTGACACCTCGCAGATAGGTTCATCTGATGTCCATATTTGGGCATGGGATTTGAGACCTGATAGCGCGGTTGTCAGACAATTGCACGAAGTCCTCTCGCCCGACGAGGTCAAACGGTCAAACCAGTACCGATACCCACTTCATTCTCGGCGGTTTGTTGTCAGACGAGCAATGACGCGCCTTATTCTCTCCCGATACCGCGTCGGCCATCCAGACAATATGGTGTTTGCATATGGGCCTCGCGGTAAACCACGACTGGCGGGACGTCAGATACAGAGCACGATCACTTTCAGCATCACCCATGTGGATGACTCCGCGTTGCTAGCTATCGCGCGCGGCCGCTCCCTTGGTATCGACATGGAAAATATCACAAGGCAGATCGAGACAGACACAATCGCCTTACGGTATTTCTCTACAAAGGAGGCTACGTATATCAATTCCTCTAGGGAAAGCGACCGCAACAAGGCTTTTTTCTCTTGCTGGACCTTCAAAGAGGCTTTTGTCAAAGCGCTTGGTTGCGGCTTGTCGTTCCCACTCCACGGCGTTGAAACGCCTCTTACCGAACTCGAAGATGGGGACATTGTCCGATTTCAAAACCAGAATTTTGGCCAAAACATCTGGAACGCATTGAAATTCAACCTTCGGCCTGAAGTTGTCGCCACCTTAGTTGCCGAGGGACAATGTTGGACGCCTCGCTGGTTCTGTGTCTCTGAGCGCAGGATCAGCACGTGGATTCCTTAAGCGTCGCTGCTGCCTGATCGATACTCAGGCCTGTAAAAAAGCGAATTTTAACAAAATCGGCTTTCGTAGGATCTTCAACAGCAAGCCTTGCGAGCTGAAATCGATGAAGCTGCTTGGTCAACGCTGTACTCTCAACAAAAAGCCGACCATTCGACACGCCCTAAACCGGCAGGATCGCCGTCAAGATTATCAACCACTACAGCGACGAAGTACTAAAAATCTACGAAGTACCAGCAAGCGATAATTAGAGTTATATCCGCCCCCAGTGAATTGATTGATGCGAGATCGACGCTCACAACGGCTGGCCAATAGAATAAGGCTCTTCTGTGGCTACTCATGGCAGGTAATCTTGCCCCATGTGATATGACACGCATGTATTTTTGTACCTCACGAGTTTTCCAGAGAACTTCTGTTATTCTGTTCAGTATTCTCAACCATTAAGGACTATAAACTTCTCAAACAATGCTTCAAATTTCATTCTATGCTTACTCCGATGTGGTTTTTTGTAATGACAGCAGAACGCGCCTGTTAACAGCTTATTGAACCAATATTGAGTTTGAGTCTTCCGTTAAACCACTTGAAGTTACAGATACTGATATGCTACCGGAATCCTCTGTAGTTCGAATAAGGAATGTTGCTATTCCAGCTTCGGCATCTTTGTCGACAGGACCAATCAATACCGCCGGGCCCAAGACACTCAGGTGAACCTCATTAGAGGCATCCGGCACCAATATCCCATCATTGTCAAGAATCGACACATAGACAAAAGTCATATCTCCATATGGCCTTAACGAATTTGGTCCGAAACTAATTGCCAGTTTTTTTGCGTTGCCAGGGGTATTAACAATATCATTTGCTGCCAACTGGCTGCCAATATAGCCCTCTGCCTTCAATTCACCAGAAGCCCAGCTCACGGCTGTGAATGTGAATGGAGGATGTAAGAGATTGGATGTGTTAGTTCCGGTATCAGGATTCTGAGCAGCGACAAGAATATTGTTGAGATAAAGCTTGACCTGGTCACAATTGCTGTAAACTTTGACATCTGTAGGAGAACTGGATGTCCAGTAATTGGCAATCTTGACCATAGGACCGGAATCGATGCCGGGGATAATTAAATTCGGGTCACGCTGGCTTTGGAAGAAGTAGTAAGAAAACTTCGGCAGACGAAAAGTATCCAGAACTCCTGATGGAAAACAGGCTAAATCAATACCACACCATAATCCATCGCCGGAGAGAAACGACACGCCACGATTTAAATGAAGTCCTTCCTAGTGGTTCCAGGCCTGCTGCAGCATGTCTGCTTCGCCGCCACCATACGGCCCCGGCAAACCTTCGGCACGGTGAACATCACTTGTGCTTGGATGTCCCCCATAGTCCCAGTGTCCATACTCACTGATTATAAGGGGAGCGGAACCAGCATAGTCCCTGGCGCCGTGCTGTGTCGCCCGAATATACACATCGTATATGTTATCAAATTTCCATCCACTTACAAAACACTGGTTACCGGGATATTCTGCATGGCCAATATCCACAGCCTTTCGAGCATAAGTAGAATCAAAGCCAGTTTCATTCAACGACAGTTCCCATGCGATTATGCAGGGATGGTTTCTGTCACGACGTATCAGGTCTCTCATGTTCTGATAGGAATGATTTTTAAAGGTAGTACTGCCAATATACTGACATCCGGGTATTGCATCCATGACAAGAATACCCAGTTCATCACAGGCGTCCATAAAAGCCGGGTCCTGAGGGTAGTGAGAAGTCCGCACATACTGGAATCTTGCCTCCCTCAATTTTATGGCGTCACGACGCTGTCCGGAATTGGCCATAGCATAGCCTATATACGGATAATCCTGCATTCGGTTGGCTCCCATAAACATAAGCCGTTCGCCATTAATCTCAAACCCGTTGTCATAGGTGAAGTTTATCCACCTGATACCTATCCGTGTCTGGTAAGTATCAACAGAACTGTTGCCATCGTAGACTTCTGAATAAACAGTGTAAAGGTACGGATGGTTGGGGTGCCAGAGGCAGGGGTCTGTTACTTCGGTCAGTTGGGTGAAGGTGTAGTTATCTCCGGCAGAGACGCTTTGAGCATCGGTCATTTGGGCGACAACCATATTGTTGGCATTAACTATGTAAGTTTTTACAGTGCAATTCCTTGCAGAAGCGTATTCATTTTTGATATGCGTTTTTACCTGCACCTGGGCTTCTGAGGCAGTTACGGAAGGATAAGTCACAAAGACACCACCTCCTGCAACAATGTTTGCGTAAACAGCGTCGGTGACGTGAAGTTTGTCAGTTATGTGCAGCCAGGTGTCTCGGTAAATTCCGCCCCAGTTGAACCAGCCCGAATTGCCGATGGGCACATCGGGATTATCGGTGTTGTCAACTTTTACAGCGATTACATTTTCGGTCGGGCTGAAATTGGCATAATCGGTAATATCAACAGTAAACGGCAGATAGCCACCATAATGAGTTGTAAGGTGGGTACTGTTTATCCAAATATCGGTGACGGTATTAGCTGCTTCGAACTCGATGAATATTTTATTAACCTGCTTGGAACTATCGATATTATAGTGTTTGCGATACCAGCCGACACCTTCGTAGCTGTAGTTTGGCCAATCTGGCCGCAGCGGGTCAGGGTTAGGTGGGTTCTTCGGCGGATTGTGCGGAATACTTACATCCTGCCAGGAAGAATCGTCGTAAGAAGAATTCTTCGGGGCATCTTCTGGGACATTGCCTCTATAAAATTTCCAGCCAGTATTGAAGCTGAGCTTTTTTCTATTTGTCTGTGGCGGTGAATAGGGGTGTTTGGCGCCTAAGAGCCAGTTCCGAGCGAAAAGTTTGAGGTCATTTATGTCGACATCGTTATCGTCATCGAGGTCGTAAATTTTATTGAAATCAGGCTGGCCAGGAGTGGTCAACCATGCACACGCAAACTGAGCATAATCGAGAAAATCTACCGAAAAAGCTTGCGAACTCAGCGCTCATCGTATACGTACCGGCTGGCTCCTCAACGAAGGGCCGAGGATAGCCCTTGAAGAACAGAGTCAGTGTCTGGACATCTTTTTTGGTCCAGTCATTCAGTGGGGCATCAAAAGAACGAACAGCTTCAGAATATGCTGCTGCACCAGTGTTGTTGTATAAGAACGGCATGGATTGCTCACCACTGTTAACAATAGTTAGCTCTGCAAAAGGTGCCTCGCTATAACCTACTTGAGAGCCGTTTGAAGCGACGCCCCAGCCATCTATCCAGGTATCAAATACCCTTTCAGGCGAAGTGTCATTGTAGTCTTCAAAGTCGTCTAAAACAATATAATTGGCAATCGTAAATTTCCAAACTTTGCCTTTCCATGGACTGTCAGGGTGGAGGTCATTAACCTCGTCGATTCGCCAATAGTAAGTCTTATTCCATTCAAGAGGAGCCTCGATGGGAGTGTACTTGGTGTGACCGAGCGTCTGTTGGCCACGGTATATACCTGTAGTTGTTGTGTCGGCGTTTTCTACGGCTGTCTTATCATCACCAAAGTAAACATTATGATAGGCTGCGTTATCTCCCGCCGTCCATCGAAGAGTAGGTGTATGTTTAACACCTGTGGCTCCATCAGCCGGTTTTTCACCTGAGGCGCTTAATGGCGGCGATAATGCAGCTGGCGAAAATAATTTGTCGCGGCATAGAAGGGCTCTGCCATTTTAATTGTACCATCGCCGCTGAATCGCCAGTCCGGCACTGCTCAACCAACGCGGTATCGTCAATATTGACGCTTGCCCATTCAGTGCGCACAGCCTC
>Ga0315545_1002093_pt1 | contig 18420 bp, 15 predicted proteins | sample SalMarSW160210MG_FD_203096 | JGI IMG/M metagenome (GOLD analysis project Ga0315545, IMG submission 203096) | Salt marsh sediment microbial communities from the Plum Island Ecosystem LTER, Massachusetts, United States - Salt Marsh Sediment SW1602-10 ...
ACCCGCTGCGCGACGCCTGGGACGAGTTCGTGCTTCCTCACATCGATCCCTTCGATCGAGATCACTATGAGACGGTGTGGGCGGCAGTGGTGCGGCACGGACCCGCCGGGCCGCCCTTCGCCTGAGCACATCCGACCTGCAGCCAGCGGCGACGGGCTATCGTCACGCCCGCCATGCCTTCGTTCGACGTCGTGTCCCAGGTCGATCTCCAGGAAGTCCGCAACGCGGTCGATCAGGCCTCGCGCGAGATCGTGAATCGCTACGACTTCAAGGGCACGGAGACCACGGTCAGGCTCCAAGACAACTCGATCGTGCTCGAATCAAGCACCGAACAGCGCCTCGAGGCGGCCGTCGACGTCCTCAAGGGAAGGCTCGTCAAACGCAAGGTGTCGCTCAAGGCACTCAGCGGCGGCGAGCCGCGGCCGGCCGCAGGAGGCCGGTCGCGCAGCGAGTTCACGCTCAATCAGGGAATCGCCCAGGATGCCGCCCGTGAGCTGTCCAGACAGGTCCGGGACCGCAAGCTCAAGGTGCAGGTCCAGATCCAAGGTGACCAGCTTCGCGTCCAGGGCAAGAAGCGCGACGATCTCCAGGAGGTCATCGCCTTCCTCAAGGGCCTCGACTACCGCCTGCCGCTTCAGTACGTCAACTACCGCGACTGAGCCGCTCAGCGGTCCTCGGCAGCGAGCTCACCGATGTACGGGAGGGTGCGATAGCGCTCGGCGTAGTCGAGCCCGTACCCCACCACCCACACATCGGGGATGGTGAAGCCCAGGTAGTCGATGGCGACTTCGGCCTCGGTGCGATCCGGTTTGTGCAGCAGCGTGCACAGCTTGAGCGAGGCGGGACCACGGGCCGTGAGCAGACGTTGCAGGTAGGCGATCGTGTGACCGGTGTCGACGATGTCCTCGACGACCAGCACGTGCTCGTCTGCGATATCGTGCCGGACGTCCATGAGGAGCCGCACCGATCCGAGGTGCTCCTCGCTCTCGCGATCCCCGTAGCTGGAGACGGCGATGAACTCGATCCGGTTGGGAACGGTGAGGCGGCGGGCGAGGTCGGACAGGAACACGAACGAGCCCTTGAGCACCCCGACGAGCACGAGGGAATCGACGTCGGCGTAGTCCCGATCGATCGTGGCCGCCAGCTCGGCGACCTTGTGCCGGATCTCTTCCTCGGTGACGAGCGGTGCAGGTGGGTGCGCCATCGCCGTGACGGTACTTCCTCGCTCACACGATGTCGCAATCGAACCGTCGATCAGGCATCGGTGACGAGCCTCGCCGCGATCTCCACCGCTTCGAGCAGATTGGTGGCGATGGGAGTTCGCGCCTCGGCGAGCAGCTCGGCGAGGTGATGCGACCCGCCGTCGTACACCACGCACTTGATCCCCGTCTCGCGCGCGGCGCCGGCGTCGTCGAGGGCATCGCCGATCAGCACGACCCGTGCCGGGTCGAGGCTCCCGAGGGCGACCTCCAGATCGGCGAGATGGCGCTCCAGGTGATGGAGCTTGGTCTCGCCGGCCTCTCCTCGATTGCCGTCGACGCGGACCATGGCCCGGTCGAGGCCGTGGGCGGCAACCGCTTGCACCAGCTCACCGTGCCACCACATGGACAGGATCGATTGGCTCCATCCGGCATCGCCGACTCGTTCGACGGCGAGCCGGGCATCCTCGGTGAGGGGAAGCGACGCGACGCCTTCCCGGTATCCCTGATGGAAGACGGCATCGATCCGGCGCCACTCGTCCTCGTCGATGCGACGATCGAGGAGGCGCTCGTAGAAGACAGCAACGGGACGGGTGTAGTGGGTCCGGTAGGCATCGGCGTCGATGGGCTCGGCGCCGATGTCCTCCAGCGACAGGTTGACGGCGTCGACGACCAGTTCGAGGTCGTCGACGAGGGTGCCGTTCCAGTCCCAGATCACGTGTGGTGTGCCGCTCACGGCTCACGACTGTACCCGGGCCCTCGTCATTCCTTGACCGCGTCCCCACCGTCGGGAACGGGTGTCCCGTGCCCTGCGCCGGAAGGTCCCGCTAGCGTGCGGGCCATGCGTCCCTATCGGCTCGGCAACGACGACCTCGATCGGCGGCTGCGCCAACTCGTCAGCGACGCCGTCGCATCCCATGAAGGACGGGCCCAAGACGAGGGCCTCATCGCCGAGATGCTGGTGAGCGGCCTCAAGCTGCTGCGCGACGACACCGACACCGGAGATCTCAAGCTGGTCAACAGCGCCCTCAAGGAGCTGCGCTACGCACTCTTGATCTTCTCGCGCTACCGGGACACACCCAAAGTGACGATGTACGGCTCAGCCCGAGTGACCCCGGATGACCCCAACTACCGGCTCGCCGCCGAGTTCGCCAATCTCATGGCCGACACCCACAACTGGATGATCGTCACCGGCGCCGGCCCCGGCATCATGGAAGCCGGCAACAAGGGCGCCGGGACGGAGTACGGCTTCGGGGTCAACATTCGCCTCCCCTTCGAAGCCGATCCGAATCCCTACGTGCACGAGAGCCGCCTCATCAACTTCAAGTACTTCTTCACCCGCAAGCTCATGTTCGTCAAGGAATCCCACGCCTTCGTCCTCTTTCCCGGCGGGTTCGGAACCCAGGACGAGACCTTCGAGCTGCTCACGCTCGTGCAGACCGGCAAGTCGGACATGCACCCGATCGTGCTCATCGAAGCGCAAGGCACCGGCTACTGGGAATCGTGGCTGGCATTCGTCTTGACGCTGCGTGAGAAGGGCATGATCCTCCCCGACGACTTCAGCCTCTTCAAGTACACCACCAGCGTCGAAGAGGCCTGCAACGAGATCCTCCGGTTCTACGGCAACTACCACTCACAGCGCTTTGTGGAAGGAAAGCTGGTGCTCAGGCTCAAGCACGAGCCGAGCGACGAGTTGGTCGCCGAGCTCAACGACGAGTTCCCCGACATCCTGGTTCGAGGCTCGATCGAGAAGATCCCGGCCACCCCGGCCGAGAACAACGACGGCGACAACGTCGATCTCCACCGCATCAGGATGCACTTCGATCGGCGTCATCTGGGACGTCTCCGACAGCTCGTCGACCGCCTCAACGAGGCCGCGGCGAACCAAGAGGACGGCGCGGGCCGGTAGAATACGTGTCCGATGCGAGAGATCCTGTCCGACTTGGTAGCCGAACAGCAGGCACTGGATCAGTTCCTCCAGAGTATCTCCGAACGCGATTGGAATCTCCCCACGCCCGTCAAGGGCTGGAGCATCAAGGACACGGTGAGCCATCTCGCCCACTCCGAGGAATTCGCCGCCGGGGCCCTCAACGGCGGCGCGTCGTTCATCGAGGACGCCAACGTCACCGACATCGACGAGTGGACGGCCCGCGGCGTGCGTCAGGGCCGCAAGAAGCGCTACCAGGAGGTCATCGAATGGTGGCGCAACAGCCGGGCCACCGTCATCGAGGCCCTCTCCCGCATGGAGCCAAGCCGTCGCATCCCCTGGGTGGCGACACCGGTTGGCGCCAGGACCTTCGCCACCATACGCCTGACGGAAACGTGGGCCTATGGTCTCGACATCCAGGCAGCCATGGAAGGGCGCCTTCCTCCGCCGGACGACGATGAGGAGGCGGCCGGCGATTCGCCCCGCATTCGCCACATCGCCTGGCTGGCACACCGCATGCTCCCCCACGCCTTCGATCAGGAGGGCGAGGAATTTCCCCCCGGTGGTATCCGGATCGAGCTGATGGGCCCCAAGTACGCCCGCTGGGTATTCGGGCCCGCCGATGCAGAGAACGTCATCAAGGGGCTCGCCGGCGAATGGTGCCGGGTGGCCGTGCAGCGGCTCGACGTCACGAAGACCACGCTCAAGGCCGACGGCACGGCGGCCGAGACCGCCCTGCACATCGTTCGGGCGTCCTGAAGCTCATGCACCAGATCCCCCGGCTCATCGGCATGGTCCACCTGGGCCCGCTGCCGGGAGCCCCCCGCTTCAAGGGCGATCTCGACACGGTGCTCGCGGCGGCGGTGCGCGACGCCGAGGTGCTCGCCTCGTCGGGCTTCGATGCGCTCCTCGTCGAGAACTACGGCGACCTTCCCTACTTCGCCGACGACGTCCCCAAGACCACGGTGGCCGCGATGACCCTGGCTGTTACCACGATTCGCAGCGCCGTCGATGTCCCGGTCGGCGTCAACGTCCTGCGCAACGATGCGCTTGCGGCGCTGGCGGTGGCCACCGTGGCAGGGGCCTCCTTCATCAGAGTCAACGTGCTCTCGGGCATCATGATGACCGACCAGGGAACGATCGTGGGACGGGCTGCCGAGGTGCTTCGGCTGCGGCAATCCCTCGCCCCTGAGGTCCCCATCCTCGCCGACGTCTTCGTCAAGCACGCCACCCCGCCCGGCCGCGTGCCCTTGGACCGGGCCGCCGAGGAGGCCGCCGAACGGGCCCTCGCCGATGCGCTCGTCGTCTCCGGGCCGACCACCGGGCGACCTCCCACGATGGCGGTGCTGCGCAAGGTGAAGGACGCGGCCCCGGCAATCCCCGTCCTGGTGGGCTCGGGGGCCACCGCCGCTTCGGTTGCCCGCTTCCTCACGGTCGCCGACGGGGTGATCGCAGGAACCTCGCTCAAGCAGGGCGGCGTCACCACCAATCCGGTCGCAGCCAGCCGAGCCAAGATCTTCGTCGCCGCCGCGACGAAGACCTGAGAACGGGGCATCACATGCAGGCCCATCGACTCACCGGCGGCACCGTCCACCTTCTCCGGCTGTCCCACGGCGCCGATCTCTACGACGAGATGAGCCGCTTCGTCATCGACAACGACATCCGGGCGGCGACGGTGACCTTCCTGGGTGCCGTGCAGCGAGCTTCTCTCCGCTACTACGACCAGGAAGCCGGGGAGTATCGCGATTTCGTCATCGACGAGCCTCTCGAGGTGGTCTCCGGAGTGGGCAACGTGTCGCTACTGAACGGCCGCCCGTTCCTCCACATTCACGCAGCCCTCGCCGATGCACGAGGCCACGCCCACGGGGGTCATGTCAACACCGGCACTGCCGTCTTCGCCCTGGAGGCGACCATTCAGGAGTTGGAGGGCGAACCACCGATCCGCCTCCCCGACGACTGCACCGGGCTCACGTTGTGGGGACGCAATCCCCAGTAGCGGCCCCGGGATCACTTGTGGAGAACGTCGAAGCCTGCCTTGAGCAGGAGCCGGAGAAACGCCGGAGCGGGCTCCCGGAACTGGATCGGCCGAAACGCTTCTTCATGTTCCTCGAAGAAGCGGAGCATCGTGGTGACGATGTGGGTGATCGAGACTGTGTTGAGGTTCGATCGGTCACTCCTCCCGAAGGCCACTAGCCGGGTGCGGATCGCGCCGCCGCCCCGGGCAGGACCGGAGTGCACCGCGTGCTGCTGGAGCTCGTCGATCACCTCGGTGAGAGGCGCGGCGTAGACCCACTCGAGTCGCCGCAACATGGAGTGCAGCACGCCGTGGTCCTTGATCGCCGGGTTGAGATCGGCCTGGCCCTGTTTCACCTCACCGACGATGACGTCGATGCAGTCGGCTTCGAGCTCGAGCACGGGGTCGTCGATGAGGAGCAGCTCACCGTGACGCGCTTGGTCCGGATCCCCGAGCAGCACCTCACCGGGAAAACGAATCCCCATCACGTCGATGTCGGTGACCGTCTTGAAGGTGCCGTCGTCCTGGCGTCGCTGTACCTCGAACTCGCTCAGGGTCATGTATCCGGTGAGCCGGAGGTAGTTCTCGACGAGGTTGACGGCGATGTCCATGGTCACTCCAGTCGCCTGCGGACCATCGAATCCATCCTCCCCCATCGGGGAGACGGGGTCCGATCATTCGCAATAGCTGCATCCGGCACTCGTAGGCCCGTCATTCGACCCTAGGCACGAACCCCGTCTGGTGCCAGCATGGTCGGTTGGAGACCCGTACGAATGCCGGAGATGTGCCATGGACGATCCCGTCCGCCGCGATGCCCCCGAAGCCCAGGCCGAGCCCGAGGAGGACCTCAATCCATACCACGTGAGCCGTCGCCAGTTCGAGGAGGCGATTCCGTTCATTGACGAGATCCGCACCTACGAGGGATTGGCCGATGTGATCTTCACCCCGGAGCGTTCGGTATCGGTGAGCCTCCCGGTGACGATGGACGATGGCCACTTCGAGGTGTTTCGCGGCCACCGGGTGCTGCATGACCACTCACGCGGCCCCGGCAAGGGGGGCATTCGCTACTACCCCGCCGTCGACCTCGACGAGGTCACCGCTCTCGCCACCTGGATGACCTGGAAGTGTGCGCTCGTCGGCGTGCCCTTCGGCGGGGCCAAGGGCGGGGTGGCCTGCGATCCACGCACCATGTCCCGCAGCGAGAAGAAGCGGATCACCCGCCGCTTCATCTCAGCCCTGGGTGACAACATCGGCCCGCACACCGACATCCCGGCACCCGATGTCTACACCGACGCCTCGACCATGGCGTGGGTCTACGACACCTACGACATGATGCATCCCGGGCACAACAACCTGCCGGTCGTGACCGGCAAGCCGCTCGACCTCGGCGGGTCTCTCGGGAGGGAGAGAGCCACCGCCCAAGGAGCCGTCTACGTGACGGAGCGATTCCTGGACTTGATGTCCATCCCCGGCCTGATGGAGCTGAAAGGGAGCCGCGTGGCGATCCAGGGCTTCGGGAACGCAGGACGAAACGCGGCGGAGATCCTGGCCGCGGCCGGAGCCGTCATCGTGGCGGTGAGTGACTCACAGGGCGGGATCGCCGGCGACGACGGGCTCGACGTGCACGACGTCGGTCTCCACAAGGACGCCACCGGCAGCGTCACCGGCTTCCCGGATGCCAAGCCGCTCGACTCGGGCGAGGTGCTGGAGGTGCCCTGCGACATCCTCATTCCGGCCGCGCTCGAGAACCAAATCACGACCGCCAACGCCGAGCGCATCGACACCAAGCTCGTCGTGGAGGCAGCAAACGGACCGACGAGCCCTCTTGCCGACCAGATCCTGAGTGCCCGCGGGATCTCGGTCCTCCCCGACATCCTGGCGAACGCCGGCGGCGTCGTGGTGAGCTACTTCGAATGGGTACAGAACCTCGACAACGAGCAGTGGCCGGAGCACGTCGTCCAGGAGAAGCTCAAGGCAAAGATGTACCGGACGACCGACGAGGTCATCGCCAAACGCATCACGCTCATCGAGCAGCTTCCCCGCTACCAGGAGTTGTGGTCGGAGGCCCGTCCCGACGACGGAGTGCTGCCGACCCCGAGCCTGCGGACCGCGGCGTACGTCAACGCCATCAGCCGGGTCACCCAGGCGACGATCATGCGAGGCATCTGGCCTTGAGCCATCGGCCCGGCACCGGACCACCCGGCTCGCCGACCGGCGGCGCCGTGGCCCCGCCCGTCGTATCGCCTTGCCCGGCAGTCTGATTGGCGGTTCTTACGCGCGCCATCGCGCGTAAGACGATTTTGTCATTCATCCCAAGATATGGCGCGGCTGTGGCATCCGGCCGGCATGTCCTCTCGGGCGCGAATCGTGTCACCCACCCGCAGTAGCCTGCGCGCATGGCGCTCAGTCGCTTCACCCCTGCCACGCGCGCCTGGTTCGAGGCGTCATTCGCCGCGCCCACCACCGCCCAGACACTGGGGTGGGCCGCCATCGCCGACGGCGAGCACACCCTGATCCACGCCCCCACCGGCTCTGGCAAGACCCTCGCCGCCTTCCTGTGGGCCCTCGATCGCCTCTCCGCCGAGCCCACCCCGCCCGAACGCGAGCGCTGCCGTGTGCTCTACGTGTCCCCGATGAAGGCCCTCGCCTACGACGTCGAGCGCAACCTGCGGGCGCCGCTGACCGGCATCCAGCTCGCCGCCGACCACCTGGGAACGGCGCCCCCCCGGCTCACCACCGCGATGCGCACCGGCGACACTCCGGCCAGAGAACGACAGGCAATGGTGCGCCACCCGCCCGACATCCTCATCACGACCCCCGAATCGCTCTACCTGATGCTCACCTCACGAGCCCGCGAGATACTGCGGTCGGTGCGATGGGTCATCGTCGACGAGATCCATTCCGTTGCCGCCACCAAGCGGGGCACCCACCTCAGCCTGAGCCTGGAACGCCTCACCGAGATCGCCGACAGCCCCCCGCAGCGCATCGGCCTCTCCGCCACCCAGCGGCCCCTCGAAGCGATCGGGCAGTTCCTCGCAGGCGGCGTCATCGACGAGGACGAGTGGAAGGCCCGACCCGTCACCATCGTCGATGCTCCCTGGCAGAAGCAACTCGAAATCCAGATCGTGGTCCCGGTCGAGAACATGCTGCGACCGGAGGAGACCCCGCCTGCCGCCGGAGATCCGATCGAGCCCGAGGACGGCGCCCGCCGCTCGATCTGGCCTGCGGTGTATCCCCGTCTCCTCGACCTGATCCGAGAGCACACTTCCACGCTCCTGTTCGTCAACAGCCGCGGCCTGGCCGAGCGGCTCGCCGCCGAGCTGAACCGGCTCGCCGGCGAGGAGCTGGTGCAGTCCCACCACGGCTCGGTGTCCCGCGAGCGGCGGCTCGAGATCGAGGGACGGCTCAAGAGCGGCGAGTTGCGAGGCGTCGTCGCCACCTCCACCCTGGAGCTGGGAATCGACATGGCCGCCGTCGACCTCGTCGTCCTCGTGGAATCTCCCGCCTCGGTCGCCCGCGGCCTGCAGCGGGTGGGGCGAGCCGGGCATCAGGTGGGCGTGCCGAGCCGGGCTCGGGTGTTCCCCAAGCACCGCGGTGATCTGCTCGAGACCGCGGTCGTGGTCGATCGCATGTACCAGGGCGCCATCGAGGAGACGAAGATCCCCGCCAACCCACTCGACGTGCTCGCCCAGCACGTCGTTGCCGCGACGGCCGTTGAGCCTCGCAAGGTCGACGACCTGTACTCGCTTGTGCGTCGCGCCTCCCCGTATCGCGATCTCACCCGCGGTGCCTTCGAAGGCGTGCTCGACATGCTCGCCGGCCGCTATCCGTCCGATGAGTTCGCCGAGCTGAGACCTCGCATCGTGTGGGACCGCGTCGAAGACACCGTGACGCCGCGGGGCAACGCTCGGATGCTGGCGGTGACGAACCCGGGCACCATCCCGGACCGCGGCCTCTACACCGTCATGCTCCCGGAAGGAGGACGGGTCGGTGAGCTGGATGAGGAGATGGTCTACGAGCGGCGACCTGGAGACGTCTTCGTGCTCGGGTCGACCTCGTGGAAGATCTCCGAGATCACCCACGATCGGGTCATCGTCAGCCCCGCCCCGGCGCAGGCCGCCACCTTCATGCCCTTCTGGCACGGGGACGGGCCGGGAAGGCCCTGCGAGCTGGGACGAGCAATCGGCGCCTTCGTGCATGAGATCGGAGGTTTGGATCGTGCCGAGGCCGCCGAGGCACTCCGGGAACGCTATCGCCTCGATCCCTGGGCCGCGGCCAATCTCGCCGAGTTCCTCGAGGAGGAGCGCAGCATCACCGGGACGCTTCCCAGCGACCGCACCATCGTCGTAGAGCAGTTCCGCGACGAGATCGGGGATTGGCGCACCGTGCTGCTCTCGCCGTTCGGGGCCCGGGTCCATGCCCCGTGGGCGCTGGCCGCCCGACGCCGCTACCGCCGCAGCCACGGCGTCGAGGTCGACGTCATCTGGAGCGACGACGGCATCGTCTTCCGCTTCCCGGATGTCGACGCGCCACCGTCGACCGCCGAGCTGGTGATCCCCCCCGATGAGATCGACGACCTGGTGCTCGAAGAGGTCGGCGACAGCGCCCTGTTCACCTCACACTTCCGCGAGGCGGCGGCGCGGGCGCTGCTCCTCCCCCGGCGCCGGCCCGGCACGCGGACGCCGCTGTGGCTCCAGCGGAGGCGGGCCGCCGGCCTGCTCGACATCGCCAAGCGCTTCAGCTCCTTCCCGATCGTGCTCGAGACCTACCGCGAGGTGCTCCAGGACCACTTCGACCTCCCCGCCCTGCGGGAGGTGCTCACCGGCATCGCCCGCCGTTCCATCCGGGTCGCCGAGGTCGAGCTGCACGGCCCCAGCCCGTTCGCCACCTCGCTCATGTTCGATTTCCTGGCATCGTTCATGTACGAGTACGACGCACCCGCCGCCGAGAAACGCGCCGCGGCGCTCACCCTCGATCGCAAGCTGCTCCAGGAGCTGCTCGGCGATCCCCAGTTCCGCGATCTGCTCGACCCCGATGTAATCGCTCAGGTGGAGCTGGAGCTGCAACGCCTCGCCGAGGATCGCAAGATCTCAGGGCCGGACGCTCTCCACGATGCGCTGCGCGACCTCGGGCCGCTGACCATTGAGGGTGTCGCCGCCCGAGCCACCGACCCCGCGGCCATCACCGCCTGGATCACCACTCTCACACAGTCGCGCCGGGTCGTACCAATCCGCGTCCACGGCACCGACGGGTTCGCCGCCGTCGAGGATGTCTCCCGACTGCGCGACGCACTCGGGATCTCACCCCCGCCGGGAGTGCCGCCTGCACTGCTCGAGACCGTGCCCGACCCTCTCGGCGATGTCGTCGGCCGGTACGCTCGCACCCACGGTCCATTCACGGCTTCGGCAGCCGCGACCGAGCTTGGACTCCCGCAAGCCGCCGTCGTCGAGATCCTGCACCGGCTCGAACTCGAATCAAGGGTCGCCGCGGGAGCCTACGTTCCCGGTTCGACGGGCACTGAATGGGTCGACCTGGAGGTGCTGCGTCGCCTCCGCCGCCGCTCGCTGGCCGTTCTCCGCCAGGAGGTCGAGGCCGTCCCGCCCGAGGCCCTCGGGGCCTTCCTGCCGGCGTGGCACGGGATCGGAGCGGGCGGCTCGAGTCCTGAACGCGCCCTCGACGTCGTACGCCGGATCCAGGGCGCGGTGGTGCCGGCCGCCATCATCGAGACCGACATTCTCCCGTCGCGGCTCGCTTACCGACCTCAGGAGCTCGATCGGCTCCTCGCTTCGGGTGACGTCGTCTGGGTCGGCCGGGGACCGTTGGGCACTCACGACGGAAAGATCACCTTCTACCTGCGCGACCAGGTGCCGTTGCTGCACTGGGCCGGCGCCGAAAACGCACCGACCGGGGAACTCCACGAGCGATTGCGGGCCCATCTCGCCACACGAGGCGCCAGCTTCTTCAGGGAGCTCTACGTCGCTGCCGAGGGGGGCGATCCCCGAGCCGTGCTCGACGCCCTGTGGGATCTCGTGTGGGCGGGGGAGGTCACCAACGACACCCTGGCACCGCTGCGCTCTTTCCTCTCCGGGCCGGCACGCCGTGGCTCGAGCAGGCGGCACGTGCCGGGCGCGACCCCGCCGTCTGCCTCGGGCCGGTGGTACCTCGTCGCGGATCTCCTCGCCGGCGTGCCCCCGACCCTCGAGGCCCGCGCTGCGGCTGTTGCTGAGCACCTCCTGGAACGGCACGGCATCGTCACCCGCGACGCGGTGCTCGCCGAGGGAGTCCCCGGCGGCTTCTCCGGCCTCTACCCGGTCCTGGCGGCCTTGGAGGACGCCGGAAAGGCCCGCCGTGGATACTTCGTCGAGGGATGCGGCGGGGCACAGTTCGGCTTCCCGGGCGCCGTCGATCGCCTCCGCGAGCGTCCTACCCCCGGCGTGACGCTGCTCGCCGCCGCCGACCCGGCCAATCCGTACGGAGCTGCCATACCGTGGCCCGACCTCGCCGCCGGCCGCCCTGCCCGCCGATCCGGCGCTCACGTCGTGCTTCACGACGGACGCATGATCGCCTTTGTCGAACGCGCCGCCCACCGGGTGCTCACAGCCGGCATCGAGCCGGAGGCGGTCGCCGCCGGCCTGGTCGAGCTCGCCGGCCGCCGGCGCCGGCGCACGACCATCGCCTCCGTCGACGGAGAACCGGTGACCTCTTCGCCGCTGGCAGCCGAGCTGCGAGGCGCCGGATTCCGGGTCGGGTATCGCGGCCTCACCTTTCACCGGGCCCGATCGGGTCCGACCCGGTGATGCCCTCGCGCCGTGGTACGTTGACCCGCATGCGACGCGGCTTGCGGGGGTGACCCGATGAGTGTTCCCTATCTCTCGATCCGGCCGGGACACCCTGATTTCCTCGATCTCGAATGGGGACGACCCGTCTCGGAGTGGAACGACCCGCGCGTCATCGACCTCCCCACCGGCGTCCATCGCCATCCCATCTGTTTCGTCGCCTATGGAGAGCGGATCTACGCCATCAAAGAACTCCCCAGGCACCTGGCTCACCACGAGTACGAGACGCTGCGAACCCTCCAGAACCGGCTACGACCGATCGTGACACCGGTCGGCGTCGCCGAGCGGCGCTGGATTCCCCCCGACGAGGAGTCATCGACGGCGGTCATCACCGAGTACGTGCGGTTCGCTTTCACCTACCGGGAGTTGCTCACCGGCTGGGGCTTCGGCGCCCGCCGCGAGCAGATGCTGGACGCCTTCGCCGGCCTGCTCGTCGAGCTCCACCTCGCAGGGTGCTACTGGGGAGACTGCTCGCTCTCCAACGTGCTGTACCGCTACGACGCCGATTCGATAGAGGCCATCATGATCGACGGCGAGACCGCCGAGCTGCACGACGACCTGTCGAATGGGCAGCGGCTCTCCGACCTCGAGATCATGGAGATCAACGTCGCCGGCGGGATGGCGGACATCGCCGCCTCCCAGGGCATCGACATCGACGCCGCCGACCTGGCTCTCGGCGCCGACATCAGCGCGCGCTACGCCCGATTGTGGAACCAGCTCACCCGGGACGTGATCCTCCGACCACACGAGCGCTACCGCATCAAGGAGCGTATTGAGCGGCTCAACGCCCTCGGGTTCGAGGTCGATGACGTCGAGCTCGTTCCCGACGGTGAGGGCGGCGACCGGCTCGAGATGCGCGTCAAGGTGGGCGGGCGCAACTACCACTCCGCCCGCCTCCGTGAGCTGACCCGCATCCGCGCCTCGGAGAACCAGGCCCGCCAGATCCTCTCCGACCTCTACTACTACGAGGCGGGACGAGACAACATCAGCCCAGTGGGAAAAGACGTCTTGGCTATCCAGTGGCGCGTCCGCGTCTTCGAGCCGCTGCTGGCGCGCATCATCGGCGACATCGAGCCCGGGCAAGACGCAGTCCAGGCCTACTGCGACTTCCTCCACCACCGCTATGTGCTCGCCACCGAGCAGGGCCGCGATGTCTCCAACGACGAGGCCTACGCCCGCTGGATCGAAGCCGGCAAACCCGGCTATCCCCTCGCCGAAGACTCCCCCGCCGACCAGTGAGCGACCTCAGCGTCCCAGGACACCTCCGGCGAACGACCATCGCCGAGCGGCGCTCGCTGCCTCGGATTTCGCGCTCTGCCCACCGATCGACTGGCGGAACGGCACGGGTCCGATCCTAGGATTCACCGGTGCACGTCCTCATCGCTACCACCGGAGTGCTGAGCCCGGACTCGGCCGTCGAGTTCAGCGGCAAGCTGATCCGTGGCGGAGGAAGGGTGACGGTGACCACTGTCATCGAGGTCCCTCGCAGCTTCCTCGACGCGCTGCGATCCGAGGGGTGGCACCCACTCGGCGAGAACGCCACAAACGGCGCCCATGCGACCGACGATGCGTTGCTCGCCCGCTACGTCGACGAACGGGGACAGCGCCTCACCGACCCCATCGTCACGGCCCTCAAGGCGGCCGGCATCGCGGCGACGGCGGTCTTCAGAGAGGGCGACGACCCGGCACGCACCATCTCCCAACTCGCCGACGAGCTCGCCGCCGACGTCGTCGTGCTCGGCGCCACGCGCAAGATCTTCGATCAGTCCGCCTGGGAAAGTGTTTCAGCGCGGGTGATGATCGAGTCGGGTCGCCCGGTCCTGGTGTTGCCGCCCCCGCACCGCGATCCGGTCTCCGACGGCACGGACCAGGCAGGCTGAGCAGCCCTCTCACTCTCCGACCGCGCCGCGCTCGAACGTGACGTGAAGCGACACACGCAATTCGGCGCCGTTCCTCGTTCCTCACACGGCGTACCGTCTGCTTGCCAGCCGGCCTACCGTCAGGCGTCGTCAGCGAGCTTGCGGAACTGCGTCCGGTAGAGCGATGCGTACAGGCCACCGTGGGCGATCAACTCCTCGTGGGCGCCGGACTCGACCAGCGCTCCCCGGTCGAGCACGAAGATGCGGTCGGCCGCCAGAATGGTCGACAGGCGATGGGCGATCACGAGCGAAGTGCGCCCTTCCATCACCCGCTCCAGGGCATCCTGGATGAGCGCCTCGGAGTGGGCGTCGAGGTGAGACGTCGCCTCGTCGAGGATGAGGATGCGGGGGTTTTCGAGCAGGACGCGGGCGATCGCCATGCGCTGCTTCTCCCCGCCCGAGAGCCGGTAGCCGCGCTCGCCCACGACGGTCTCCAGCCCCAATGGCAGGTCTTCGATCATCTCGGTGAGGTTGGCGGCTTCCACCACGGCGCGGAGTTCGGTGTCGGTGGCGTCCGGCCGTGCATAGCGGAGATTGGCGGCGATGGTGTCGTGGAACAGGTACGACTCCTGGGTCACCACCCCGATCGCCGCCGCCAGCGACTCCAACGACAGGTCGCGGACGTCGCGGCCGTCGATGGAGACACTCCCTCTCGTGACGTCGTAGAGCCGGGGCACGAGGTAGGTCGCCGTCGTCTTCCCGGCACCGCTCGGCCCCACCAGCGCCGCCAGCTCCCCGGGCCGGATATGGAACGAGACATCCCGCAGCGCCCAGCCCTCAGTCGCGATCCGGGCCCTGGGGACCTCACCCTCGGTGACCTCCCGACGGCCGTAGCGTCGCACCGATTCGAGACCCGCCGATCCGCTCTCCCCATAGGAGAACCAGACGCCGTCGAACTCGATCGTGCCCTCTACCTCGGTGAGCGCCGCCGGGTGCTCCGCCTCCTCGATGTCGTGGGGAAGATCGAGCACCTCGAACACCCGCTCGAATGAGACCAGCGAGGTAGCGAACTCGACCCTGGCGTTCGACAGGCCCGAGAGTGGCCCGTACAGCGCCGAGAGGTAGGCCGAGAGAGCCACGATGGTGCCGATCGAGAGCGAGCCGTTGATTGCCATCACCGCACCCACCCAGAAGACAAGGGCCGTGCCCAGGGCGCTGACCACCCCGAGCGCCATGAAGAACCAGCGGCCGATCGTCGCTTGGCGGACCCCGAGATCACGGACGAAGCCCGCCTGCTCGGCAAAGCGGGCATCCTCGTCGCGGGTGCGGCCGAACAGCTTCACCAACAGCGCCCCCGACACGCCGAGAGTCTCCTGCATCAACGAGCTCATGCGGGCGTTGTGCTCCATTTGCTCCCGGCGGATCTCACGCAGCAACCGCCCTACTCGCCGCGACGCCAGGATGAAAAGCGGCAGGATCGCCACCGCCAGCAGCGTCAGGCGCCACTCGAGCCTCAGCATCACCACGAGCGTGGCGATCACGCTGAACACGTTGGCGGCCAGCGTCACGAACGTACCGGTGACCGCCTGCTGAGCGCCCACGACATCGGTGTTGAGCCGACTCATCAGCTCCCCGGTCCGGGTAGCGGTGAAGAAGCCGAGCGACATGCGCTGGAGATGCCCGTAGAGCTGGCAACGCAGATCGAAGATGATGCCTTCTCCGATCGCCGCCGAAGCCCGACGCTGCACCACGCCGACGACACCGTTGACGATGGGCACCAGGACCATTCCGATCCCCAGCCAGGCGACCGCGGTCAGGTTCTTCTCAGGGATGGCACGGTCGATGAGGCTACGCATCAACAACGGGGGGGCCAGCGTGAGCAGGCCGATGACGACGATCGTCGCCAGCACCACGACGATCCTGCCACGGTGGCGCAGGGCGTAGCCGACGACGCGCCCCAGCAGCGCCCGATCCATGTGGGGACGATCCTGCTCGTCGTCGTATCGGACGTATGACCACCAGCCGCCTGAATGAAGCATCGGTCCGCCCATCCGGGCCTCAGTCGCCGCCGGCTTCGGCGGAATCCTCCGCAGCCGGTGGCTCGGCGAGCTGCCCGGAGAGCGGCGCCGCCGACTGGGCCATCTGCTCGCACATCGCCTCCCCCACGCTGCCACGGCAAAACAGCTCATATCGATAGGTGCCGCGCACCCAGATGAGGCTCAGGCCGTCGGGAACGACCTCGAAGCGGATGTCGCCGGCCTGCTGCTGTTCGGAGATGGAGGCGGCACCCACCCGGAACACGGCGGCATCGCCGTCCTCGGCCGTGTACGGCTCGGATTTCCAGAGCCCGAAAGCGGCCGAGGTACCGGCGTCGAGTGTCGCCGACGCGGTGTCGAACACGAGCTGGCTCGTCACCCAGCCCACCTCGTCGGGGATGAGCGAGGGGAACTCCACACCAGGTAGAGCCGCCGCGATCTCAGCCCGGCTCGCCTGGATGAACCGGTTGACGCCGTCGTTGCGATCCCAGACATCGGCGATCACCACGGCGGGAATCGGTACCACGGTTGCTTCGCCGACGCCGTCGTTGTACCAGTCCACGTCGACGGCCAGGACCGCCCCCTGAGGCGCCGTTTCACCGTCATCGACCACGATGGTCGTCGTGGTCGTCGTGTCGCCGTACACGATCTCGCGGGACCGATCGCCCAGCCCGTCGAGGAGTCCGCTCTCGCCGCATCCCGACAGCAAGATCGTCGTCAAGAGCAGCCATCCGGCCCTTTTCACCCGTGCCTCCGCACATTGCGACTCGATGCCGGTCAACCGGCACAGCCGCGCAGCATACCGGTGACGGCGCCCAACGCCTCGATCCGGACGCGGCGGGCTGGCTACGCTCCCCCGCGATGAGCTCACCCCGTCAGATCCGAGTGCTCCACGATGCTGCGGCAGTGCCCGCCTTCCTCGAAGCGCCGATCGCACGGGCGCTCCTGATGCGGGCAGCCGCCGGCGAGATCCCCGAGACGTTCCGGATCACGGTCCCCGGCCGCGTCGTCGCCTTCGGGAAGCTCGACCGCCTCGGCGGTGGCTACCCGCAGGCGGTCGCTGCCGCCCGCCGGGCCGGATTCGATGCCGTAGAACGGCTCGCCGGGGGACGAGCCGCCGCCTTCACAGAGCACACGCTCTCGTTCGGCTGGACGATCCCCCATCCCGACCCCCGTCGCGGGATACGAGATCGCTTCATCACCCTCTCCGAACTGATGGTCCGGGCCTTCGCCCGGCTCGGCGTCGCTTCCCAGGTCGGCGAGGTACCGGGGGAATACTGTCCCGGGGAATTCAGCGTCAACCATGCCGGCCGTCTCAAGCTCATGGGCGTCGGCCAGCGGCTCGTCAAGGCCGCGGCTCACGTCGGGGGGATCGTGGTCGTCGATCACAGCGCTCTGGTGCGCGATGTGCTCGTGCCCGTCTACGAAGCCCTCGCGCTGCCGTGGCGGCCCGAGACGACCGGATCGCTCACCGAGATCACTCCCGGGGTCACCACGGCCTCCACCCGCCGCGCCGTGCTCGACGAACTGGCCGACCTGGCGGATCTGCATCCCGGTCATCTCGACGCGGCCACGATGCAGCTCGCCGCCAGGCTCGCCCCGGATCATGTTCCCCTGAGCGACTGAGTGCTCAGGACGGCGCCGACCCCGCCGGCGGCATCGGATCGAGATGGGTGTACTCCCCGGTTCGCAGGTGGCATGCCGCCTGGTGGATGGACCACCAGGCGCAGAAGTAAGCCGATTCCGCGCTCTCAGGCACTGCGGCGCGGCCGCGAAGCGTCGTTGCGGGGTGAGGGACATGCCTTGGATGGGCGGGCGCCATGCAATACTCTCCCAGCAATGGAACGTGTCCTCGTCGTCAACGGGCCGAACCTCAATCTGCTGGGAACACGAGAGCCGGAGGTCTACGGGACCACCACGCTCCCCCAGCTCGAGGCATCGCTCCAAGCGTGGGGCGGCGAGCTGGGCGTCGCTGTCGAGACCTACCAGTCGAACCACGAGGGCGGCATCATCGATCGTCTCCACGCCGCCGCAGGCAAGGTGGATGGCGTGGTGCTCAACGCCGGGGCCTACACCCACTCCAGCTACGCCATCCACGACGCGATCCTCGCTTCGGGCCTCCCCACCGTCGAGGTGCACATCTCCAACATCCACGCCCGGGAGCCCTGGCGCCGCATCTCACTCACGGCGCCCGCCTGCGTCCACACCATCTACGGCCGCGGGCTCGCCGGGTACCGTCACGCCCTGCGTCACCTGTTCTGGCATGAGGCGTGGCCGGCCGTTCCCGTCCACTACGGGGACGGTCCCGACCACCTAGCCGACCTCCGGGTGCCGGAGGGCGCCGGTCCGTTCCCAGTGGCTGTGCTCATTCACGGTGGCTTCTGGCGTGATCCGTGGACCCGCGACCTGATGAACGGCCTCGGCGTCGATCTGGCGCACCGCGGCTGGGCCACCTGGAACGTCGAGTACCAGAGGGTCGGCGCCGGCGGAGGCTGGCCAACGACCATGACGGATGTAGGCGCCGCCATCGACTCTCTCGCCAATCTCGT
>Ga0315545_1002095_pt1 | contig 18418 bp, 18 predicted proteins | sample SalMarSW160210MG_FD_203096 | JGI IMG/M metagenome (GOLD analysis project Ga0315545, IMG submission 203096) | Salt marsh sediment microbial communities from the Plum Island Ecosystem LTER, Massachusetts, United States - Salt Marsh Sediment SW1602-10 ...
TAATCAAAGCCGCCATCTATGTAAACGAAATTGTTTCTGTTATATGGGTTGCACTAACTATCAGCGTCGTGTAAGTCAGTTATGTGGTTTATTTTGTCAACTTTTAAAGCAATAAGGCTCGTGTCATCAATTTGGCTTGCGAGCCCTGCAAACCGTCTTCTATAGCCGAGGATATTTCTGACCATGTGGTCGGCAGAGTTAGCTGTGAACTTACGAGCGATGTTGAGCATACTTTCCCTGCCCCATAGTTCCCCGTCGAAGTTGACCGTATCAATAAGACCATCCGTATAAAATAAAAGGCAATCGTCTTCCTTCAGCGAGACGGTTTCGATATTATATTCTGCCTTTGGATCGACTCCGAGTACCAATCCACCTGTCTGTAGGTCCGTGATGCTTCCGTCTCTTATCAGTACCGCTGGCTCATGTCCGCAATTGCAGTATGTGATTGTCTTTTCCTTTGAGTCTATGGTAGCATAGAACAGGGTGACAAATTCACCGTCTCTACACTCATTGTAGGCCATTCTATTGAAGTGATAGATAGCATCTTTTATGCGAGCTACCGTTCGCACGTCACTATTTCTCTCTCCTTCAACAGTACCTACAGTCTCTAGTACTTGGCGGAAGCCGTCAGTATAAGCGCGAATAGCTCCCCGAAACCAGCTCATCATAAGCGCCGCAGGCATTCCTTTGCCGATCACATCAGCTATTGTAATTGCCAGCCGTGTATCGCTTATCTGCATGAAATCGTAGAAGTCGCCTCCAACTTCAAAGCACGGAATATAGGTCGCGGCAATATCAAGCCCTCGGATTCGTGGAGCCTTTTCGGGAATCATTCTACGTTGGATCAGCCCCGCCAGTCGCATCTGTTCAGCCATCCTGGCACCTTCGATAGCCTCAGCGTAGAGTTTTGCATTTGTTATGGCAGTTGCGCATTGAGAAGCAACCGCCCTGGCGAGATTGATATCGTCTTCGTCGAAGTGCTTGGGCTTTGGACTGTACAGCCGGAGCACGCCTATGGGCTTGTTGCGAAATTGCATAGCAACGGTGAGCTGGCTGACAAGGCCTTCTTTAATGGTGGCCTGTTTGTACTTGACCCTGTCATCAACGCGCATGTCATCCAGAATGACCGCCTCGCCAGCGAAAGCTGCCTTGATGACCGTATCGTTCTTGGAGACAACTCCTTTGCTGCGGTACTCTTCACTGAGGCCATAAGTGCTGCGCATTTTAAGATCGTTGGTTTGGGCATCGAGCAGTCGGATGGAGCAGGCTTTTACACCAACGATTTTGACCGCCGCTTCGGCAAGCTTATCCAGCACCTCTTGAAGCGAGAAGTCTCCCGCAACGAGCGTGGTGAGCTGATAAATCTGCTCGTCTCTTTCTATTTGCTTTTTTGTTTTCTTTGCCATAAGCAATCACAACAGTCGATTTCTTTCATTATATGGCACTTTGTGCCTGTCGTGAATCGTAATTTAGATAATGGTCATATTTATTGATGCCTGTAATAATAATGCTAAAGAAAATTATCTAGACTTGTCCCTCCTGCGAAAGCAGGAGTCCAGAAAACAACAATAAACAATAAAATGGCTGGATTCCCGCCTTCGCGGGAATGACATTTTTGTTCTATATCTACTGCGTTGTATCATTAGTTATACAGGAATCAATAGCCTGTATCCAGAGGGACTGTTCGTGAAACTAATGAAGAATTCTGCTTGTTTAGTGGCATTGAGGTTCGTTGATGGATATATGGGCATTGTTGCAAGTAGTGAGCCGAAGAGATGCTAAAATGGGCCGGGCACATAAATGTCTTTGCCGATCGCTGGTACATCAAAAGGAATATAGCGGTTATTGTCCCAATCCCACATGAGCCATCTAAGAGATGGATCCTCCAGAGAAACTTCAAATGTGAACATCGCCGCTGTTGGTAGGCCATTGTCATCGACTTCAAGTACATTAACACACATCCGTGGCAACTCGATACGATAGCCGGCCTGCATTGGTTGCCCAGCGTCTCGAACGGCTCCGATGTACTTGTAGAAATAAACTAAGTGCAGGCAGTCTCTTTCCTGGTTTGACAGAAGATTTCCGAGCCGAGCCCGGAGCAAAACGGTCTTGTTATCTGTGCGGGTTATCTGAAGCGGCCCGAATCCGGGAGCCAGCAGACGAATAGTCCGAGGTAATGGCTCTTTCTCATAGGCCTTTAAGAAAGGTATGTATTGAAAGCCAATCGGATAAGGGGCATTGACCACGACAATGTCCTGCTTTTCTGATCCGGGTGGTAGGTTGAGCTGCATTGTTAACATTATCTCGTCCGTAATCGCGGAACTTGTAAATGGCACTGCAACTCTTCGAGCAACCGCCAAAGGAAGATGCGCAAAGAGTAAAACTATGCAGAGAACCCAAGCCCCCACTTGCCAACTGCGGGAAGTGGATAGCCAGTTCTGCTTGCTCATCAAGCCGCCAACAAACTGCGCGACTAATCCAAAGGCTCCGATTCCTACAAACAATAGATTGCGACTCATAGGTATGATCGCGCAAATCGGCACAACCGATAAAAGCGTTCCCACCAACCAGAATCTTGCAACGCGGTCCCTCCGTAGTAGAGGTGCAAAGATAATCAACACAAAGGCTATAAAACCCAAAGCGGCCGGCAGGCATACAGTCTTGGCTGATTCGGACAGATAGCTGAACGCATCAGCGGGCACGCTGCTCAACTGACCGGCAAGAAGAAACGGTCCCCGTTCCAACAATGCTCGTGCGAAGCGCAGAGGTTCTTGAAATGGATCTAGGTACAATTCTCCGCCGTACGCACCGTATCCTTGTAGGTTATAAGCCACTCGCCAAAGCAATACTACAGCAGTTGCCGGAGCTAAGCTCAGAAAACGCCGGGCCCAGTTGGTACGCTCAAGCATGACAGCGTAAGCAATCAGGTATGCAAAGGTTGCCAAACCGGCTTCAGCCGAAAGTAGCGAGCAGAGAAGACAAGACACAGCTACAACTGCTGTGATCGCAGAGCGCTGCTCACGCCATCGATGATGGGCAAGTAGTGTGGCGAGCCCAAAGAATAGCGACAAAAGCAAGTTTCTACTGGAGATCCACAGCGTTGGAAAGTAACTGCTGTCACTTAACAAGTAGAACACCGCTGCCAATCCTGCTACCCAGCCGGTCACAATTAGCGACCGATAGAGCATCGCCAATAAAGCTACTGCTGCCGCAAACCAAACGATATTGTGTGCGTGCATAATCATTTCCGACCCACCAAACACACGGTAGTCGAGCCAGTGAGTAAAGCTGCTCAAAGGCCTCCACGCCGCAACCCTAAGCCGATCGTAAGTCCACCACGGCAGTGCTCCATACTGCATGAGCTGCTTCAGGTTCTTGTCGGGACTGACAACTATGAAAAGGTCTGAAAGAGTCGTGGAGAGTTCACCGGATTTGTTGGGGTCTATCCCTACCTTGGACAACCGCTCATCAAGCTCAGAAGGCCCAGCTAATTCCGCCCAATGCCATAGGTCGTCAAACAGCAGCCCGTCATTCAGAGTAGGTAGTGAAAACACAACTGCCGCGATTGCCAGCACGATTGGTGTGTACCTGCTTTGAAGAGCTGCGTGTGCTCGATTTATAACTCTCTGACCAATCATATCAATTCTATGTTGTTTACCGACAGAAACTTGGTTTGCGTGCAAGATTATTTCACGTTAGTATACAGCCGAACGCATGTGGGTGAAAATAATATCCATTGAGGCATAGTCAATAAAAAAGACCCGGTAGAGCATGGACCAAATAGCCCGACATATAATCTTCAATGGCCACGTGCAAGGCATTGGCTTTCGCTTTACGGCAAATCGTATTGCAAACCGTCATCGTCTCACCGGCTTTGTTCGTAATCTGCAGGATGGCACTGTTGAGATGCTCGCCCAGGGCCCCGCCGAAGATGTCGAAAACTGCATCGCCGACATAAACGACTACTTCGGCCACTATATACGTAAAACTGACATCCAGGAATATTCCCATGATCCCTCATACACTGACTTCCGTATTACTTTCTAAAATCCGTTTTGCAGATGGGCTTTCCCGCATACAGAAGTACTTTGTGCATTTTGCTTTTTCATCGTTCAGCCGGGCTCAGGACAAGTTTTGCATTTTTCTTTCTGACTTTGTAGAATTTAAGGCAATATTCCAAACATAAATTACTCTGTAGGATTAGTTACCATATATGAACAGACGCGATTTTATAAAGGCAAGCGGCGCTCTTGTAGCAGTCTCGCTTTCAGGATTGAAAGTTAAGGCTCTGGGCAAATCCCTAGAATCGACCCTGAAATTTCCTCGCTATCGAGGCTTTAATCTCTTAGCAAAATTCAGCTCATGGGGGCCAAGAAGAAAATTTGAAGAAGAAGACTTCGAGATCATGGCCGATTGGGGATTTGACTTTGCCCGCATACCGATGTCGTACTGGAACTGGGCTTCTAAAGACGACTGGTATAAGATTGATGAGGATGTGCTGAAAGACATCGATGAAGTTGTAGAGTTGGGCAAGCAATACAAGGTCCACATCAATCTTAACCTGTACCGCGCACCGGGCTACTGTATTAACGGCCGTGACATGGAGCCGATGGACCTCTTTGACGACAGTCCAGAAAACATGCAAAAGGCCCTGAACGCCGTGGTCTATCACTGGAAGCTTTTTGCCCGGCGCTACAAAGGTATTCCAAGTTCTCAACTTAGCTTTGACCTGATTAACGAACCACCTTATATGGAAGAAGAAACCCGTTATGTAGAGGTTGTCAAGGCACTGGTAAAAGGGATCAGACAAGAAGATCCTGACCGCCTGATTGTGGCAGACGGGAAAGATGTTGGCAGGACGCCTGTTTACGGCTTAGCGGACATGGGCCTTGTTCAAAGCACCCGAGGCTACGACCCGATGAGTGTAAGCCATTATAAAGCGACCTGGGTGCCAAAAGAAGCGTTTGAAACAGTTAACGCTCCCACCTGGCCTTTGAAAGGCGACGACGGAAAACTCTGGGATAAAGCCGCTCTGAAGGCCAAATTGATTGAGCCTTGGCTGCCTTTAATAGAAAAGGGCGTGCAGGTACATGTGGGAGAATGGGGTTGTTTTAACAAGACTCCGCATGATGTGGCGTTACGATGGATGCGTGATCTGCTCTCCCTTGGGAGGATGCAGGTTGGGGACAAGCCTTGTGGAATTTGAAAGGTTCGTTTGGAGTACTCAACAGTGAACGCACAGATGTGAAATATGAAGACTATAAAGGTCACAAGCTCGATCGCAAAATGCTGGAGTTGCTCAAGGAATATTAACTGCAGGTGGCAAACAGGTAAGTTGGCATTAAAAACGCGGTGAGGTTCCATGCATTACTTGAGCCGTATAATGGGAAATTATAAGGATGTGTAAACCATGAATTTCAGGCAAATCACTTTTTGGTTATTTACGGGATTATTGTATATAGGTGCTTCATTGCTCTTTGGCTCTGAAGGCACCATTGAGCCGGTGACACCTAATGCGTCGCCGGAAGCCAGGGCGTTGCTGCAATTGCTGTATAGCATTTCGGGAAAGTATACTTTGACCGGCCAGCACAACTATCCGAATACGAAGGACGCTTCTACCCGGCAAGCAGCAGAGTATTCCGGCAAAACCCCAGCCGTTTACAGCCAGGATTGGGGTTTTGCCAAGGATGGCGACAAGGACTCGTATCTTGCCAGACCTGACATTGTCGAAGAGGTCAAGCGGCAGCAAAAATTGGGCTCGATTATTACTATATGCTGGCACGCGGTACCGCCAACGGCTGATGAGCCGGTCACCTTCCGGCCGAAGCGAGGCGAGCCTGCGCCGGACAAGCTCGCGACTGTGCAAGGACAACTAACGGATGAACAATTCAATGATGTACTCACGCCGAGTACGGAATTGTATAAACGCTGGTGTGCGCAGGTCGACGCTATCGCAGTGTACTTGAAGCAGCTTCAGGATGCGAACGTCCCCGTGCTGTGGCGACCGTACCACGAGATGAACGGCGAATGGTTCTGGTGGGGCGGCCGGCGGGGAGAACGCGGCACGACGGCACTTTACCGCCAAATATTCAATCGGCTTGTAAATCATCACAAACTTACAAATTTGGTTTGGGTCTGGAGTGTCGATAGACCCAGCACTCCACAGAGGCAATTCGCTGACTACTTCCCCGGCAGTGAATACCTCGACGTCGTCTCATTGGATGTCTATGGGAGCGACTTCAATCAGACATATTACGACGACCTGCTCAAGCTAGCTAATGGCAAACCGCTTGTCCTCGGCGAAGTTGGAAATCCGCCATCGCTGGAGATCCTTCAGAAGCAGCTGAAGTGGACATTATATGTTATCTGGGCTGAGTTGGTTCGGATGACCAAGCAGGAGGTGCTGCAAACCCTGGTCAACGATCCACGCGTGCTCAGCTTGGAAGACTCTGCTTATCACAAGGTAACAGCACCGTTCCGCTCCGCGTGCGGCCTGTCGCCGTTACGCCCCGCGGAGACGCAGCCTACGCGATGACTCTTTTTCGATGTGGGTGATTGATTATTTTTAACTGTGGGTTCGTCGGAAAAGCGGTACGAATAGCAGGCATCTACATACTATTAATAATGGAGAAAATCATGAAAAAAGTAATCCTATTTATAACAATTATCTTCATAGTACTATTCTGCCTACAAGATATTAATGCCCAACAAACAGCACAGAAAAAAGAGTATCACGAATGGTGGAACGAAAAGTGGGTAAGACCTCGTAGCAATCCTATGGCAAAGAAACTTCCTCTCATAGAGGTGAAAGGAAATAAATTTGTTGATTCACAGGGTAAGACAATTTTATTCCGTGGATTATCGATTTCCGATCCCGATAAGATCGAAAATCAGGGACACTGGAATAAAGAGCATTTTGAGAAAGCCAAGGAAATGGGCGCAATGATTGTCCGTATTCCGGTTCATCCTATTGCATGGCGGCAGCGTACACCGTCAAAATACCTTGAGTTACTCGATCAGGCGGTCCAATGGTGCACGGAACTTGAAATGTATATTATCATTGATTGGCATACCATCGGTAATTTGAAAATGGAACTTTTCCAGAATCCCATGTACAACACAACCCAACGTGAGACATTTGAATTCTGGCGTACGATTGCCAGACATTTCAAAGGCAACAACACCGTTGCTTTCTACGAATTATTCAACGAACCGGCAATCCGCAGGGGGCAGTTCGGTAGAATATCCTGGAGTGAATGGAAAAAGTTAAATGAAGATATGATTAATCTCATCTGTGCCTACGATACAGAAACAATTCCGCTAATAGCAGGTTTTGATTGGGCGTATGACTTAAGTCCGCTTCACCATGACCCTATCGAAGCGGAAGGAATCGGATATGTGACGCATCCTTATTCGAACAAGCGGCCAAAACCCTGGGTACCCAAGTGGGAAGAGAATTTTGGTTTCGCGGCGAACCGTTATCCGGTCGTCGCAACCGAGTTTGGATTTATGCTACGTAAAGGACAAAAGGTAGAAGACGATGATTACCCGAAAGTCATTATAAAGTATCTTGAAGGCAAGGGGATCAGTTGGATTGCGTGGGTGTTTGATCCACAGTGGCATCCTCGTATGTTAGAATCATGGGATACATACGAGCTTACAGGAAGCGGCGAGTTTTTCAAACAGGCAATGCATGGCCAGATAGCGGATTGATAGTCTGCAAAAAAACTTGATTTAGCACAACATAAGTTTCCGGAAACAAGATTGCAGGGATTTCACAAATTTTTTTATGTTTAGCCCCCAACTTCACGTTGGGGGTCATAAATGATTGTAGGGTATGCTCCGCACACCAAAATTATTTGATTGTGGAATCAAAACGATATACGCTATACGAGATACGAGCGACGAAAATTAAACCGGCTGCAATCGGACGCCATTGTACCCGGCGCTGGTGGGCTTTTCGTTATGCGGAAACCATATAAACAGTAGTTAGGTGGACTTATTAGACAAAGGAAAGATATATGAAAAAAAAGTAGGTTTGTGGATTGATCATAGGAAGGCTGTCATCGTGTTTCTTGCCGGCGAAGAGGAAGAAATGAAACTAGTAAGATCAAATGTTGAAAAACAATTTCGACCTTCTGGTGGTTCCCGTGCTGACACTCACTACGGATCACACGATGTTATGGAAGGGGACCAGCGAGATAAAAAATTTACGGGGCATCTCAGCACATACTACGATGAGGTAATTTCGTGTATTCGTGATGCAGAATCTATTCTGATATTTGGTCCTGGTGAGCCAAAGGGTGAGCTCAAAAAACGTATTGAGAGTAAAAAACTCCATGGACGTATAGTTGGTATTGAAACAGTTGATAATATGACTGATGATCAGATTGCGTCAAAAGTTAGACAGTACTTTCTAAATCTAAAATAGAAGAGTTCGCCAATAGAATTGGCACAGAAACACCTAGCCATGTGTTCCGGAGGACGCGCAAACACGGCGCGCCGTTGAACGCCACGTTAGGACGAATGAAGGATCTCAAATATGAGTAAAAGTAAGAAGATCAAACTAAAGGGACGGGAACTGGCCACTCGTTTGACGGGCATTTTAACCCCTACTGGTGGAATCAGTTGGAAGCCACCAGTTAATGAACGGGAAAAGGCGCGGCGAATATTGGTGTATCTTGCAGGTCAGCGGGCTCTCCACTATCCATATGACAAAGAGATCGGCACCTTCGTCGTGCAGTCTGTCCTTGATACACGTGAGCGAATTACCCGCGATCTCGAGGCTCTCTCTCTGGACTCTCTTCTGAGAGAAAACCTTCGAGCTATGCAGGCTGTCTGTCGCAAGTTTCTGGATGAGAATCAATCCCCAAGCGCAGGTTATGGGTGGCCGTATGAGGCTCAGCTCCTCAGCACACTTGGCGAGCTGCGAGCTTTATTCGGAATCCACATCGCTCGGATTGCCTGCGCTTATAATCTGGAAGTGGATGCGTGTTTGGGAGATATACTACCTCCTGAGCCTGAACAAGAGCCTAACGAAAGCCACAACACGAGCTCGGGAGATTCAGATGGATCCTAACATATCGCTGCAGCGGACCCTTTGTCGCGCGATTCGACAGGCTCACCGCTTGCTCAGGGCCGCTGATTTCGGATGTTAGGCAAAAGAACGGTCGATACGGTTGCTTCTCTCACGCAAATTTCGTAATATAAGGCAGCCAAATTGATGAAACTCAGTGAAACTAATAGTAAATGGGAAATCCCAAATAAACTTACCTCTTTGAAGCTAAAGGAGGTGATGCCCAATGAGAATATTATAAGAGTATTCAAAATGGCAAAGAAGTAGAGAAGTGAAAAGACATTTCTTAAAAATTAAAAATTTAACATGGAGGTACAGAAAATGTTAGCTGTAATAGAATGGGAAAATCTTATTGTTGATCCGATCCGCCAAATGTTGACTAGAATTATGGCCTATATTCCTGTCCTGCTGGGCGCATTAATAATTCTGATAGTAGGCTGGATTGTGGCCAAGGCAATCAGACGGATAGTTGACGGCCTGCTTAAGGTAACACGCTTCGATACGCTGGCTGATAAGACAGGTATATCAAGAATTCTAAAGAAAGGCGATTTGAAAATTTCCGCCAGAGAAGTGGTAAGCAGGTTGGTTTATTGGCTGATTATTATTATGGTGCTCGTGATGGCTGTTGACGCTCTGGGGCTGCCTAAGGGTTCCGACGTTCTTGCAGGCTTATTTGCTTACGTCCCGAAGGTCATAGCAGCCTTGCTCGTTCTGGTAGTTGCTATGTTTCTGGCCAGTTTTGTGTCAGGAATAGTTCAAACCGCCGCCGGCAATGCCAATATGCCCAGACCGGAGATATTTGCCGGTGTAAGCCGGTGGGCAATTATAATCTTTGCAGCAACTATCGCGCTGGTAGAGCTTGGTGTTGCACATCTTTTGGTAACTACTACCTTCAATATTATTCTTGGCGGCGTTTGCCTTGCCTTGGCTCTTGCCTTCGGATTGGGTGGTAAAGATGCCGTGGCAAGGTATCTCGAGGAATTGAAGCAAAAAGGAAAGACAAAGCGCTGAGAGAAAAAGCCGGTGAAAAGTTAAGCTGCTTAGACAATGATAAACTGTTTCGAGTCGGCATACAAAACAAGGCAGTTTGCTCTGAACACTGAACCCTAAAAAGGAAAGGATACTTAATATGCTTTTAATGAGCACTTTGGCTTGGATAACTATTAGTGTGGCTGTTGTGATTTTGGCTGCGTTTATTGGAATGAAAATAAAAGATAGATATTTTTAGAAAGCAGGGGGGTTTTCACTGGGTTTTCAGTTTGAAAATATAAGGTAGAGTGCCTGCTTGTTTGGGTAACCTATTATTAGAATTTCCTTGTAAATGTAAAGGTAATGCGGTAGCATCTTCAGCGGGAGAATATCCTTTAGAAGCCCAACTTTCGTGAACAATATTCACAGCAGTAGTATCTTGAGTTAATCCAGCATATCCAATCATTTGAGAATAATAGGGACGGCCAGCTATTAATGGCTGGGGACAGTGCACAGAAAACGGTAATGTCCACAATAATGTCAAGCAGCAATGAGTAAAAGAAGGAAAAAAGCAAATCCATAGCAAGGAGTGAATGCAAGGAATGCGATTATATCTGATCAATCCCTCAAATCCGCTTGTCAGCATCGTCAATGTCAAGGAGAGCCGCTGGAACCGCTACCGCGTGTGGAAACCACTGGGCCTTATGGTTCTCGCCGGCCTGACCCCGCCTGAGTGGGAAACCGCAATCGTGGACGAGAACCTCGGCGTGCCGGACTATCAGGCCAAACGCTCTGCTACGGCCTCGTCTCGGCAACGTTGTCAGACAGAACAGGAGGAAAATTGGCTAAAGTGGTCCCGAGTTCACAAATCTGTGAAACAATTCTCAGGGCGCATGAACGCGAGAAAAAGAAGAAAGACGGCACCTAACCAAGCACTCTAGCGGACGTGTCAAAGCGGTGCCGGTGAGATTGATGTTATGGGGGAATCATAAAACAATAGTCAGGTGAAGATGAATTTTGGTGTGACACGAAAGAAGCAGGAAGAGCTTGAGGCGAGGATGGCGGCACTGGGGGTGCAGGAAGCGGACATAGAGGAAAAATATGTTCGTTCATCGGGGCCGGGCGGACAAAACGTAAATAAGACAGCCAGCTGCGTTTATCTGAAACACATCCGGAGCGGGCTGGAAGTGAAGATGCAGCGGGAACGGTCGCAAGCCTTGAACCGGTATTATGCACGAAAACGATTGTGTGAGCTGGTCGAACAGGAGAAATTTGGCTCTGAGAGTCCAGCGGCATTAAAGGCTGAGAAGATTCGCAAACAGAAACAGCGGCACAAACGGCGAAGCAAAGGGACAGACCCCCATTAGAGTTGACGACACTCCAAACAATGGGGCAGGCAAAATCAATTGACTATCTACTATTTACCATTTATTATTTTGTGGTGGCTAAATAAAAAGGAGACCTCTCGCGGCGATGCAAAAGCCGTCAGTGAATGGATTCTATGCGACTATATCTAATTAATCCATCCAACCCGCTTGTCAGCATCGTCAACGTCAAGGAGAGCCGCTGGAACCGCTACCGCGTGTGGAAACCACTGGGCCTTATGGTTCTCGCCGGCCTGACCCCGCCGGAGTGGGAAATCGCGATGGTGGACGAGAACCTCGGCGTGCCGGACTATCGGGCCATGCCTCGGCCGGACCTTGTGGGCATTACCGCTTTCACCTCGCAGGCGAACCGCGCATACGAATTGGCCGGTTACTTCCGGAATCTGGGTGTGCCCGTTGTCATGGGCGGCATTCATGCGACCATGTGCCTGGACGAGGTCACGGAGCGCGCGGACTCGGTCGTCACGGGGGAAGCCGAGGGCATCTGGACGCAGGTCCTGCAAGACGCCCGGCATGGCAGCCTGAAACGCCGGTATGACGGAGGGCTTGCTGAGATGAACGATGTCCCGCTCGCCCGCCATGATTTGCTGAATGGTGGATATGCCTTCGGAGCCATTCAGACCACACGCGGATGTCCCTTGAACTGCAGCTTCTGCAGCGTGACAACGTTCAACGGGGCCAAGTACCGGCAGCGCCCCATTTCGGATGTCGTGCGGGAGTTCCAGTTGATTCGTGAGAAACTTGTTCTGGTGGTGGACGACAACCTCATCGGCACGCGTCCCGAACACATCGCCCGCGCCAAGGATATGTTCCGCGCTATGGCACAGGCGAAGCTGCGAAAGGAATGGATTGCGCAGGCCACAATTAACTTCGCCGATGACGAAGAGCTTCTGGCGCTGGCCGCGAAGGCCGGGTGCAGAGGCGTCTTCATCGGCTTTGAGTCCCCCTCGCCGGAAGGGCTTCGGGAGGTCGGTAAAAAATTCAACCTTCTGAAAAGCCGGGACTTCCATGCCTCCGTACGGCGCATACAACGGCACAAAATTCTGGTAGTGGGTTCCTTTATCATCGGTTTGGACGTAGACGAACCGGGCATCGGCAAACGTATCGCCGAGGCGGCCAGTCAGTACGGCGTGGACAATCTCAACGTGCTGTTTTTGACTCCCCTGCCCGGCACGCGACTGTGGGACCAGATGACATCGCAGGGCCGCATCGGCCTCGATACGTTCCCAGAAGACTGGAAATATTACACGCTGACCTTCCCGGTAGCTCAGTATAAGCATTTGTCTCTTGACGGCATCATCGAAGAAATGACCTCCTGCGACCGGGACTTCTATTCGATATCGCGCATTACCCGCAGGGTCTGGGGCAACTTGTGGCAATACCGCAAGCCGCTGATTACCTTGGTGGGCAATCTTACATACAGGAGCAATCTTCGGCTGCACTGCAAGGCTTACGCGGACCTCAAGCATTACTGGGACAATAGGCACAATTGTGTAAAGGATTCATGAATGAGTATAGTGCTTGACTTTTTGAATCAACCGATTTGAGGAAAATAGCCTAACCACACGCTGCAGTTGACGCGTTGCCCACGCGGCTGAGCTTTTCATTATCTGCGATTTTGAACCCTTGCGCTCCGCCTTTTTATATTTTTATATGCTCCTATGCTCTTGTCGCGATTTTCTTTTTGCCTTTCCCGACAATCCCGACAATAATAACACCAGCAAGCGGGATCGACACCGTTGATATTACATAAAAAAATTGGTAGGGTGTGCTCCGCACACCAAAATTAGTTGAATTCAAAATCAAAATGAGACCTGTCCTGAGCGAAGTCGAAGGATACGAACGACGAAAATTAAACCGGCTGCACACGGACGCCGCGAGAGCGGCGCCGGTGAGCTTTGTATTAGGCCAAGGAATAGTGATTGCGATATTGCATTGATTGAATTAGCATTGAGGAAAAGAAGCAGAAAAGACAAATTGCTATGGATGGATGAACGGACGGAATGCGACTATATCTAATCAATCCCTCAAACTCGCTTGCCAGCATCGTCAAATTCAAGCAGAGCCGGTGGAACCGTTACCGCGTGTGGAAGCCGCTGAGCCTTATGGTTCTGGCGGGCCTGACGCCAGCGGAGTGGGAAATCTCGATCGTGGACGAGAACCTTGGCGTGCCGGACTATCGGGCCATGCCTCGGCCTGACCTGGTGGGCATTACCGCTTTCACCTCGCAGGCGAACCGCGCCTATGAAGTGGCCAGTTACTTCCGGCGTCTGGGCGTGCCCGTCGTTATGGGCGGGATTCATGCAACCATGTGCCTGGACGAAGCCATAGAGCGTGTGGACTCGGTCGTTACTGGGGAAGCCGAGGGCATCTGGCCGCAGGTCCTGGAGGACGCCCGGCATGGCAGCCTGAAGATCCGCTATGACGGAGGGTTAGCCGAGATGAACGATGTGCCGCTCGCCCGCCATGATTTGCTGAATGGTGGATATGCCTTAGGAGCCATTCAGACTACACGCGGCTGTCCATTGAACTGCAGCTTCTGCAGCGTGACGACGTTCAACGGGGCCAAGTACCGGCAGCGCCCAATTCCAGATGTCGTGCGGGAATTTCGGACGATTCGTGAGAAACGTGTTCTTGTGGTTGACGACAACCTTATCGGTACACGCCCTGAACACATCGCCCGCGCCAAGGATATGTTCCTCGCTATGGCACAGGCGAACCTGCGAAAGGAATGGATTGCCCAAGCCACGATTAACTTCGCCGATGACGAGGAACTGCTGGCGTTGGCCGCGAAGGCCGGGTGCAGCGGAGTCTTCATCGGCTTTGAATCCCCCGCGCCGGAAGGGCTTCTGGAGATCGGCAAGAAATTCAACCTTCTGAAGGGCCGGGACTTCCGCGCCTCCGTGCGGCGCATACGGCGGCACAACATACTGGTCGCGGGTTCCTTTATCATCGGTTTGGACATAGACGAACCGGGCATCGGCAAACGTATCGCCGAGGCGGCCAGCCGGTACGGCGTGGACAATCTCAACGTGCTGTTTTTGACTCCCCTGCCCGGCACGCGCCTGTGGGACCAGATGACATCGCAGGGCCGCATCGCCCTCGATACGTTCCCGGAAGACTGGAAATATTACACGCTGACCTTCCCGGTAGCTCAATATAAGCATTTGTCTCTTGACGGCATCATCCAAGAAATGATGTCCTGCAACCGGAACTTCTATTCCTCGCCGCGCATTGCCCGCAGGTTATGCAGCAACTTGTGGCAACGCCGCAAGCCGCTGCTCAGCTTGGTGGTCACTCTCTCATACAAGAACAACATCCCTATGGACTGCAGGGCATACGCGGACCTCAAGCATTACTGGGACAATAGGCACAATTGTGTAAAGGAGTCATGAATGAGTGTAGTGCTTGACTTTTTGAAACAACCGATTTGAGGAAAATAGCCTAACCACACGCTGCAGTTGATGCGTTGCCCGCGCCGCTGAGCTTTTCATTATCTACGATTTTGAACCCTTGCATTCCGCCTTTTTATATTTTTATATGCTCCTATGCTCTTGTCGCGTTTTTCTTCTTGCCTTTCTCCGACAATCCCGACAATAATAACACCAGCAAGCGGGATTGACACCTTTGATATTACATAAAAAAATTGGTAGGGTGTGCTCCGCACACCAAAATTATTTGAATTCAAAATCAAAATGAGATACTAAGGTCAATAGGGAAGACAATAGTCAGAATTCAGGAGTTTCAACTGGCGATATACGAAATGCGAGATACTATATACGAAATGGTAGCGACGAAAATTGAACCATTGGCTGCACTCGGATCCTCATCGTTTTGCCTTGCAAAGCAGTTAGAACCGATGAGTGACCTTGTTAGACTTAGAGAAATTGCTGAAGAAATACGTATTGAGAAATAAACTTGGAAGATTCAACGATTAACAATAAAATGGAATTAAACAATAAAGCAGATTCTGAATATCTACAAAAATATTTTGATGAGCTTAATCTCGAAACCCGAAGAAATCAAATTTACCATGATCATAAGGAAAGAATGGCGTGGCTTGCTTTTGCCTTCTATATACCAGCAATTATTTTTTGGGGTTCAAAAGCAGGAGAAGTCTTGAATTCTTTAAATCTGCCCTGTTATATTTTTGTCATTTTTATTGCAGTTCCATCCTCATGTGGATTTTTCTTCACTCCATTTATACTTGCATTTTTATTTATTAATATGCAGTTTAGATGTCGTTGGATAGCTGCGAAGAGGATTACTGCACTTGAGAAAAGCAGAGCCTTATTGATTACTGATCCAAAATTATTCGTGGCGGAGATATATGAGTATAAAAAGGAGATTAAAAACAAAAAAGGATGGCCTACATTGATAGAGTATATAGATAGTCGTTTTGAAAGAAGAGATAGCATCTTCTATGATATTAATCAAGGGGTAAAATATTTGAAGAAATCAGGAATTCGAATTTCGAAGCCTTCTGACACAATTCTGACTGAAGCCATAAGTTATATCGGACTTATTTTTGCAACTGCTGCTGCTATTGTCATTTTTTTGATAACAAATAAATAGAGACAGTCACCAACTAATGGCTGGTGACAGTGCACAGAAAACAGTGAAGGAAAGGGTTAAAAGAAGTGTGTAAGAAGTGAAATAATTATGAAAAGGAAGCAACCTCCAACAACTTCTGAAGAAATAATCAGAAGAAGAGATGAACTATTTGAGTCATTATCGAAAGAATCTGATAGGGGAGTGGTTTTGGTAAGCGCATCATTTATTGAAGAAGCCTTGGAGTCTCTTCTCCGCGCGAGATTTTCTATGCGACATCCGAAATCAAAAGCTTCTCTCAAAAAATTATTTGATGACTTCAGACCATTATATAGTTTTTCAGCAAAGCTAGAAATTTGTTATGCAATGGATCTGATAGGTGAATGGATGTATCAGGACTTAGGAATAGTAAAAAATCTACGCAATCGTTTCGCTCATAGTGTTGAGTATGCACGATTCGATTTGCCAGAGGTTGTTCAATCGACAGAAAAGCTCAAAGCTGCAGACATTGCTGTAACTACTATCACTAAAGAAAAATCAAGTACAAAAAATACTAAGAAAATAAAGATTATAAAAAAGAGTAGATCAAAACATACTAAGTCAAATATGGAGCGAGTAAGATTTGAGATGTCCGTATCCTTTATCGGAGCGTTACTGTACTTTCTCACCAGGATATTGAGTTCGGATGCACCATTGCAAGAAAAAGAGAATATTATAGAGAGCATTCGATTGGCAAAATAAGGAATAATAAGTACAGCCAACTATTAACAGCTGGGGACAGTGCACAGAAAACGGTGACTTTCCGAACTAACAAATCGTTGGCTAAGATTTTGGATACTTAAATTTCATTCATCACTCATTCTTTTGTTTGGCCTGCCGAAAGGCATGGCTAAGTCCATTAACAATCAACCAAAAGAAAAAGCTCATACGTAAAGCGCGTACGCGCTTTACGTATATGATATGTGAACTCGGAAAAATGATTTATTCCAGTCATAAATTAAATGCGCCCAAATAGTAATAAGGATAGCCACCCGTTAATGGCTGAGGACAGGCCTTTCGACTAATCTCGTCGCTCGTGAAGCGTGAAGTGTGTTTCGTCCATTCTCCGTAGCAGCCCCGACTTATCGACGGCTACTGCGAAGGATGAATATCTCGCCGGTTGCAAATTTTACTCTCCGAGGTGCCGGATAATGCCATATTTTCGAGGCACAACCATATCCGCTTTTCTTTTCGGCTGCTCCTCTTTTAGTTCGTAATTGACGTCCATGATTTCAACGAACTCTGCTGTATAATCCTTTAACACGCCCGAGTATTCAAACAGCTTATCGCCCTTGATCAATTCGAGCACGACCCTATGACCAATGTATCTTTCCAAAAGCGGCTCAAATGAAGTCCCGACCGATCCCATCAATTCCTGTTTCATCTGAGAAACGTATTTATCCTGGGAAGTCAGCATCCTCCCCGCAGGAGCGGCTTTCTTGGCCTGACTGACCAAAAGATTCACAATTTCCAGCACTGAGTCTCTGACGGTCTTGAAAATGTTCTTTGTTTTTCTTTTGAGTCTTAGCAGCAATCCTGGGTGGTACGTCCTTTTCAGCTCTTTTTCTCTTTTGCGTCTATTAGTCTCGCTCAGCTCATCGTGGAAGCGAATCACAACTCCGATATTGGGAAACTCGTACTTATATAGAATATAGCTCGCCTCATCATGTCCTTTATCATCCCTATGTTTCTTCGGGTAAATAAACTCCAGTCCGGTATTTTCCACTCTTAGTTTGCCCCAGACCACCTTGCCGGCCGTCTTCTCGAGCGTAACCATATTGTCCTCGAAGTCCCTCAGACACTTGTCTCTGCTTCTTTTTCTTACAAAAGCGGCAACAGCCGCAGCGACGGCGATGAAGATTATGGTTATGGCTGTGTAAGGTATGGTGACAGCTAATGAATAGGCCACGCTGAGGTTTCCTCAATCAATCCAAACGACGATACCGCCACTATCAAGTAGCATATTGGGTTTCGTAAACGGTATCAAACCTTTGCCAGGATGACAACATAGTTTTTGCCATAGTACTCAGCACACTTTGGACACGTTGTATAAAAAAAGTAGAGCTTCTCAAACGCCTTGTTCTTTGATTTGACATAGGCCTTCATTTGTTGAATCCATTTTTTTATTTCTTTATATGGTCCTTCGAAGACCTTTGTCAGAAAGGTACCTGAGATTCTCGCCATTTTTGCACCCGGCACATCCTTAGCTACCGCAATATAGATATCCGCTCCCCAAAGTGAATTCTCATCAGAAAGCATGATAGGCATCGGAACAAGAGCCTCCGCCGCCTGGATCTTTTCCATATTTCTTACCATTACTTTTCCAAAGTTAAGCGGGATATGCAGAAAGCTTCTGACGTGATCTTTGACAAACAGCTTATCTTGAAAGGTTATTTCT
>Ga0315545_1002096_pt1 | contig 18409 bp, 28 predicted proteins | sample SalMarSW160210MG_FD_203096 | JGI IMG/M metagenome (GOLD analysis project Ga0315545, IMG submission 203096) | Salt marsh sediment microbial communities from the Plum Island Ecosystem LTER, Massachusetts, United States - Salt Marsh Sediment SW1602-10 ...
TCAGACGTCCGAGGGCAAAATCAAAGGGACGAAAACGAGTGTCGGATATAAGTGGCTCGCCACAAAAGCGAGGTGTATGTCTTATCGTAAGAACTCAGACACCTAAAAAGCCCAACTCGGCCTTACGAAAGGTTGCCCGTGTTAGATTGACCAATGGCAAGGAAGTCACCGCTTATATACCGGGTATCGACCATAATCTTCAGGAGCACAGTACGGTTCTTATTCGTGGCGGTCGTGTCAGAGACCTGCCCGGTGTTCGCTATCATATTGTTCGTGGTGTCCTTGACTGTGCAGGGGTGACTAACCGTAGGCAGGGACGTAGTAAATACGGATCAAAGAAGAGTAAATAAGCCAGAGGCTTATAAATGAGTAGATGCGTGAATGAGTAGATGTGTAAATGAGTAGATGCGTGAATGAGTAAATGCGTGAATGAGTAGATGTGTAAATGAGTAGATGTGTGAATGAGTAAATGTCAAGGCTTGGCCTTAAAAGGCTTAGCCTTAAAATGAGGTTATTATGGCGAAGAAGCGAACTGCTTCGGCTGATGAGTTGAAACCTGATCCCAGATACGATAGCAAGCTGGTTTCAAAGTTTATCAATTGTATGATGTGGCAGGGCAAAAAGAGTGTCGCGCAGCGGATTTTTTATGACGCGATGAACTTGATATCTGCCAAGGTCAATGATGTTTCACCCATCGATGTATTCGAGGAGGCGGTCAATAATGTCAAGCCGTTGTTGGAAGTCCGCAGCAAACGCATTGGCGGAGCCAGTTATCAGGTTCCGATGCAGGTCGGACCTAAACGCCAGCAATCTCTGGCTTTTCGTTGGATATTACAGTCTGCACGAACCAAGAAGGGAAAGCCTATGTGTGAGCGGTTGGCCTCTGAATTGATGGACGCTCATAATAAACATGGTGGTGCAATGACAATACGTGAGAATGTTCATAGAATGGCAGAGGCGAATAAAGCCTTTGCACATTTTGCGTGGTAATAACTTTTGCTCGTGACCCGTGTTTCACCGCACGAGTCACGAGGCACAAGCCACGAGTCACAAATATGACCGTGGCAATTTTTTTATAGGTTGCGCTGTAGTACTACAGCGCTACTTAATGGCGAAAAGCTGGTTTATTGACCCGAAATACGAAGCACGAAATCCTCTCGATTGTTACAGTCTTAGTTGTTTTGGTCATTTGAGTTTTGGTAATTAGGATTTGTTTCGTGCTTCGATATTCGAATTTCGGATTTAATATACAAGGTATAAAGTGAGTGTTTTTGAGAAATTGCGTAATATCGGGATTATGGCTCACATTGATGCTGGCAAGACAACAGTGACCGAGCGGATACTCTACTACGCGGGCAAAACCTATAAAATGGGCGAGGTTCACGAAGGCACCGCTGTTATGGACTATATGGAGGAGGAACAGAAAAGAGGTATTACTATAACCTCAGCCGCGACCAAATGCCCATGGAAGGATTTTGAGATCAACCTTATCGACACACCTGGACACATCGACTTCACTGCGGAAGTCGAACGATCGTTGCGTGTTCTTGATGGTGCTGTGGCAGTGTTTGACGGGAGCGAAGGTGTGCAGGCACAAAGTGAGACCGTCTGGCGGCAGGGACAAAAATATGGCTTACCTTGCCTCTGCTTTATCAACAAGATGGACAAGACCGGCGCTGATTTCGAGATGAGCGTCGCGAGTATTCGCAACAAACTTCTTGCGAACCCGATTATTTTACAGATTCCTATCGGAGCCGAAGATTCTTTTGCGGGTGTGATAGATATTCTTAAGATGCGGGCTGTTTTTTACAAGGCCGAGCGTATGGGCGCAGTATTCGAGGAGACTGAAATTCCAGCCGACATGCAACAGATCGCCCAGCAGCAACGGACCCGTATGATAGAGCTTGCGGCCGAGCATGATGAAGAACTAATGGATCATTTCGTACATGATAAACCTGTCGACGAAGAAATAATTGCCAGGGCTGTTCGCAGTGGTACCTTGGCCTGTAAACTTCATCCAGTGTTTGTGGGATCGGCCTTGAAGTATATCGGAGTGCAAAGGTTGCTCGATGGTGTTATGGGTTACCTGCCTTCTCCGTTGGACAAACCTGTTATGATCGGCCACAAACCCGGCGACAAGGCTAATAAAGAGATACCTATCAAGTGCGATCCAAACGGATCTCTGGTGGCTCTGGCATTCAAGATTACCAGCGATGTCCATGGCGATCTATATTTTCTGAGGATCTATCAGGGTACACTGAGGCAGGGCACTCGGGTACTGAATCCAAATCGCGACAAACGGGAGAACATCACGAGAATCTTTGAGATGCATGCAAATGAACGCAAGATTCTGGACGTGGCTACTGCTGGTGATATCGTCGCGGTTGTGGGTCTGAAGCATACTCTCACAGGCGATACGATTTGCGATCCTAAAAAGCCCGTATGTTTGCCCTCAATTACGTTTCCACGGACGGTAATGAACATGTCGATCGAGCCAAGGACTGCAGCGGAAAAAGCGAAGTTGGCCGAAGCCTTGATGGCATTAAGGCGTGAGGACCCTACATTCGAAAGTAAGACCGATAAGGAAACGGGACAGACCATAATAAGCGGTATGGGTGAGCTGCACCTGGAGATACTTCAGCACAAACTTACAAGAGAAAAGGGCCTTAACGTAAGGATAAGCAGACCTAGGGTAGCCTACAAGGAGGCCATCGAGGCCATTGCGAAGGCGGAGGGCAAATTCGTGCACCAAACGGGTGGTCATGGCCAATATGGCCACGTAGTTTTAATGTTAACGCCGCTGCTTACGGATGATGGTCACCGGAGTTCCGAAGTGGAATTTGAATCGACAGCAGGTTATGGCGATGTGCCAAAGGAGTATATTCCCGCAGTGGAAAGGGGGTCGCGAGAGGCTTTGACCAGCGGTGTGTTGGCGGGCTATCCTGTTGTCGGTGCAAAGGTTACGCTAATCGGCGGCTCATTCCATTCGGTTGACTCTTCGGACTTGGCATTTGAGCAGGCCGCGGCAATTGCCGTGGGAAAGGCGCTAAGAGCGGCAAAACCTATCTTGCTGGAGCCTGTTATGCGCCTGCAAGTGGTGGTACCAGAGACAGCGTTTGGAGTCATTCAAGCTAATCTGTTGGCGAAGAGAGGCTTGATTACTAAATGTCGCGTTCATGGCAGTATGCGTGTTATAGATGCGAAAGTGCCACTCGTGGAAATGTCTGGGTACTCCAGCGAGATAAGGAGCTTAACCGCAGGTCGGGGAACGTATACTATGGAGCCGTTGAGCTATGAGAAGGTGCCCGAGCAGCTCGCGGAGCAAATAGTATTCTAAAAAATGGTAACAATTTTTGTATTTTTGCGAAGATTTTTCCTCATTTTATTGACATATAAAGGCTTGCGTGATAGAGTTTATGGTTTTAGTTTATGTTGTGGGGGGTCTGAACGGCTTCTAATGGGCCGGGCAGAGAAAGTAGTGTCTGTTCTTTTGGCCGTCCAGGACAGATTTTTAGGTGCGTTTTTTACACTTAAGGGGTATTTAAGGTTGCGCGCAGCTTTGAAAAGTTGCTGTGCTGCCTGCACCCAGAATCTTAAGGAAGGCGCATTAATTATTGGCAGCATGAGCGTCGACAATGCTCAGCTATCTGAAATAAGCCCTTCCTGCCAAAGCCAAACAATGTAATGTTTATTGATATCACGAGGACTATACGCAGGGAGATATTTTATCAAGTGTGCAGTTATAAGTGCAGAATTGAGTATTTTTATTCAATTTTAATTATGTGAGTTCTAATAAGATGTGGTGACATTAGGCAAAGTCGGGTGAATAGTGAGCCTTTTCCTGCCATTGTTTGGAAAGTCACCAACATTGATGACCGAAAGAGCAACTGGCATAGTGGAGAACGGTCATGGCGGCAGAGAGCGAAAGAATACGAATTAGAATGGAGGCTTACGACCATCGGGCGCTGGATGCGTCCGCCAAGGAGATCGTAGAGCACGCTCGGAAGACTAACGCGCGTGTAAGTGGTCCAGTACCTCTGCCGACACGTATTGAAAGGTATACTGTTTTGCGAAGTCCACATATCGACAAGAAATCACGAGAGCAGTTTGAGCTAAGAACGCATAAGCGCCTGATTGATATCCATGAAGCTAATGCTCGGACAGCTGAGGTATTGAATCGTTTGGTTGTTCCGGCAGGCGTTTTTGTGAAGATAAAGGCTTGAGCATAACCTGAAGTGTTTTTGCCGGTGACAGGGATTGCGCAATGAACGGTGAGATGATGGCGATGTTATTGGGAAAAAAAGTTGGCATGACCAGGCTTTATAATGAGACGGGGCAACTGGTGTCCGTGACTGTCATACAGGCAGGTCCTTGTACAGTCATGCAAATTAAAACGTCAAATAGGGACGGATACAACGCTGTTCAGTTGGGTTATGGAGATGTAAAACCTTCTCGCCGGAAAAGACCTGAAATCGGACATGCTCAGAAGGCTCACACGGTGCCAAAAAAGTTTGTCAAAGAGATGAGACTGCCTGATGGAGTCGAAGCTGAGTATGGCATTGGTGATATTTTGACAGTCTCGGCCTTTTCCGAGAGCAAGTTTGTTGACGTTGTAGGAACCAGCAAAGGCAAGGGCTTTGCTGGCGTAATGAAACGACATGGCTTTAGCGGTTTTCCCGCTTCGCACGGCACGGAGCGTAAGCACAGAGCACCGGGTTCGATATCAAGTTTTGCCAGCGATGCAGGCCATGGTGGAAGTCCTAAGAAGGGCAAAAGGATGGCCGGGCATATGGGCGATCGTCGAGTAACGACCAAGAACCATAAGCTGATTGCCGTTGATACAGAGAATAATCTAATCGTGGTCAAGGGTTCTGTACCGGGTCCGGCTGGTGGTTACTGTATCGTCCTTAGCGCCAAGAAAATCTGATCTGTTGAGGGATAAGAAATTCGACCATGATCGAACTTGCTGTGTACAATGTTGATGGTCAGGAAGTTGAGAGCTTAAACGTGGATGAATTTGCCCTCGGAGGCAAAGTCAGATATGAGCTGCTTAAGCAGGCCATTGTTATGTACCATGCCAACAAGCGGGTTGGAACCGCTGCTACTAAGGGCAGAAGTATGGTGGCTGGCTCAGGCAGGAAGCTATTCAGACAAAAGGGTACGGGATTTGCCAGGGCCGGCAATCGCAGAACGGCAAAGCGTGTTGGTGGCGGTGTTACCTTTGCTAAAGTCCCAAGAGACTTCGGTAAGAGCATGCCCAAGAAACAGAGGAGATTGGCCAGAGATTCGGCGTTATTGGCAAAGCTGTTGAGCAAAAATGTGGTCGTTGTTACCGAACTGAATCTTCAGGCACCTAAAACCAAGGATTTTGTGAATGTCTTGAGCAATCTGAGAATTGATAGAAGTTGCCTTGTGACTATAAATAATTATGATGAGAATCTTTATAGGTCAGCCAGGAATATTCCTCGGGTGGCTGTTAAGCCTGTAGTCGAACTCAATGCCGCTGATATTTGCAGCCACCATAAAATACTTTTTACAAAGGATGCGTTTTTATCGTTCTTAAGTGCGGGGCAGGCACACGAGAATTAAAAGTTTTAATATGGCTTTGCCGTAGTGATTTAGTCCAATAGCGGTTTGTTTTTTTAATTTGGTTTTTAATGGATGACTACAGTGTAATAATTAGGCCTTTAATCACAGAGCAGGGGATGCACTTTGCCAATGTCAAAGGTGCTTATTCGTTTGAGGTGAATGAGAAAGCTAATAAGACGCAGATAAGAAACGCTGTTGAAAAGATATATGGTGTTAAGGTGCACAAAGTCAGAACTTCCATCAGAAGAGGCAAACATCGCCGACGAGGCAGAACTATCGGCATAACGCGAAGCTGGAAGAAAGCGGTTGTGCATTTGGAACCCGATTATCATATTGACTTGTTCTGATCGCTATGAAGGGATCGTGAGATTACAGATTATGGCTATTCGAGTCTATAAACCTACAAGTGCAGGGCGTCGAAATAGCTCGGTCAATGAGTATTCCGAGTTGACATCGACCGTGCCTGAGAAATCGCTATGTAGGCGAATCAAGAAGAACGGCGGTAGAAATCACTATGGTGTAACTACCTCTCGATTCAGAGGTGGAGGGGCAAGAAGAATCTACCGTATTATTGACTTTAAGCGGGATAAGGACGGTGTCTCTGCTAAAGTGGCAACAGTAGAATACGATCCGAACAGAAACTGCTTTATTTCGTTGTTGTATTACGCTGATGGCGAAAAGAGGTATATATTGGCACCGCAGGGAATAAAAGTTGGCGATTTTATTGAGAGTGGTTTGTCTTGTGATCCCAAGGTAGGTAATGCTATGCCGCTTCAGGCGATTCCTGCGGGTCTTGAGATTCACAACATCGAAATGACCGCAGGTCAAGGCGGAAAGCTTGTCAGGGGCGCTGGCAACGCTGCGAGAATCTTGGCCAAGGAGGGCGATTGGGTCACGGTAGTTCTGCCGAGCGGCGAGATGCGTTCGGTTCGTAAAGAGTGTCGAGCGACAATTGGTCGGCTGAGTAATGCCGATCACCAAAACATACGCATTGGCAAGGCTGGAAGAAAGCGTCACATGGGTCGCAGGCCGCATGTGAGAGGCAAAGCCATGAATCCGGTTGCTCACCCGATGGGTGGTGGTGAAGGCAGGTCAAATGGTGGACGCCATCCTTGTTCGCCCACGGGCGTACTTGCAAAGGGTGGAAAGACCAGAAATCCACGAAACCCCAGCAACAAGAGGATAATCAGAAGACGCAAAAACAAGAGACAGGGACAACTAGTTTTATAGAGTGGAGCTTGAATTCGTCGGCACCGTCTATGTGTATTGATAATGTGTGTAGGATTTAACTTTAATATAGGCTGAAAAAGATAATGGGAAGATCTCTTAAAAAGGGCCCGTACGTAGCCGAGAAGCTGCTTAGTAAGGTAACCAAGCAGACACATTCAGGTTCACGCGAGCCGATAAAGACATGGGCCAGAAGATGTACAATAGTCCCTGAATTTGTCGGTTTTACTTTTATGGTTCACAACGGAAAGATATTTAACAAGGTGTTTGTCACGGAAGACATGGTCGGGCACAAATTGGGTGAATTTTCGCCCACACGGACGTTCAAGGGACATTCGAGTAAGAAAATCAAGTAGTAGAACTCAGATGGTAAGCTGCTAATTTTAAGATAAGAGGTATGCTCAGTTCAGATAAATTAAAAGAACTTTGTGCCGAACGGCAGGTAACTGTGGATGAATTAGCCAGCCACATTGTCAGAGGCGGTCTTAGCCATAAAAAGGCGGTGGCAGCGATTAAGAATTGGCAGAAAGGCCTGTTAGACCCTAAGCCTGATAGCGAGGATGTCCGCCATCTGGCCACAGCCCTATCCGTTGAGGTCAACGATTTGACTGATTGGCATTCGTCATATCGTTTCGCCCCGATTTCGCCACGTAAAGTCCGGTTGGTTACTCAATTGATACAAGGCAGAACAATCCAGGATGCGATGGACACATTAAAGTTCACTAGAAAGCGTGCGGCAACTATGGTTGATAAAGTTCTCAAAAGCGCGGTTGCTGATGCTGATGAGCAGGATGCCGACGTCGATAATTTATATGTAAGCGAAGCCAGGGTTGATGATGCAGGCATTCGAGTCGGCACAAAACGGTGGATGCCGAAGGATAGAGGCAGAACTCATCCTATTCGAAAAAAGGGCTGCCACATACACATTACCGTAACACAGGTATAGGGCAGCAAACTACAAAGACTAATTGTAAGAAATCTAATTATGGGCCAAAAAGCATCGCCAATAGGTTTTAGGACAGGTATAACGCTCGGATGGCAAAGTACTTGGTTTGCTCCCAAGGCTCACTATGGCAGTTTTCTTGTCGAAGACCAGAAGATTCGCAGTTATGTTGACAAGAAATTCAATCGGCAGATGCCAAAAGGTGCTGTAGCAAAGGTCGAGATCATTAGAACGCGGAATGAGGTGAATGTAACGCTTCATAGCGCTCGGCCTGGCGTGGTCATTGGCCCAAGAGGTGGCGAAGTTGACAAATTGCGGGAAGAGCTTGAAGGCATGACTGGGCGAAAGGTAGCTGTCAACGTCGTTGAGATAAAGGAGCCTGATCTGAATGCTACTTTAGTGGCGGAAGCGATTGCCGAGCAATTATCCAAGCGAGCTTCGTTCAGGCGTACTATGAAACAGTTTTGTGAATCAGCCATAAATGCCGGAGCCAAAGGAGTCAAAATTATCTGTTCAGGTCGGCTGGCAGGCTCGGAAATGGCCCGCAAGGAGACACAGAAACTCGGAAGTATTCCTCTGCATACGTTGGATGCCGATGTCGATTACGCGGTGGCCACATCGAGAACAACTTATGGAACGATCGGCGTTAAGGTTTGGATATACAGGGGCAAATATGGCGAGAAGCAACCTGAGCAGGGCCGACGTCGGCGGCGCCGGCCTACGAGGCGGGTCGGTCCCACTCGGCGGGCAACTGGCAGTGGCAGAACTGCGGCTGGACCGGCGCCGGAAAGCTTGAGTAGTAAAGCGGCAAATATTGATGCTCCCACGGCCCAATCTGATACGGTTAGGTCGGAGAGTGAGTCGGAAACTTGAGGAGAAACTTTTTATTTTTAGGCAACGAGAGGTCGAAGCAATAGCTTTTAGCTGGGTTTGAAAATGGCGATGATGCCGAAGAGAGTTAAGTATCGTAAGAGCCAACGTGGCAAAATGAAAGGTAATGCTACGCGAGGCAACTTTGTGGCGTTTGGCGAATATGGTCTACAGGCTCTTCAAACAAGTTGGATATCAGCGAAGAATATCGAAGCTGGCCGGGTTGCAGCGACGCATTTTCTGCATCGGGAAGGCAAAGTTTACATCAGATTGTTTCCACATAAGCCGGTTTCTTCCAAACCGCTCGAGACGCGGATGGGCAAAGGCAAAGGAGAGCCGGCTTTCTGGGTCGCCAGAGTCAGGCCCGGTCAGGTTTGCTTCGAGATTGGTGGAGTCAGCGAAGACGTTGCAAAACAGGCATTGGCCAGAGTTGCCCACAAGTTGCCGATCAGGTGCAGATTCGTAAAGCGTAGGCATTCATTGTGAAAGGCGTGATACAGTAAATGAAGGCACAGCAATACCGTGAGATGAGTCAGGATGAGCTTGGCAATAGACTGGAAGAACTCCATAGGCGCTTGTTTGATTTACGCTCACAGGGAGTTACTGAGAAATTGGAGAACTCCAAGGAAATACGGGATCTCCGGCGGGATATTGCCAGGATTAAGACGATAATGCGGCAGAATACTTGACGGTTTGCTGTGAGGATATGTCAGGAATTGAAGATGCGTGACCGGGAACTCAAAACTATAACGGGTGTTGTAATCAGCAACAGTGGTGATAAAAGCATTAAGGTTGCAATTGAATTTAAGGTCAAGCATCCGAAATATAGTAAATACGTCAGACGCAGAACTAAGCTCGGCGTCCACGATGAGCACAACCAGAGTAATGTAGGTGATCTCGTTGAGATAGCTGAATGTAGGCCTCGCAGTAAAACTAAAAGCTGGCGTCTTGTTAAGGTTGTGCAAAAAGCAACTAAAGTGTGAAACCGGATATTCCATAGGCGATAATGATTCAGCAGGAGACAATGTTAGAAATAGCTGACAACTCTGGCGTCAAGTCGGCGTTGTGCATAAGGGTCCTCGGACGAAGTGGGGCTAGGGGTAAGAGTACCCGGCCGATCGCTGGCGTTGGAGATGTTGTCTGCGTAGCAATAAAAAAGGCATTGCCGTCCTGCCAACTCGATGATAAGAAAGTGCATAAGTGTGTGATAATTCGCACTAAAAGTCCTGTGCAGCGGTCTGATGGTAGCTATGTCCGGTTCGATAGCAATGCTGCTGTTATGATTGATAATGAAGGAAATCCAATAGGGACGAGAATCTTCGGCGCGGTTGCTCGTGAGCTGCGCGAGAAGAACTATATGAAGATTATTTCGTTAGCAAGTGAAGTGGTCTAAACTGTGGTCTGATGTTAAATAAGAGGTGAACCGAATGGCGCTGCACATAAAGAAAGGTGACATGGTCGAGATCATAGCAGGTGACCATAAAGGTGCTACCGGTCGTATTTTGCGGGTCATACCTGAGAAGAATAAGGTGATTGTTCAAGGTCACAATGTTGCACAAAAGCACGTTCGGCCTTCCCGCAAGAATCCACAGGGTGGACGCGTAGGTATTGAGCAGCCGATACATATAAGTAATGTTTTACCTGTAAGGCCGAAAGGTTCCAAAGGCGGCAGGGTTCGTTATCATGCGGACAAGGATGGTAGTAAGAAACGCGTTGCTATTGATGGAAGCGAAATCAGCGTTATTAAAAGAGCAAAGTAGTGCATAGTGGCTTGACCATACCGAGGTTCATAAGATGGTCGAATGAGAAAAATACGATGGCGCGAGTGAGAGACCTATATAAATCTAAGGTAGTTCCGCAGTTGACCGAGGAATTTGGCTATAAGAATCCTATGGCTGTCCCTCGTATAGAGAAGATCGTGGTTTCTATGGGCGTTGGCAGGGCTACGCAGGACAAGAAATTTTTGGAACTGGCAAAGCGTGACATGATGATGATAACTGGGCAAATGCCTGGAGTCTGCAAAGCCAAAAAGAGCGTTTCTAATTTCAAGGTCCGTGAGGGCATGGAGACGGGCTTGAAAGTTACTATGCGTGGCGTAAGAATGTACGAGTTTATGGATAGGCTCATCAATCTTGCCATTCCTCGTGTGAGGGACTTTCGCGGTCTCGAACCGAACAGCTTTGATGGCCGGGGAAACTATTCTCTGGGCCTGAATGAACAAAGTGTTTTTCCGGAAATAAATCCGGCCAAGATAGAGTTTCAGCAGGGTATGAATATCACGTTTGTAACTACAGCTAAGACTGACGACGAAGCCCGACGACTGTTGTCGCTTTTTGGCATGCCTTTTAAGGGTGCAACGGTAGCCAAAGTTGCGCAATAAAGCTTCGAGCCTATTGTCAGAGTTTGGAGTGTCTGGATGTCAACAAAGGCACTGGAAAATAAAGTAAAAAAGAAACAGAAATATCGCGTAAGACAATATACGCGTTGCGAACTTTGTGGCAGGTCCAAGGCGGTCTATCGGAAGTTTAAGATATGCCGGATCTGCTTTAGAACATTGGCTAATGAAGGAAAAATACCAGGTTTAAAAAAGGCCAGTTGGTAGAACATTTTTTATAACCGTGAGGCACGAGATTATGAGTCTGAGTGACCCAATAGCGGATATGCTCACACGAATTCGCAATGCTGCGCACGCGAATAAGGCGCAGGTGAATGTGAAAGCATCAAATATTTGCGAAGGCATTGCATCTGTTTTAAAAAAGGAAGGTTACATCAAAGATTACGACAGAATCGATGACGGCAAGCAAGGAATATTACGAGTAATCCTCAAATACGATGATCAGGGTCAACACGCTATTAGAGAAATTAGAAGAAAAAGCAGACCCGGATGTAGGGTCTATGCATCTGTTGATGAGCTTCCTCGTGTCTTAGGAGGTATGGGTATAGCTGTAGTCTCTACCAGTAAGGGTGTCATTAGTGACAGAAGCTGCCGAGAGGCCAATGTCGGCGGCGAGATTCTTTGTACGGTTAATTAAATGAGTCGTATTGGAAGTAAACCTGTTGCCATACCACAGGGAGTAAAGGCTGAGCAGCGTGGCCGGCGTATAAAACTCTCAGGTCCCCTTGGTAGCCTGGGGTTGAACTTTCCCAATAAGATTAAAGTAACGATTGACGATGCTGAGGGAAAGATATTAGTAGAGAATAAGCATCCAAAGGACCGCCAGAGCAAGCAATTGCATGGAACCACGCGTGCATTGATTGCCAATATGGTGACCGGTGTCAGCGAGGGTTTCCAGAGGCGGATGGAGTTGTACGGTACCGGCTATAGTGTCAAAGAGCAGGATGGAAAACTTATTTTGCAGGTAGGTTTTTCTGATTCTGTGGAGCTGGTAATACCCGATGGCGTAAAGGTGAACATAGAAGTAGGTGCAACAAGGGGCAATGATATTCCAGCCAAGTTCACACTTTCGGGAATAGACAAATGTCAGCTTGGTCAATTTGCTGCGGACGTACGGCGTGTGAGGCCGCCTGAGCCGTATAAGGGAAAGGGTATTCGGTATGCTGATGAACAGGTGAGGCGCAAGGTAGGCAAGGCATTCACATCCGGGTCTGTGTAGTTTAGATTGTGTTTATGAAAGCAGGCGATAGAAAAACAGCGGCGCTAAGGCGAAAATATCATGTGCGTAAGAAGGTGCTCGGAACACCGGAGAGGCCGCGTCTGTCCGTGTTTCGTTCCAACAGGCATGTTTACGCTCAGATTATAGACGACGTGGCTGGGGCAACACTTGTTTCTGCCAGCACCAGGATCAAGGCGCTACAGCAGCAGTTACCCAACTCGGGCAACAGAAAGGCTGCTGAGATTGTCGGCGAAGCGATCGCAAAGCAAGCCCTTGGGGTTGGTATCAAGTGTGTCTGCTTTGATAGAAACCGCTATAAGTACCATGGCAGAGTCAAGGTTCTTGCCGAAGCGGCGAGAAAGGCAGGGCTGGTTTTCTAAATAAAATATATAGCATGGGTTTTGGAGAAGAAATTGGCTATAGAATCGGCAAATTTAACTGAGCAAGAAGAAAAGCCGTTGGAAGATACAGTTGTGAAGGTGTATCGCTGTGCCAAGGTAGTCAAGGGTGGCCGGCGGTTCAGCTTTGCAGCGTTGGTCGTGGTTGGAGACCGTGCAGGCACAGTAGGGATCGGCTATGGCAAGGCCAATGAGGTGCCTTTGGCTGTCGAGAAGGGGATGAAAGATGCCAAGAAATCCCTGCATAAAATCGCTTTAGTGGGGCGTACTATTCCGCATAAAGTGATCGGTAGATACAGGGCAACGAAGATTGTACTGGTTCCTGCCAGTGCCGGTACTGGTGTAATTGCCGGTTCAAGTGCTCGAGCGATACTTGAATATGCTGGTGTGCAAGATGTTCTTACAAAAATCTACGGAAGTACTTCTGCTAAAAACGTTGTTAAAGCCACGTTGGACGGTCTATTGAAATTACGGAATAAAGAAATGGTTGAGTCGATTCGAGGAGTAGAGCTTAGCGAGATGGAAGGAGCGGTTAGCAAATAGGTGGTGTCAATGCTAATTCATGAAATAACATCTCAGGTTGGTAAATATAAAGCTCGCAGACGCGTCGGCAGAGGCAGGGGCAGCGGCCACGGCAAGACCTGTGGTCGAGGCCATAAAGGTGCCCATAGCAGAGCTGGTTCGAGCAGTGTTTGTCTTTATGAAGGCGGACAGATGCCTTTATTTAGGCGGTTACCGAAACGCGGATTTAGCAATTATAAGTTTGAGACACCTTATGAGATTGTAAATGTATCGCAGCTTGAGAGGTTTGATGATGGCAGTGATGTGAACGTAAAGCAGTTGTTGGATTCGAGGTTGATTTCTAATGATAAAAGCAAAGTCAAGATTCTTGGTAACGGCGAACTTACAAAGAGGTTGAATGTTAGTGCCCATAAATTTAGCAAATCTGCGGAACAGAAGATTATGGGATGTGGTGGAACCGCGATGACAATAACTGCTGAGCGAAAGAAGCATAGCCATAGTTTTAAAGGTTCTCGGAGTCGGCAAGAATGATTAGTTCGGTCTTGAACATATTCAAAATTCCGGATTTGCGCAACAAGGTTCTTTTTACGTTAGCGCTACTGATAATATATCGGATTGGCTTTCATATTTCCATTCCTGGCTTTGACCAATCCAAAATAACCGCCGCTGTCGAAACGAGAGATACAGACAGTCCTCTTGGTAGAGCCGCCGAGTACCTACAGATATTTACAGGCGGAACTTTAGCCAAGAGCAGTTTATTTGGATTGGGAATAATGCCTTATATTACTTCCTCGATTATTCTTATGCTTTTGGGCGAGGTAGTTCCAGCTTTGAAAAAATTGCGTCAGGAAGGTCAAACCGGCTATAAAAAGATACAGGAGTACACGCGCTATCTCACGGTTCTGATATGTGTTATTCAATCGCTGATGTATATGAAAATGCTCGGGGCTTACACATACGCTGGTATGCATACACAGGCCCTGATAATGGGTATTGTAGGCATGACTGCCGGCACGATCTTTTTGATGTGGCTTGGTGAGCAGATAGACGAGTACGGTATAGGCAATGGGATCAGTTTGATTATTATGGCTGGTATTATCGCCAGAATGCCTTGGGCTGTTCGGATGCTTCTGCAGAATGTTGACTTAAGAGTCGGCGCACCTGTGGGAACAATAGGTCCCGCAAAAATATTGTTCCTCATAGCAGCGTTTGTTTTTGTCGTCGCTGGTGCGATTCTGATAACTCAGGGTCAGCGCAGAATACCGATTCAACAGGCAAAGCAGATGCGAGGCCGGCGAATCTATGGAGGCCAGCGACACTATTTGCCACTGAGGGTTAATCACGGTGGCGTGATGCCGATAATCTTCGCATCAAGTTTTATGATGTTTCCTCCAATAATCATCGACCAGTTGGCTCGGCGGTTTGCGGCCTCTGAGGTACTTCGAGCTATCAGAGAAGCGATGAGTCCCCAGGCTTATACTTATAATGTGGTATATATGTTGTTGATATTCTTGTTTGCTTATTTCTGGGTAACTGTTCAATTTCAGCCGAGGGAAATGGCTAAAAATTTGCGCGACTCAGGTAGCTTCATCCCCGGGCTTCGGCCGGGACGTAGGACAGCGGATTACCTGGAAACAGTGATGACCAGAATCACCTATTTCGGCGCCGCGTTTCTGGCAGTTATTGCTGTTGTGCCCACTGTTATCTCGACCGCGTTGGGAATTGATTGGCGTGTCGCAACGTTTCTTGGTGGTACAGGTTTGTTGATAGTCGTCAGTGTATCGCTCGATCTGGTTCAGAGAATCGAGGCCAATTTGCTGATGCGTAGCTACGAAGGTTTCAGCGGAGCAGGCAGAATAAAAGGAGCGTACGGATGAGAATAGTCTTACTGGGTGCGCCAGGTGCCGGCAAAGGAACGCAATGCAAACGCATCGTTGAACGATATGGTCTGCTTCATTTGTCAAGTGGGGATATTTTGCGACAGGAAAGAGCCCAAGGTACCGAACTCGGTAGAAAAGCTCAGAGCTACATGGACTCAGGCACCCTTGTTCCGGATCAAATTATAGTGGAGATGATGACCAAAGCGATAAAGCAGGCACCTGTGGAAGGTTATGTATTGGATGGCTTTCCGAGGACGGTCAATCAAGCGATTGAATTGGATAGGTCTTTAACCGGAGACAACGAGCAGGTTGATGTAGTTATGAACCTTAAGGTGGATGACCGTGTTGTAATTGAGCGAATCACCGGCAGGCGAAGTTGTCCTAAGTGTGGGGCAGTGTATCATATTAAGAACCTGAAACCAAAGGTCGATGGAATTTGTGACAACGATGGCACGGAATTAATCCAGCGACCTGATGATACCTCTGAGGTTGTAGCTAATCGTCTTAAGACTTATTACGAGCAGTCTGAGCCAGTAGTAGATTACTATAATGAAAATAGAACTGTGTATGAAGTCGATGCTAACGGAAATGCTGACGATATAGCTACCATCATTTTTCGGAAGCTGGACGCACTGGCTGAATCGCAGAGCCATGTGCGAGATGTTCAAGCGTGAGAGATATAAGATTGTATGGCTATAACACTTCGCAGCCAAAGAGAAATTGAGCTGATGCGCCGTGCTGGTGGGGTTGTAGCTGATGTTCTTTCAAAACTACAAGAGATTGCAGAACCTGGCATTAGTACTGCTCATTTGGATGGTATTGCGCTTCAGATGGTTGATGAGGTTGGAGGGCAAGCTTTGTTCAAGGGCGTACGAAATCCGAGTGCTCGAATTCCTTTTCCTGGTGCGATTTGTGCCTCTATAAATGAGCAGGTTGTTCATGGGATTCCTTCCGAACAGGCTATACTCAAGCAGGGTGATATTCTGAGCATTGATTTTGGCGTGCGACTTGACGGTTATTGCGGTGATGCCGCTATTACGTTTGGCATCGGTGAAATTTCCGAACAGAATCGCAAGCTGATGGATGTAACGCGGCAGGTTCTGCAGATAGCGATTGAAAAGGCTGGCCCTGATATTAAGTGGAGCCAGATCGCTTCTGAGATGCAGGATTATGCTGAGTCTGCCGGCTTTTCAGTAGTTAGAGATTTTGTTGGGCATGGGATCGGCACAGAAATGCACGAGGAGCCTAAAGTGCCCAACTTTGTCAGTAACGAATTGTTAATTGATGATATTGTTTTAAGGGAAGGTATGGTTTTGGCGATCGAGCCGATGATTTGTGCCGGCGGCTACTCGGTGCGAACGCTGAAAAACGGATGGACCGTAGTAACAAAAGACGGTAAGTGTTCAGCCCATTTTGAACATACTATTGTGATAACTAAAAATGGTTGTGATATACTGACAGTGAAATAACAGTACTCTCAAGGAGTTGTTCTATTCAGCGATAAACTTGATGGGATATAACTTATAGGAGCTTTGGTGTTTTGTATTTTTGAGCTCTCTGTGTGAAGTTTAAGAGAATTTTATGGCAAAGAAGGACGCGATAAGATTACAAGCCAAAGTGGTTGAAGCTTTGCCAAATGCTATGTTCAGAGTAGAGCTGGAAAATGGCCATAAGGTTCTGGCGCACGTTTCAGGCAAGATGCGTATGCATTTTATTCGTATCTTGCCGGGTGATACGGTGACGGTAGAAATGTCTCCTTATGATTTGAACAGAGGCCGGATTGTCTTACGGCATTAATGTTGGCGATTATATTGCTACCTTTACTGCTTGTTAATAGTGAGATAGCAGTCTAATAGTTGGAAATATAAAAGATGAAAGTTAGAAGTTCTGTAAAGCGTATATGTGAGAATTGCAAGATTGTCCGTCGCAAAGGTATTGTACGGGTAATATGCACAAACCCTCGACATAAGCAGCGTCAGGGATAGTGGGAATGATCGTGATAGGTTTTGTCTTTCAGTTCACAGGTTATTATCTGCATATAGGGACCGCAGGTCAAGAGGAATTGGTATGCCACGTATAGTAGGTGTTGATATTCCGGACGGGAAAGCGATATGGATTTCGCTAACACATATTCCTGGCATAGGTAAATACACCTCGGGACAAATCTTAAAAGATGCCAGGATCGACAGGGATGCCAAAGCCGGCAAGCTCAGCGAAGATGAGCTCAGCCGAATAACGCAAATTATTGACCGCAATTATATAGTCGGTGGTCAGCTTCGCCGGCAGGTGGCTCAGAATATTGCGCGTTTGCGTGATATAGGCTGTTACCGAGGTATTCGCCACAGGAGAGGTTTGCCTGTTCGCGGTCAGTGCACCCAAAGTAACGCTCGAACTCGCAAAGGTCCACGAAAGACAGTTGCCGGTAAGAAAGGTGTTAAGGAGAAACGGTAAAGCTTGGCAGAGCTGTAACTATAGATAAGCTCTGTGGTGGTGCGTAAGGTGAATCGGTAATAAGACAAATGTGGTAAAGTGGAGGCAGTAAGCTGAAGACCATGGCAAAAAGTACGAAACGCAAGGTTAGAAAGAATGTTGTCAGGGCGGTTATTTACATTAAGTCGACTTTCAACAATACGTTGATCACAGTCACGGACTTGGATGGTGACACGATCTGTTCGGGTTCGGCGGGTTGCGTTGGCTTCAAAGGCTCTCGCAAGAGTACACCATTTGCCGCTCAGCAGGCGGCACAGAGATGCGCCGGCTCCGCTATGCGTCATGGTGTGCGTGAAGTGGAGATCAAAGTAAAAGGTCCCGGCTCTGGTCGCGAGTCTGCGATTTCAGCGATTCAGGCTGCGGGATTACGCATTACCTCGATAGAGGATGTTACGCCACTTCCGCATAATGGCTGTAGGCCACCAAAGCGAAGGCGAGTGTGAACGAGTAGTCGGAACTTTTTGGGAGTTGAGTGAGAAATGGGACGTTATCTTGGTCCATCTTGTACATATTGTCGTCGTGAAGGGATGAAACTATTTCTTAAGGGCGCTCGATGTGAAACTGCCAAGTGTCAGATCGAAAAAAGACAGCGAAATCTGGCACCTGGTATGCATGGTTGGCGCAGAGGCAGAGCCAGTGAGTATGCCATCCGCTTGCGAGAGAAACAAAAAGTTAAAAGGCACTATGGGCTTTTCGAACAACAGTTTATGAGGTACTTTCACAAGGCTGAGCGGATGAGGGGCAATACAGGAGAAACTTTACTGCAACTTTTAGAGCTACGCTTGGATAATGTCGTTTATAAACTGAATTTTGCCCCATCTCGTAAGGCAGCGAGGCAACTAATCGCTCATGGTCATATCTATGTGAACGGACGAA